>ENA-OUQI01000926-OUQI01000926.1-human-gut-metagenome-genome-assembly--contig:-NODE-926-length-20375-cov-6.408907_pt1 | contig 20375 bp, 16 predicted proteins | sample MGYA00237953_ERZ548840 | MGnify/ENA primary metagenome ERZ548840 (study PRJEB26490, sample SAMN05194690) | human gut metagenome | biome: terrestrial biome; feature: human-associated habitat; material... | reverse complement strand
AAGCATCTCTTTCCTTTGAAAGAATAGAATATTTTTGGATTTTTTATTAAAATTTTTATGATTCATTGATTTTTTATATATATATTTAACAGTATTATTAATATTTTTTAGATTCAGGAAGTGGTTTTATGTATCTTTCCGATATTTTCTTTCTGATATTCGACATTTTTCTGCCAATTTTGCACATTTCCCTTCCAGCGATTCACCTGTCAGAAAAACACTTCGTATTCCCCTCAACGAAAAAACCTGCTGCTCCTCTGCCCGAAAGCAGGGGAACAACAGGTTCCTTATAATTTTTATTCAGAGAGTTTCCTGTAATGCTTATTCTTCAGTCGTATCTGCTTTTTCTGATACTTCCTCTGCGGCATCACTTTCTCCGGCTGTCTCTTCTGTATTTTCAAGATCAATCTCTTCGTTCAGATCCAGATCTGCATCTAAATCTTCCAGGCTGATCTCATCATCAAGATCCAGTTCATCTTCCATCTGAAGATCTGTATTTAATTTTACATCACGGTACTTCTTCATACCTGTTCCGGCAGGAATATGCTTACCGATGATAACGTTCTCCTTCAGACCTACAAGGTGGTCAACTTTACCCTTGATTGCTGCCTCTGTCAGAACCTTTGTTGTCTCCTGGAAAGAAGCGGCTGAAAGGAAGGATTCTGTAGCAAGAGATGCCTTGGTGATACCAAGCATGATCTGCTCACCGGTAGCCGGCTCTTTTCCTTCTGCAACAAGCTGCTCGTTGACTTCCTCGAACTCAAGGACGTCTACCATTGTTCCCGGCAGGAACTCTGTATCACCCTTCTCCTCGATTCGGATCTTCTTCAGCATCTGACGAACGATGACCTCGATATGCTTATCATTGATCTCAACACCCTGCAGACGGTATACACGCTGTACTTCCTGAAGCATGTAGTCCTGTGCTGCACGAAGGCCTTTGATCTTCAGGATGTCATGTGGATTTACACTACCTTCTGTAAGCTCATCTCCGGCACCGAGCATTGCTCCGTCCTGGATCTTAATACGAGATCCATAAGGGATAAGGTAAGCTTTTGATTCGCCTGTCTCTTCATTTGTAACAATAACTTCACGCTTTTTCTTTGTATCACTGATCGTTGCACGTCCGGCAAACTCTGTGATGATTGCAAGTCCCTTCGGCTTTCTTGCCTCAAAAAGCTCCTCGACACGAGGAAGACCCTGAGTGATATCGTCTCCGGCAACTCCACCGTTATGGAATGTACGCATGGTAAGCTGTGTACCTGGCTCTCCGATGGACTGTGCTGCCATAATTCCGACTGCCTCACCAACCTGTACGGCTTCTCCTGTTGCCATGTTCGCACCATAACATCTGGAGCATACACCACTCTTACACTTACAGGTAAGGATTGTACGGATCTTAACCTGCTCAAGTGCATTGCCGTTCTCGTCAACGCCCTTCTTCATCACACGCTCAGCACGGCGTGGAGTAATCATATGGTTTGCCTTTACAATGACATTACCATCTTTATCTTTAATGTCTTCTGCAGAGAAACGTCCTGTAATACGTTCCTGAAGACTTTCGATCTCTTCATTTCCATCCATGAATGCAGATACATACATTCCCGGAATCGGCTGACCCGGTTTTACGCAGTCTGTATCGTGAATGATCAGTTCCTGTGATACGTCTACAAGACGTCTTGTCAGGTATCCTGAATCGGCTGTACGAAGAGCAGTATCTGCCATTCCCTTTCTGGCTCCGTGGGCAGACATGAAATACTCCAGTACGTCAAGACCTTCACGGAAGTTTGACTTGATAGGCAGCTCGATCGTACGACCGGTTGTATCAGCCATCAGTCCACGCATACCGGCAAGCTGCTTGATCTGCTTATCAGATCCACGGGCTCCTGAGTCTGCCATCATGAAGATATTATTATACTTATCAAGACCTGTCAGCAGTGCCTCTGTCAGCATATCATCGGTTGCTTTCCATGTCTCAACAACTTCTTTATAACGCTCTTCCTCTGTGATAAGACCACGCTTGTAGTTCTTTGTAATACGGTCTACAGTTTCCTGAGCTTTTGCGATCATCTCAGGCTTCTGCGGTGGTACAGTCATATCGGAAATCGATACAGTCATTGCCGCTCTTGTAGAGAACTTATATCCGATGGCTTTTACATCATCCAGTACTTCTGCAGTTGCTGTAGCCCCATGTGTATTGATTACTTTCTCAAGGATCTGCTTGAGCTGCTTCTTACCAACATGGAAGTCGATCTCCATCTTCAGTTCATTTCCCTCAACCTCACGGTCTACGAAACCAAGATCCTGAGGAATGATCTCATTAAAGAGAAGACGTCCCAGTGTTGCATCAATAATTCCGGTCATCTCTTCTCCATTTGGAAGAGTCTTTGCCACACGCACCTTGATCTGTGAGTGCAGTGTGATATATCCATTCTCATAAGCAAGAATTGCCTCGTTCACGCTCTTGAAGAACATGCCCTCGCCCTTTGATCCCGGTCTTAACTGAGTCAGATAGTAAATACCAAGTACCATATCCTGTGAAGGAACAGCTACCGGACCACCATCAGACGGCTTCAGCAGGTTGTTCGGTGAAAGGAGCAGGAAACGGCACTCTGCCTGTGCTTCCTGTGACAGTGGTACATGGACAGCCATCTGGTCTCCATCGAAGTCGGCATTGTAAGCCGTACATACCAGCGGATGAAGCTTGATCGCCTTACCTTCTACAAGGATCGGCTCAAATGCCTGGATACCAAGTCTGTGCAGTGTGGGGGCACGGTTCAGCATAACCGGATGCTCCTTGATCACATCTTCAAGCACATCCCATACCTCCGGCTGAAGTCTCTCAACCATCTTCTTTGCATTTTTAATATTATGTGCTGTTCCGTTTGCTACAAGTTCTTTCATAACAAATGGTTTGAACAGCTCGATTGCCATCTCTTTCGGCAGACCACACTGATAGATCTTCAGTTCCGGTCCAACGACGATAACAGAACGTCCTGAATAGTCAACACGCTTACCAAGCAGGTTCTGACGGAAACGTCCGGACTTACCTTTCAGCATATCAGACAGAGACTTCAATGCTCTGTTACCAGGTCCTGTTACCGGACGTCCACGACGGCCGTTGTCGATCAGTGCGTCAACAGCTTCCTGAAGCATACGCTTCTCGTTTCTTACGATAATGTCCGGTGCTCCCAGCTCAAGGAGTCTCTTCAGACGGTTATTTCTGTTGATGATCCTTCTGTACAGATCATTCAGGTCAGATGTAGCGAAACGTCCACCATCAAGCTGTACCATAGGACGCAGATCCGGTGGGATAACCGGGATTGCTGTAAGGATCATCCACTCCGGTCTGTTGCCGGACTCGCGGAATGCTTCTACAACTTCCAGACGCTTTACGATTCTCGCACGTTTCTGTCCTGTCGCATTCTCCAGTCCTGCCTGAAGTTCTGCATATTCCTTCTCAAGGTCGATGGACTCAAGAAGTTCCTTAATGGATTCTGCACCCATTCCTACACGGAATGCATTTCTTCCATATTTTTCTTTTGCTTCCTGGTATTCTGCTTCAGAAAGCACCTGCTTGTAGGCAAGATTTGTCTCGCCTTTGTCAAGTACGATATAAGAAGCGAAATACAGGACTCTCTCCAGAGTTCTCGGAGAGATATCAAGGATCAGACCCATACGGCTCGGGATGCCCTTGAAATACCAGATATGCGATACCGGTGCCGCCAGAGCGATATGACCCATACGCTCACGGCGGACACTTGCCTTTGTTACCTCAACACCACAGCGGTCGCACACGACTCCTTTATAACGGATCTTTTTGTACTTTCCACAGTGGCACTCCCAGTCTTTACTTGGTCCGAAGATTCTCTCACAGAACAGACCGTCTTTTTCCGGTTTCAGTGTTCTGTAGTTGATTGTCTCCGGCTTCGTAACCTCACCTTTTGACCATTCCATGATCTTTTCAGGTGAAGCCAGGCCGATCTTTATCGCATCAAATGTTAACGGTTCGTATTGTTGTTCATTGTTATTTGGCATAAAAACGGCTCCTCCTTATTATTCCTCACCCAGGTAGTCATCATCAAAACTTAAGTTCTCAAGATCGCTGTCGTCCGGGTCTTCCTCTTCCGGCTCTACGTTCTCAAGTTCCTCACCAACAAATTCCTGCTCCGTAAATCCATGATCTCTGAACGATTCATTTTCATCACGGTATCTTCTGTCGCCCTCGATGATATGACGCAGATCTGTCTCGCCATAATCAACACTCTCCATGATCTTGACCTCTGTATTGTCATCACGTAATACGCGGACATCCAGTGCAAGAGACTGAAGTTCTTTCAGGAGAACCTTGAAGGATTCAGGAACACCCGGTTCAGGAATATTTTCTCCTTTGATGATCGCCTCGTAAGTCTTCACACGTCCTACAACGTCGTCCGACTTCACTGTCAGGATCTCCTGCAGTGTATAAGATGCACCATAAGCCTCCAATGCCCATACCTCCATCTCTCCGAAACGCTGTCCACCGAACTGGGCTTTTCCTCCCAGCGGCTGCTGCGTTACAAGAGAGTAAGGACCTGTAGAACGTGCATGGATCTTATCATCTACCAGGTGATGCAGCTTCAGGTAATGCATATGTCCGATCGTTACCGGACTGTCGAAGTACTCTCCGGTACGTCCGTCACGCAGACGAACCTTTCCGTCTCTTGAAAGCGGCACACCTTTCCAAAGCTCTCTGTGAGCTCTATTCTCTGAAAGGAACTGCAGTACTTCCGGACGAAGCTCCTCACCATGCTTCTTTTCAAACTCTTCCCATTCAAGATTTACATAATCATTTGCCAGATCCAGTGTATCCATGATGTCATTCTCGTTCGCACCTGCGAATACAGGAGTTGATACATTGAATCCCAGTGCTTTTGCTGCAAGACTTAAGTGGATCTCCAGCACCTGTCCGATGTTCATACGTGAAGGCACACCCAGCGGGTTCAGCACGATGTCCAGCGGGCGTCCGTTCGGAAGGAACGGCATATCTTCTACAGGAAGGACACGGGAAACGACACCCTTGTTACCATGTCGTCCGGCCATCTTATCACCAACAGAAATCTTTCTCTTCTGTGCAATATAGATACGGACTGCCTGATTTACTCCCGGAGACAGCTCATCACCATTCTCTCTGGTAAATACTTTGGCATCCACTACAATACCATATTCTCCATGAGGTACTTTCAGAGATGTATCTCTTACCTCACGTGCTTTCTCACCGAAGATCGCACGAAGCAGTCTCTCCTCGGCAGTCAGCTCTGTCTCTCCCTTCGGAGTTACCTTTCCGACCAGAATATCTCCGGCACGTACCTCTGCACCAATACGGATAATTCCTCTTTCATCCAGATCTTTCAGTGCATCATCACCGACACCCGGAATATCTCTCGTGATCTCTTCAGGTCCGAGCTTTGTATCTCTTGCTTCTGCTTCATACTCTTCAATATGAACGGATGTATAAACATCTTCCTGAACCAGTCTTTCACTTAAAAGAACGGCATCCTCGTAGTTATAACCTTCCCAGGTCATGAATCCGATCAACGGGTTCTTACCAAGAGCCATCTCTCCGCCGGATGTTGACGGTCCGTCAGCGATAACCTGTCCTGCTTCCACACGCTCGCCCTTATCGACGATCGGTCTCTGGTTGTAGCAGTTACTCTGGTTACTTCTCTGGAATTTTGTCAGTTTGTATGTCTTCTTTGTTCCGTCATCATGGCGGATCGTGATGCTTGTAGATGTAGAACTTTCAACTACACCGGCCTGCTCTGCAACTTCAGCAACACCTGAGTCAACCGCAGATTTTACTTCCATACCTGTTCCGACTACCGGAGCTTCTGTCGTAAGAAGCGGTACTGCCTGACGCTGCATGTTGGATCCCATCAGTGCACGGTTCGCATCGTCATTCTGAAGGAACGGAATCAGTGCAGTAGCCACGGAGAACACCTGCTTAGGTGATACGTCCATATAATCAAATTTATTTCTTTCGTAATCCTGTGTCTCCTCACGGTAACGACCGGATACGTTCTTATTAATGAAATGGCCTTCTTCATCAAGAGGAGTATTTGCCTGTGCTACATGGTAATTATCCTCTTCATCAGCAGTCATGTATACAACTTCATCTGTAACGACCGGATTCATCGGGTCAGACTTGTCAACCTTACGGTATGGAGCCTCAATAAATCCATATTCATTGATTCTTGCGTAACATGCAAGAGAGTTGATCAGACCGATGTTAGGACCCTCAGGAGTCTCGATCGGACACATTCTTCCATAATGGGAGTAGTGAACGTCACGAACCTCGAATCCGGCACGGTCTCTGGAAAGTCCTCCAGGACCAAGTGCTGACAGACGTCTCTTATGAGTCAGCTCACCAAGCGGGTTGTTCTGATCCATGAACTGGGACAACTGGGAAGATCCAAAGAACTCTTTCACCGCTGCAGTTACCGGCTTGATATTGATCAGGGACTGTGGTGAAATACCATCCTGATCCTGCGTTGTCATTCTTTCGCGGACAACTCTCTCCATTCTGGAAAGACCGATTCTGTACTGGTTCTGAAGAAGCTCTCCTACCGCACGGATACGTCTGTTACCCAGATGGTCGATATCATCATCATTACCCATGCCATACTCAAGATGCATATTGTAATTGATGGATGCAAGAATATCTTCTTTTGTAATGTGCTTCGGGATCAGGTCATGGAGATCTCTCTTGATCATCCTTTTCATCTCATCCACATCTCCTGCGGACTCTTCGATGATACCTGCAAGTACCGGGTAATAAACCTGCTCTGTCACTCCAACCTCTGCCGGATCAATATCGACAACAGACTGAAGATCTACCATCAGATTTGATAATACTTTAATATTTCTGGATTCGTCTTCTCCCTCTACCCAGATATACGGAGCTGCACTGTTCTGAATCATACCGGCAAGCTCACGGGTGATCTTTGTGCCTTTTTCCGCAACTACTTCACCTGTCACGGCACTGACCACATCTTCAGCGAGTACCTGACCTATTACACGGTTCTTCAGGTTCAGTTTTTTATTGAATTTATAACGTCCGACCTTTGCGAGATCATAACGTCTCGGATCAAAGAACATACTCGTGATCAGGCTCTCTGCACTGTCCACTGCAAGCGGCTCACCCGGACGGATCTTCTTATACAGCTCTAACAGACCTTCCTGATAACTCTCGGAAGTATCCTTTGTGAAACTGGCAAGGATCTTTGGCTCTTCACCGAATAAATCGATGATCTCTGCATTGGTACCGATTCCAAGTGCACGGATCAGAACTGTGATCGGCACTTTTCTCGTACGGTCAACACGTACATAGAACACGTCATTGGAGTCTGTCTCATACTCAAGCCATGCACCACGGTTAGGAATTACTGTACAAGAATATAACTTCTTACCAATCTTGTCGTGGCTGATCGCATAGTAGATACCAGGGGAACGCACGAGCTGGCTGACGATAACTCGCTCTGCACCATTGATAACAAATGTACCTGTCTTTGTCATCAGCGGAAGATCTCCCATAAAGATCTCATGCTCGTTGATCTCATCATTTTCCTTATTATAAAGCCTTACTCTGACCTTCAGAGGTGCCGCATAAGTTGCATCTCTCTCCTTACACTCATCGATCGTGTACTTTACATCATCTTCGCAGAGTGTAAAATCCACAAACTCCAGACTCAGATGACCACTGTAGTCAGCGATCGGGGAAATATCGTCGAATACCTCTTTGAGGCCTTCATCCAGAAACCACTTGTAGGAATCCTTCTGAACTTCAATGAGGTTGGGCATCTCCAATACTTCTTCCTGCCTGGAATAGCTCATGCGGAAGCTTTTTCCGGTTTTGATGGGACGAATTCTGTTTTTCTCCATTGACGTTTCACTCCTCATACATATATTGATTTTGCAGGCAATTATCTGCCTTTGTCGAGTTCCAGTATTTTATAAGCAGAAAGAGCCATGCGACAGTAAAAACCTGTACTATATGGCATACCTTTCCACAATAGCGCATTTTCTACTATATCACACAGCTCTTTTCATTGTCAACAAGATATTCATACTTTTTTACACTTTAAAAATGTCAACATTAAAATCGACATTTTTTCATGTTTTTATCGTTTTGCCATTTTGCACAATACGCAGCCTGTTTTATTGTATATTTTCACTTTTAGGCAACGCAGTAGTAAGGCTGCCACTGCTGCCAGCCTCTCACGCTCCCTGTATCCGTTGTTATGCAAGCTGCTTTACCTCTTCCTTGAATAATTCCCCTGCTGAATGATAGCCATGTATTTTGCGTGGGTATCCGTTTATCCAGTTCTCTATACTCTCTACCTCTTCCTCTGTCCTGTCGTCAAAATTTGTGCCTTTCGGTATCTTCCGGCGTATCATCTTATTTGTTACCTCATTCGTGCCACGCTCCCAACTGCTGTACGGGTGGCAGTAATATACCTTTGTCCGCTTTTCTCCCTCGTTGATAATAGAACGCTGTAAGCCCTCTGCGTCTGCAAACTCGCTGCCATTGTCTACCGTGATTGTCTTAAATACCCGCTTAAACATATCAGCGCCCCATTTCCTTTCTAATCTATCCAGTGCCGCTACTACTGCCTCGTCTGTATGGTCTGGCAGCTTAAATATAATCTCGTTTCTGGTTTTCCGCTCTGTCAGCACCAGCAGCGTATTTTTTGACTTTCCCCGCTTGCCTAAAACGCTGTCCATTTCCCAGTTGCCGAACTCTTCCCGTGTATCTATCTCTTTCGGGCGTTTCTCTATACTCTCGCCTGCTGCTGCCCTTGACTGCTGCCGCTGCACTTTCTTATATTTCCGCTTTTTATTCTTCTTTACTGGCAAATCCTTGTTAGACAGCTTAAGGAAAATGCCCTTATCAATGTAGCTGTATAAAGTCGTTACGCATACCGTTACGGAAAAGTCCCCCTCTTTTCCCTGCGCTTTCAGCTCTCCAAGTACCGCCGCTGGGCTGTAATCTTCATTTACTATTTTATCCTCTATGTAATTTGCGTATGCAATATCATTCCCTATTTTAAGCTGTGTGCCTCTCGCCTTTAAATTTTCCTCTGCCTTTTCCTGTGCAATATCTGGACTATAGCGCAGTTCTTCCGTATAGTCGCTGTTTCGGTGCATATACTGCCCTCTCTTAAGCTCATTATATATAGTGCTGCGGTGTACGCCCAGCTGCTCTGCTATCTCTATCACGCTATGCCCCGCTTTTTTCAACGCCTCAAGGCTTATACGGTCTGTCCATGTCAGCTGTCGGCTGCCTTTCTTATTCGCCATTTCTGCTACCTCTCTTTCGTTCCTGTTCTTTCCCCATATACGACGAAAAGCCGCAAACTCTTTTACAAGTCTGCGGCTTATACCTTTACCTATTTACAACACTTTTTACAAGCGGTGTATTTCTTCTTTGCTTGGCTTAGCGGTATGCTCTTTGGGTTTTTCATTCCCGAACAGTTAGGCTTACTATGGTATTTTTTGTTGCTACGGTCTACATATACCGTAGTTTCTCCCGTATGCTGGCTTACGCTGGGCGTTGTGTCCTCGATTACGTCAAGCTCTATATTGCACCCGAACGTCTGTACCCCCCCCCCAGAAATTTCCAGTATTTCTGCGGTGTAGCGGGCTTTCGGGTACTTTCTCGCTAAGTCCCCCGCCAGCTCTGCCGATAGATTGCCTATTACCTTATCGCCCCACTTTACGTATGCGGCAGGCTCTCCGTTGTATGTATACTTTTCTACTGTAATATCTTCACTGCCGGACATTCTGCTTAAAATATCCTGCCTGTTTTCTCCGTCCTCATTATTGAACGTCACGCCTACTACTTTCGTTCTGATTGTATCTAAAATTCTGCCACCAGATGCAGTGGCAGGTGCTGGCGTTCTGTTTCCGTTCTCTTTTCCTGCGTTTTTCTTTTTCAGTCCAAAATAGGCGCATACTGCCGCAACCACAATGCAGCCCACCCCACCTGTTATATTTCCAGACGGCAGCGCCGTTAAACCGCTTACTGCAAATAATGCAGCCACTACCAATAAAATTACTTTTTTCTTTGTCATAGTAAGCCCTCGCTTTCGTATCTACTTCAATTCTAAAATTTCATCAGCAGAGGCGTTAAGCTCTCTGCATATTTTTGCAAACGCTGGCACGCTCGGTGTTCTTTCTCCGTTTTCCCAGCGGCTTATATCTTTCGGGTAAACTTGCAGGCGCTCTGCAAGTTCCTTTTGCGTCACGCCTGCCGCTTTTCGTGCTTTCCTTATGTTCTCGCCTAAATTCATGCCTTACCTCTCTTTTCTTTTGCTCTCAAAATGAAAGCAATAAGCAGCTTTACAAGTCCTACTACTACTAAAAATACTCCTAATTTCAAAAGCATACTCTTTACTCGGCTGTGGGTTTGTGTTATATTTTTTATAGGCGGCGGGCTTATCGCCCGCCTGTCGGTTATGGCTTTCGCCCTAACCTATGTACTTACCGATTATGATAAGTATTATGCCTATGATTAAGTCTATCAATGCGTTGATTGTCAGGTCTCGCCATTCGATAGGCTTTTTCTTTTGTTTCTTTTTCTTACCCATTGTGCCGTTTCTCCTTTCCAGTGGCTTTGCCTCTTATTTGTTCTTATCTCCTTTCCATGATTTAATTATATACCCATTTGGGTAACTTGTCAACGCTTTTATGCAGAAAATCCTATAAAATTGCCAAAAAATAGAGGGCAGACAGCGAACCGCCCACCCTCGAAAACTTAAGCTAATCTTGTGGCATAATCTAAGCTAATCCAGCCTGCGCCACTCTTTAAGCGTCCCCAGCCAGTGCTTGCGCCCTGTCCGGCTTTCACTTCCACAATGGTAAATACTCCCTTTCCTGTGGTTTCTCCCGTCTTTGCATAGTTCGTGCCTGCTCCCGTTCTGATATTAAGGTCTAAAATATCTACCTGTACGCTAAACGGAACGCCTGCGCTTGCCTGCTGCCCCGCTGCGGTATATACCGCCTTGCCGTTATCATCATATACAGTATAACCCGCCTTGCAAGCGCTCTTTGCATTTTCCAGCGACGTAAACGCCCCCAGCTGGCTTGCTGCGTCCGTCCAACTCTTGCGCACTCTGTAATACTTTGTACCGTTTCCTGCTACATACTTTTTATAGTATCCCTCGCCGTACTCTGCACGCTTTTTCTTTACTGTTTCGCTCTGGTCTGCTGGCTTTTCATATCCAGTAAGAACGGCATCAGATGCAGCACGCACGCTGCCCGCCTTTTTCAGTGCGTCCATTACTGCTGCGTATCCCTGCAATTCTTCCCATAAAAAGCCCAGCTGCATATTAAGGTCTGCAATGGATACGCCCGCCTGTTTTGCATGATTAAGCAGCGCCTGCTTTCTGCTCCAATACGTCCACTGTGCCAGCCCATAGCCTGCACTGTCCTTTACAAAATTGCCATAGCTGCCATTATCCACCGCTGCTGTATATTCTGCGTCCGTTTTTCCCAGCTTATTGTTATTGGTATTCTGTAAGTTGTTCGGCATAAGCCCGCTTTCAGCGTACAGATTACCCATAATACCAGCCACGGCATAAGCATTTAAGCCCTTGCCTGTAAGAAAATCCCAGATTGTTTTTTCATTACTTCCCTGCGGCGTTTCTGCCTGTCCGCTGATTTTACGCTTAAACTCGTCCCATACGTGCTGTGTGCAGTTATATACATACGGGTTAGGGCAAATCTTGCCCGTTACGTCGTAATGTCTGATTACATGAGATGCAGGCACGCCGTACAAATTCATAAGGTAACGGGTAAGCTCTGCCGCTGCTTCTACTGTTGCGTCCTCAAAGTACCAGTCTTTATCTGTAGCGCCCAAATTCTTTGTATTTTTCTTTCTCACGCACAACTCAATACCGATACTGTTGGAATTTCTGCACTCTGCATGTTTATAGCTTGATGCTCCGCAGTGCCACGCTATGTCCTCGTCCTCTACGCTCTGCCAGATTTCCCCGTTAAATCCTACAAAGTAATGCGCAGACGCTCCCACGTACTGCCCTGCATAATATTTACAGTTAGCCTGTGCGCCGCCTAACGCTCCTACATAATGGATAACAATATATTTAATTCTACCCACGTTATTTTTATCGGTAAAATTAAAAGGCGTAAGTAATTTATTTACTGTTCTCATTTCCTACTCCTCTCCATAAAATCCCATACTGTCTGCGTCCTGTGAATTTCTGAACTGCTTAAGCTCTTCTGGTGTCATTCCCGCTACTTTTTCCTGTAATTTCTTAAGCTCTTCGGGTGTCATGTTCTTTGTCTGTTCGCTCTTTGTTTCTTTCATATTTCCTGCCTTTCCGCATACAAAATAAGCGCCTGCGGTGTCCCGCAAGCGCTCTTTGTTGCTATGTCCTTATTGTTCTTATCTTTCCTGTGTCCTGTGTTCCTCTACGCTGCCTGTGGTGCTGTCCCCGTCCAGTTCGTCTGTGTCCGGCAACTCGTCCGTATACTTTGCCAGAAACTCCCGCACCTTTTCCCATACCTTTTTTACGGGCAGCCCGCATAATGCCATATTCTTAAAAATACTCACTACCTCATAGGCAATGTAAAGCAATGCGAAAAATTCAGCCACGCCCACGGTATCAAGCCCTAAATATGTACGTGCCTGCTCCGGTATAAATCCGATTAAGTTAATCTTAATCAGTACGTCGATTGCCAGCATGAATACCAGAGAAATAAGCATACCTACTTTTCTGATAGCTCCGTCAATGCCTGCGCAGCTGTTAAATTTCTTCTCTTTGATTGCACGCAGCACGCCAAAAACCGTGTCGCACACAATCGCCAATACTACCAGCTGGATAATTTTGTTATGTGCCGCCGCCTCAATAAATTCTGTAATAGTCATGTTCATAAATCCTGCCTTTCTCTTAATTGCAAATCTTTTGCCCGCTCTTTCAGCTCTGCGCCGTCGTAGCCCGCTGTCTGCTCCCAGCTTTCCAGAGTGGCTATTAAATCAGCAATAAGCCTGCTTTGCTTTTCTATGGTTTCCTGTTGTTCTTGTACTACCCTTAGTAAATTGCTACTCATGTACTCGCTCCTGCATTCTGCCGCTTAAGCAGCCTTTTCTATGGCTGCCTCTGCCAGCGTTTCTATTTTCTTTCGTAGGTTGTAGCTGTCGGCGTGTCCTGCGTGTCCCGTCCAGCTCTGTATGCTCTTTTGTAACTGCTCTTTTGTGATTTTCCCGCTCTCGCACTTCTTGATAGTACGCTTTATGCGCTTTATGCTGTCCTTTCGTACTTTCCTGTGCGTTGCCCTGTGTTTGTAGCCTACAAAGTCTATACCGTTCTTTGCTGCCAGTATGGTAGTTTTCGGGTTAAACTCTAACTTAAGCTCTTCCCGTAAGAATTGCTCTATCTGTGCAAGCCAGCTGCGCAACTGTTCCTTGTCTGGGCTTAATATTACAAAGTCGTCCATATAGCGTATGTACGCCTCTACGCCCAGCTCATGCTTAATAAACTGGTCTAATGCGTCCAGATAGATATTTGCAAATAACTGACTGGTAAGGTTTCCAACTGGTATCCCTACGCCGTCCGGCATATTGCCGTTGTGGTCTATTATCCTGTCCAGCAATGCCAGTACCCCAGCGTCTTTTATAACCTTACGTATTTCAGTCTTTAATACCGCATGGTCTATGCTCTGGAAATAGTGGTGTATATCTGCCTTGATAGCATAAAGCGGCTGGTCTGGGTGGTATTTGTTCCACTCATACAGCCACTCTTTTAGCGTATCAGACGCAGCGTGCATACCTTTACCTTTCCGGCAGGCGTAAGACTGCGATATAAACCGCTTATCAAATATAGGCTCTAACACGTTGTTTATGGCGTGCTGTACCACCCTGTCATAGAACGGCAGCGCCATTATCTGCCGCTCTTTCGGTTCGTACACCTTAAAGTAATGGTATTTGCTCGGCTCATAGGCAAGGTTTATAATATCTTCCCGCACCTTGTCTAAGTTTTCCTCTTTGTCTTTCGTAAAAATCAGTACGTCTTTTCTGTGGCGTTTACACTTTCTGGCTTTGTTATAGGCTTTCTGTACGTTTCCATAGTCGCCCATAGCCTCTAAAAGCGTAATGTGCCGCCCGTCCTTATCGGTAATGTATCCTACTCTTTTCAAGTATTAAGCTCCTGCCTTTCGCCGTAGCTACTAACCAGCAGCCGTATTTTTTCTCTTTGCCTCACGGCGGGACAGCCGCTCTGACTATAGGATATTAAACACTCGGTCTTATCCCTTTCTAAGTCCTTGCCAGTATTCCGTAGAACTCTGTGCCTGTAATGTTTTCACTAAGTCACACGCCCCACGCCCGCCAACGTTCGTGTTGACATTCCACGGGTAATTGTTGCAATTCACGGCACGTGCGCCGTCCTGCACGCCATTGTTCCAGTTGCCGCCCGCTATCAGCTCCGCCAGAGGCTGTAAGTAAGCAGCTGCCCCATATTCTGCTATTTTCTTGCCTTTACCTCTTCTATCAGTTCTCCCAGCATAACGCCTATTTCTTTCAGCTTACGGCAACTTTCGCCGTAGTGCCGTGCGTTCATGGCGCTATATTCCAAATCATGCGCCAGCCGCAGCAATTCTTTACTTTCCTGCAATGCCGTATCTACCGTGTATAAGTGGCTTTTCGTCGCCGTCTTATCCCACTTTATAACCTCTTGTAACATTTCAAGAATTGCGTTTCTGGTCGCAGTCTGTAAACTGAATTTTTCAAATTTTGGATACTTTGCAAGTAAAGGATAGATATATAGCAGAAAATCGTATATTTTCTGATGTATAATATCTGTTTGTGTCTGTGTGTCCATGTCTTACCCCCGTTTATACGGCTGGGCTTTCGCCCGCCGTCTACTGAGAGTCACACGCCCCACGCCCGCCAACGTCCGGGCGGACACTCCACGGGGAAGAGCCGCAAGCCACGGCACGTGCGCCGTCCCGCACGCCAACGTCCCAGTTGCCGCCCGCTACCAGCTCCGCCAGAGAATATGCGTAATACTGGTAAATGTTACCAACGTCGTAAGACTTCTCGCCCGTGTTCAATGGGCTTTTTTTGTCCCACCCCCACGCAACGCTTGCGTGATAGTCTGCATTTGTGGCGTGTTCTGCTCTTGTGATAAGCTCGCTTGTATGTTCCCACACACGCCCCACGGCATCTACGACACCCACGCATGAAACGGCATTTACTACGCTGCCCGTTGTGCCTCTTCCCGTGTTTGTTGTAGCGCTCCATGCGTTTGTATTTGCGTTGTCCAATCCAGCAGGGCTGCCAAAAGCATACGCACAATATTCTGCATAGCTCGGCATACGCTTACCGCTCTTTGCCAGACGCTCTACAAAATTGTACCAGTTCATGTTTTCTGTACCCGTCATAGGTGCGCAGCCGTACTCTGATTTCAAGCCCTTTGCTCCGTCGTCAGAATTAAGGTAAATATCTACCCATGTGCCGCCGCCTAAATATACCATTCCCTCCGGGCTGCACTTCGGGCGGTGTCCCAGTGTCCATACAGAAAGTGGCACAATTCCGTTACTTACTGCGCTCTCCCAGCCAGTGCCAAAAATAACACCGCTGCCATTAAGCGGCTGTAAATTGCTGTCAACCTTACGGCAACGTCCATAATGAAAGCCAGCAATTTTACGACTGTTTGTAGCGTTCCAGCCTGTCGGGTATGTAGAATTGAGGGAAATTACGTATTTCTCGTCTTCGCTGTCAATTCTGCTGTCGCAGATATATACGTAATAGTCCTTACCTACCGCAAAAGCGCTGCCTGCGTCCAGATTAGCAGCCGTAAGAATTGTATTTGCTGTCTTGAAAATTCCAGCGCCGCCCACGGCAATTACGCAACCCTCTACTACGGTCAGCTCATTTGCTCCGCTGGCGTAAATGTACTCATTGCTCGGTGCTACAATATCGCTGATTGTAGCCATTTTATTTACGTTCAAAAGCGCCCTTGCGTCGGTCTTTGTAACGTCGTCCACTAATAATCTACTCATACTGCTTTAATACTCCTTTCAGTGCTGCAATGTCGTCTGTTGTCATTCCTGCCACGGTGTCTGTGCGTTCCAGCGCAATTACCTTGCAGCCCGCTTTTACCGCTTTGGAAAGTGTAAGGGCTGTTCTGTCGTTTCCTGCCTCTCCTGCTGCCGCTGCCTCGTCGGTCTGGATATGTGTTACTCCCTGCACCGTGCCGGATACGTCGCCCGCTACGAATTTCATACCTACCGCTGCCTCGTCGCAGTAATATACCGTAACCGCCTTTTTCTCTTCCTCTACAGCTGCTACGCCGCACTCAATATAACGCTGGTTCTCTGCGCTCTCGATTTTTGCCAGCAAATCCGCTGCCGCCAGTTCTCCGCTTGCTACCATAGCAAGGCAGTTGTAATAGTCCTCTTTTGTCTTTAATACTTTAGGAAATCCTTTCATGGTCTGCCGCCTTTCTAAAATGTATTTGCAAGATAGGAATTACCCACGTAGGTAGCCCCTAACACTGCCGTTTCTACTGTTCTTTCGTAATGCTGACTCATGTATGCCGCACCCATGTAACACAATCCCAGTACAGCATCATGCTTATAGTCAATGCCCCAGCCGCTTTCTACTCTCTTAAGTCGCTCGTCCAGCGCTGCTATTGCCTCTTTGGTTTCTTTCGTGCCCGCCTCTGCCTGCTTTTTCACTTCCTGCATGGCTGCTGCCAGCTCTTCAATTTGCAGTTGCAGGCTGCCTGCTATGTCCTCGCCCAGCTTGTCCTTGATACTCTCAAACCATGTGTTAAATTCGTTTTCAGCGTCCGACTGGAATAGCTTAATTTTTGCCATAAAGTCTGTATAGGCGCTTAAAAGTTCCTTATCCCAGTTGTCAAGCGTGCTTTCAAAACTGCTGTATCTTTCGTTAAACTGGCTCTCATACTGCGCAAATAAGCCCTCTGTCTTGCTTACGTAGCTGTCATATACGCCCGCAATCTCTGTAAGGTACTTTTCCATATTCTGCTTATATGCGCTGAACTCGTCCAGCACGGCTGCGCTGTAGGTGTTGAAAAAGTCCGTAAACTGCTTTGTAAGCACGCTTGCGTCTATCTCTTCCACCGTTCCTGTTACAATGCCGCAGACTGCGCTATTAAACCGCTGGTCTGTGATGTTCTGCGTCTGTATCCTTGTTACGCCCTTGCCTACGTAAATATCTGCAAGCGCAAGCTCCCATATTTCCGTAGTGCGTGTTACTGCCGTTGCTGTCGGCTTTGCAGACGGTGTGCCTTTCAGCACCGCAATATACATATCTCTTTGCGGCAAATCCCAGCGAACTACTACCCTGTCCACCCTGTTAAGCGCTCCCTCTGCCGTATCCAGTGTTACGCTAAGCGTTGCAGGATTTCTAAAGGCGTAGCCGTTTATAAAGGCATAGCCTGCATTTACTCTTATTTCCATGCCGCTGTAAGCTACCACCTGTAGCCCGTCGCTCGGCTTTGGAAAAATGCCGTTTGCAATGAAAGTAGCAAAGTACCACGCCCAATCCTCGGCTTTATATACCCTGTCGTACTCTCCGTCTACTGCCACGGCATTAAACGGTAAGCTGTTTGCCATTTCTGCTACCTCACTTTCCTAATCTGGTCTACCAGCGTCGGCAGGCTGTCGCCAAAAGTCGCCTCTATGGTTTCCTCGCCTTTCTGGTATGTTTCTGTTACTTCTGTAATGCGTGCATCTATCTGTATGCCCCACTTAGTTTCTTTGCAAGTAATACGGTCGCCTAAATCAAAATCAGCCTTAAATTTTAAGTTTGAATTTGTATTTATGGTACTTACAAAATTTATGTTCTTGCCGTAGTTTTCCAACTCTGCGCCGCCTCTCGTTTTCAGCATTGCAATATAGGTATTCAGCGGTATTGTTACCTCTGTTTCCCCCTGCTGGTACTTTCTGGCAATGTCCGTAGCGTCGCAGAATACCTCTACTAAATCCAGCCCCGTTGCGCCCTCGCCGTCCACTGTGGTTACTGGCTGGCTGCCGTCGTCGTCAGCTGCTCCCTGCACATAAATAAAGTTGCCGCAGTTCTCTATACTGGCTGTATATTCCTGCTCGTTGACATTATCAAAATCTCTTGAAAATATGCAGGGTGTGTTACCCTCGGTATTTGTGGCTGTAAGGTCATTGCCCTTATACAGATAAAAGCCAAACAGTCTCTCTCTTTCGTTAAGCAGAATGTCATAGCCCAGCTTTCCAGCCTGCGCCCTTGCCTTTACTTCCTGCCCCAGTTGTGCGTATACCTCGTTTGCATATTCAACCGCCACGCCGTCTATGGTTTCCTGCGCCAGAAATGTAAACAATGGAAAACGCCGCTTTGTTCCTGCTGCGCTGCCGCAGTTGTTCTTTACCATAAGGTTTATAAGATACTGGTTTGTACCTGTCGTCACAATCTGCGGATAAATGCAGCGCTTATTAAGCCACCAGCTAAGCATATAGCCTTGTGCCTCTAACTGCTCTAAGCCGTTCTCGTCTTTGGTAATGTGTACGTATGTTATCTGCGCTGCCCTGCGCCATACGCCGCCGTCGGCGGTCTTTACTTCCTTTTTTCCGTCGTGCTTGGTTATTAAGTTACCCTCTACCAGCAAACGGCTGTTATTGTCCGTAATCGGCGCAAGCAGGCTAAAAGTTCCTACGTCAAAATACTTTGTATGCCATAGCAGGCTTGCCAGCTCGTCTATAGCTCCCAGTGGCTGTACTGTCTTGTCGAATACTCTAAGCTCCATACCGTCACACTCCTAAAAATTCCTTGCTGTAGAATATGGATACTTCCAGAGAATTTACGCCGCTGGCTGCATCATACCTAAACATATTGTCGCCTATGGCAAGCTGCATAAATGTACTGTCTACATCAATGTAGCGGAAATAGTCGGTTTCTACGCCGTCCCTTATCAGCTTAGCGCCCTTGCTGCCGTACTTCGTGTTAATCTCTATCACGTCGCCCGTTTTCATAGTGGCGTTAATCTGTATAAATTCCTCGGTATCCACATTAAGCAGTATCGGGTTTGAAACTGTCCCCAGTGCTGTAAACCTTATCCTCATTCCTGTTGATACGTCGCCCTCGTTGTAGCAGTCCACTATTACGCTTTCCGCTCGGTATCCGTATATCATGCTCTTTGTGCTGTCCTTTTCGATAACGCAAGGGAAATGCCACGCAGCCACCCAGCTTGCTATATCCTCTTTTGTTTCTTCCTCTTCCCGCCAGAACGGGTTAAGGCACTCTATTTGTAAATCAAACTCATAAAGTACCTCTTTCTTTAGTATCTTAGGCTCTCCATACGCCCTGCAATCAATCACACGCTTAAAGCCGCCGTACTCATACACCAGCGTAGCGCTAAGCTCTGGGTTAAATATCTTAAGCATACGGCGGCGCAGTTCCAATGCCTGCGCCTTATCCCGTGTGTTGATATGTCCCACTACGTCTATGTCCCTCGCCTCGATACGCTGCCCTACGTAGGTGTCGCCGTGCTGTCCCATACTGTTTGTGCTGTAAATGACGCTCGTAACGCCGGAAATGCCCTCTACGTCTTTACTTATATTGCAATGGTATACGCTGTCTACTCCCAGCTCTAACCGCTCGCCCCTTGAATTTATGTAAGTCAGTTTTTCATTTTCCATGTGTTACACCGTCCTTGCTATCATTCTGAACTGTCGGGCTGCCTCTTTCTGCTGTTTTGCATAGTCCGTGGTATTCGCATAAATATACTGATTGACAACTACGCCGCCTGCTGCACTGCCGCCGCCTCTCGGCTTTGGCTTTTTGTCGTCGTTATCATACTTAAATTCATTGCCTACATTTACCTTTGCGTCTACGTCAAATTCCTGCGGTACGCTGTCCTCAATCATTTTCTTAACGCCGCCGATTTCATTAGAAAAGCCAACACCGATACCCTGCGCCAGATATACGCCGATTTCGTCACGCATCAGCTTAGACGGGCTGGCAATTCCGAATAAATCTTTAAGGAAGTCGGTAACATCTCCTACCCAATCGCTTATTTTGTCTTTTATCCACCTCGTAGCGCCGCTTATGCCGTTCCAGATGCCCTCTACCATGTTTTTACCGAACCCTGCAAACGTACTGCCAATATCCTTAAATACGTCTGTTATTCCAGTAATTACATTTTTCATGCCCTCTACGGCTTTGTTCTTTACTTCTGTACCCCATGTAGCCACTTTGGAAATTGCACCAGAAATGCTGTTATAAATCTTTTGCGGTATTTCCTTAACAATCGTAACAATGCCCGTTACCATGGCATTCATTACCTCTTTGGCTTTCGTAAGCATATTGTTACCCCACG
>ENA-OUQI01000921-OUQI01000921.1-human-gut-metagenome-genome-assembly--contig:-NODE-921-length-20432-cov-6.775237_pt1 | contig 20432 bp, 17 predicted proteins | sample MGYA00237953_ERZ548840 | MGnify/ENA primary metagenome ERZ548840 (study PRJEB26490, sample SAMN05194690) | human gut metagenome | biome: terrestrial biome; feature: human-associated habitat; material... | reverse complement strand
ATCAGGCCGCGGAAATCGTTAAAATGATTTTTTTGTTAGATTGCTTACCGGGACCAAAAAAGTGAATTCGAATTCACTTTTTGGCCCATGCAAAAACGCACAGCTCTCAAACCGCGACGATCCATGATACCTCACGATTGACTCCTCTACGAAAACGCACAGCTCTCAAACTGGATACACGAATTGAAACATATCAAGCAGTTTGACTCCCCTACGAAAACGCACAGCTCTCAAACCTCAAGCGTTCGAGATAATGATCAGCGAATCATTTGTGCTGTTCATAGAAACAATCAAAATAAATATGAAGAAAAATTAAAAAAATGATTATTATATTATTAGGTATAAAATAGTGTGGCTACATCTTAAGTTTGGAAATCATAAGACTTACCGCATATTTTTTTACAGGAAATCCAACAGATTCTCCGAACTTTTTTCCCACATTCCAGATGGTGACTGATCAATGATCCTGACAGTGGAATATTTCTTTTTCCAATTCGAGATCGTAGTGCTTAAACTGCCAGTTGCTGCACTATGCGCTGAGCCACCGATCAATGTCAGATCGCAACCTCCAGTCATTCGTCCAAACACAGATTGAATGTTCAGTAAAACCTGACACTGCTCTTCGATACTCAATTTTTTGAATTCTTCCTTCCCTTTCAATAGTGTCTGTACCGGCGAATTGACCCTTTTTTTGTAAATTGTATTCTGTAGTTTATCAACGTATAGCTCATACAGTTTCAGGTTTTCGTCCTTAGATACCTTGTCATGATCTTTATCATACAGCAGATCGGGATTGATCCCGATTTTTTCGACAAATCTCTCAAGTCTTTTTACATAAAACCTCCAGTGCTCATCAGCGGAAAACTGCATTACCGGCTGGGCCACCAGACATTTACCCCTTCCACTGGTTCCTGTAAGACATACCCTGAATCCATCAAATGACAACATGGTATTAATCTTCCACGGACGCATTCCCATGGGAAAAGAAACCTCTCCTACCTTCTTCCCAAGGATATTTTCCAATCTTGTGAAGGTGTAATTTCTGGCAAACACTTTATCTTCTAAAAGATGTTTCCCATGCATCAATTCCACAGGCAGGATCAAGATCTCGCTTTTTTTTCCGATATTGTATCTGACTGGTATCAAAAACATTACACCAGCTTTATTATACCCACCATATTTTTCAGTAGGCAATCCCGCCTTTAAAGGAATCAAGCCGGTTCCTTTCTTAACTGGATTCTGGTCAAACAATCCCCCTGTTTTAAACGCAGCATATTTCACAAAATGCGCCGTATTCTTCCTTGCAGTACCTTCTACCTTTTCGAGCATAGGCATTCCATCCCAAATAATGTCTCCGCGGCATTTGACCTCATGGGTAAAGATTGTTTTTACCTTAACGCTATATTTTTCATCAACCCTGAACCACTTTTTTGAAAACCGCATATCATAGACATTTCCTGCAACCACACACAAAAACGCATCCACAGCATTATGAAGATCATTGTAGCTTCTGGATTTCGGCAGGTCAAATTCATGCCGGAAATCAGAAACAAGACCTGCTTTTACATATACAACCTCCGCATCTGGGAACCTTTCTTTTAACAGGTCTGCAATAAACTTTGTGGATTGAGACGTTTCTGTAAGCTGCCGGTTAATAAAGCCCATTTTTTCTTCATCCGTAAACGGAGCAGAGCGTATCAATCGCCTGTATTTCTCGTCGCTGATTGCCCCCACATGGTTCCACCAGCTCCAAAGCCCCTGCATTTTTCCGCGGATTTCCGGAGAAACAGGATATATGTTATCTTTCGTACCATTGAGATCTGACAGAACCAGCACCTTGTTGTTCAGACTGTCGTCTTTTACGTAGGACTGCGGATAGATATGGTCAATATCATATTCAACAGAACCAGCCATCAGTTGTTCAAACCCTATATGCGCTCCACTGTATGCGCATTTTCCAAACTGCATAAAATATAAATACAACCGGTCACTCTGCAGACGGCTGTCCGCGTACTCTCCCAGAGACTCTAACTGCCGCATCAGATCATGAACATCATCCTTGCACTTATCGTACAGATCAAGGATCTGCTGCTTTCTACTCTTTATTCTCTTTCCTTTCTGATCAGCCTGTCCGCCACGCGTCATTTCCACAAAGATCTTGTCTGGCTTCCCAAATGCCTTTTCAATATCTTTTACAACAGCAAGAGTTCTGTAAACCGGACGCCGCACTGAATTGGAAACACGCATTTCATCAAGACGTTCTTTTAAGCTTTTCTTTTTCCCAGTGTAATATTCCTGTGTAAATGCCTCCACAGCTTCCAGAAATGTATATTTATCGGAAAGTATCTCCATCAGATTATCATTGGTTTCCCACATTGTCTGAAGGATGGAGATCATTTCTACATCCTGTCCATCAAAGCCTTTCGATACGTCACATCCTTTTAATCCTGTCAGGAAAGTCTTAGACAACCTTCCAAAATCCCTGATCTTTATCCTGGCAATATAACGGATGTCATCTTCTGAAAGGCCTGGGTATTCTTTCCTGAGCCATTTTATTACCCTGCTTTTATCTTCCGCATATGAAGCCCTTTCGATAATTCTTTCCACGTCATCTTCAGACAGGATCTTTTTATTTAAAAGATTAAAAAAAGCACAGTAAGAAGACAGTCCGGAATGTATCTGTTCATCAATTCCGCTTATCAGTTTGGTTGAGTCTTTGTCAAGGTAATTGTTTCTTATCAGGTATTCTTCAATATCTTTCCTCTTTACTTTTTTGTTCTTTTCAAATAATTCATGATATATCCCCTGCTTTGCCTTAACGGGAATCTTGAGTCCATCAATCTGGAGATTATTTATCTCATTCAGCACCATGAATTTCTGATAGCACAAAGAATCTTTTGGAAGTACATCTTCCGTCGGCAGATAAGTGCATTTATTTGTCATCCTTCTGATAAATGCATTCTCACTGGCATCCTCATCTACCATGTCTTTGAAATTCCACGGGGTAATTTTTCCCTGTTTACGCGAAATCCATGCAAAAGAAGATTTCTCGTTCAATGGCCCTACATAATATGGAATCTTATATCTGAAGACTGATAACACCTTATCTGCTTCACTGATCCCATTGTTTGTATCATTAAGGAACGGTAAATACACAGATGCATTTTTCAGGATCTGAATTAGTTCATATTCATATAATTGATGTGGTATTACACGATTGTCAGTATTCTTTTGTTTAGGCAAAAAGATATTCAGCTTCAGACGTTCACACATATCCTCATATGACTGTAAATCTATTTTCTCCGGCTTTATTGGACTCATAAGCTTCAAGACATATTTTGAAAACTCCTCTGCTTTTGCTTTCTTTTTGATCTGACTTGCAGTATCTTTATCCATGTGACCTGTGTAAGCCACATAATTATCCGCTTTCGCCTTTCTGAATACTTCATTATATTTATCAGGTATATATTTATGGACAAAATACTTCAAGACCTTCAAATCTCTCCCATGTTGCTCATACATCTGTACTTTTGCCATGGAGATCGTTTCAGAATGACCGTTTAATAGATCTGCCAGCACACTCCAGTCATATAGTCCACGTAATGCTATGAGCAGGTCATAATCCTCTCCGATACTACCTAAAATTTCATCAAACTTCTCCTCGTCCATCCCCAACGATACTGATCCGAAATCCAGATATTCTTCTTTGCAAAAAACGTCCTTTAATTTACACTGCCCGCCTGCCAGAAGTCGTATGATACTGTCCTGACTAAACGGAAACTCTTCAGTTCCGGATTTTTCCGGCTTCTTTCCTTCCAGAAGAATATTTTGTAATTCTTTATTTTTTACCGTTATACCTGTTTTTTGTTTCAAAACCTCTGACAAAGCACTTACATCTATTTCACCCCATGGTCTTTTGTATCCATTTTCAGTAAAATAATTTATAAAGTTTTGATACACAGAGCTGAAATCCATAATTTCATCCAGTTTTTCCACATTAAGATTATTAAGGAAATGTCCTCTGTGTGTTATCAGCCATGCGCAGGCCAGATATACCAGACGCACATCATGAGGAGTTTTATTATCCATCAGCTCACAGATCAAATGGTGGATTGTTGGATATTCCTTCATATATTGAACATCCGTATATTCTTTATCATTAAAAAAAACATATCGGTCCTGGACATCCTCTCTCCATCGAAAGCTTTCAGACAGCCGGATAAAAAAACGGTCATCCACTTTTGAAATTTCTTTAGCAAAAATCTCCTGCAGCCAAACTATCCTTTGCTGTCTTCTATCCAGGTTCCTTCGTACCAGACGGTGGTTTCTTCTGTCTTCGTTTGAAGACGCAGCGTCAAAAACAATGCTTCCCCACGCATCGTTTCCATTGAATTTCAAAAGACGATACTGCTCATCCGTCACAGCATATCCAATCGAATTTGTTCCAACATTGAGTCCAAGATAAATCTTTTCAGCCTTTTTTTTCATTGACAAGCTCCCTTTCCTGTAGTAGTATAAGAATATAAAAGATACGCTTATGTTTGAGGGCTGTGCGCAAACGCACAGCGAGTTCAAATAAAGGTAATCTCAATCCGCTGGTTCGTCCAGCCGCACAGTGTGTGCAACTTAAGACTTCGAAAGAAGTCTTTTGTTTTGCAAATTTTGAGTTGCGCTTAATCACTATGCTTTTTATGGATAAAATGATTTAAAATCAGGCAAAAACAGACAGGCTTTTCACCTGTCTATTTTTTGTTGAGTAGCCTGAATGACGGTAACATCCTTACAAAAATTTGTACTTTTTCTAACTGCTGATAAGTTTAGCCTTTCTTAAGAAACGCACAGCTCTCAAACCCGGAAAGCCCGAAGACAAAGAGCAGGCAATCTTAACAATTCTACGCAAACGCACAGCACTCAAGAGAATGTCCGGTCAAAGCACCAGGTTTGACTTCTCTGCAAAAACGCACAGCTCTCAAACTTGAACATCAGAAAAATGTGGTTTGACTCCCCTACGAAAACGCACAGCTCTCAAGCATATGTATCATAACAATCATGTATGTTATAGCTTGACTCCCCTACGAAAACGCACAGCTCTCAAGCCTCAAACGCTCGAAATAATGATTAGCGAATCATTTGTGCAATTTCGCAGGTCGCTTCCAATAACAATATGAAAAAATTTTAAAAAAATGAAAACAAAAAAGGCAGCACCCAAAGGATGCTGCCACATTGATTACCGCGAAATAATGATATACTGGTTAATTTCTGGATTAACCATCACACTCTGCTCGCAAACCGAAGCTGCCGGCTCGTTGGTCTGTTGCGGAGTGGTTCCGCCCAAAAGACTTAAAATAGCAAGACCGATGTGCTGGAAAATATTTATTCCAGCTTCGATAATCTCTTCTGCCACTTTCTCAGCTACGGCTGCAGCTGCGGCTTCTGCCATTATTTTCTTCAGCTTTTCTATTTTCTTCTGTTTTTTCATAACATTTTTCCCCCTGTGTTTTATTTCAGAACACGAAACCGGTATCTTTATTCTCCGGTCGTGTTTTTGATACGATTAAATTGACAAAAATATTTCAGGATGAAAAAATACTTTGAACTACCCCAAACCGACTGACGTCGTATGGGGCTTTCTGCTATATCTCAGATAAAACTCATCGAAAAGCACTACTTTCTTCTTGATTTTCCACGCATTGCGTTGTATAATTAGATTAATAAAAATTTTTCTTATAAGGAATTGCTGAAATGACAATTAAAGAAATGAGGTTACTTTTACAGGTTTCCCGGACCGAATTTTCCAGACAGTATCACATCCCTCTCCGTACTCTGGAGGACTGGGAAAGCGGAAAAAGGAATCCGCCAAATTACGTTCTGGAACTGTTGGAACGCGTTGTAAAGGAAGACGCAGAAAGGAGTTAGATATGGCTTGGTATGAGGGAACTTTTGCCTGTGGGCATGAGGGACGTGTCAATATCATCGGCCCGCAAAAGGACAGGGGATATAAAAAAGAAAGGGCATTCTCCCGCCTCTGCCCGGACTGCTGGCAGAAAGAGCGTGATGAAAAAATTAAAAGATCAAACGTAGAATCCGCGGAATTATCCAAAGAATACGGATTTCCCGACCTTACCGGTACAGAAAAACAGACCGCCTGGGCAAACACGATCCGGATGGAACTGTATAAGGAGATCAATGATAAGTTTGATCGTATCAGGGAATCCCAAAAGAAGAAATTCAGTTTTCAACGTCCAGATACGTGGGATACGGTCTATGTGCTTCCGGATGAGCTGCCGGATATGGTTGATACCGGGATACAGGAACATACAGAGGCAAAATTCTGGATTGAACACCGCAGTCTCAAGGAGATCCTTACCGTATTTTACGACGAAATGATGGAACGCAAAAAAGAGGAATCAATCCCTGAGGAAGTAAGAAAAGAACTGGCACAGGAAGTGGAATCCCTGACCGTACGTCCGGAAGGTGGCACGAAACCCGGAGTTGTAGAGATAAAATATACAGAGAACTATATCAAACTGTACTATCCCAAAGATGACGATTTCCGTAAAATTGTAAAGGATCACCGTTACTCCTGGGACGGCGTATGGAAAAGAAAGATCAATGAACTCACCGGAGATTTCCCGGATCGAGCAGGCGAAATCGGAAAAGCACTGCTGACAGGCGGGTTCACCGTAAGATTCCCGGATATGTCCGCGAAGGAAAAAGCATTAACCACTTACATCCCGGAATGCGACCGATGGATCAAGAGATTTGAGGACCAGCTTGCCATATGGTGGACTCCATACAATGAAAAAATATACAAGGCCGCCAGATCCCTTCCCGGTGCAAGCTGGGAGTACAATAAACAGGAGATGGTCGTCTCCGCGGAATTCTATAAGGAGATCCAGGCATTTGCCGAAAAATGGGAATTCCGTTTTACCAAAAAGGCAGAAGAAATTATAGAAAAATACAAGGAACAGGAAGCCGGTTATGAAACAGTTTCTGTCCCAGCGACAAAATAATGGCTGCTTCTTGCAGCCTTAAACAAAGGAGAATGAAATATGATAAGCTACGAAGTAGGAAAACGTTACGATGCCGCCATCAGAGGAGAAGGTACCCAGTTCGATCTCGCAGATGACGGTGCATTTCTGGCAGTGTATTTTTCCAGACCTGATGAAAAGGAGGTCGCACAGTTTGGAGCAGCGAACCCTTTTGAGTTTCGTTTTGTCACCCTGCAGGATATCATGATGTGTGTATTCCGTATTGGATCCCTGAACTGGATGGATGCCTCATATACTCCGCATTTAAGCCAGAACCTGACGAAGTTTACCCTTCCGAATGAAGGCGAAGGACTGTCTCTTACACTCTCCCTGTTCGACTGCAGTAACGGGGAATTAAAGAAACTCAGATATATGTCCATGAGTACCAGTTTTACCAAAAAGTTTTTCGCAGAAGCCATGGATTTAAAGATGAAGCCTTTTTCCAAAGCTGAATATTTTTCATTTTTAAATGACATATATGCAAAATATTCCACAAAAGACCTTCTCAAACTCTCCTCCCCGGGGTTTAAGATATACTAATCCGCAGGGCAAAAAAATCTCCGTGGCAGATTCCAGTCATCCCCGCGGAGAAGGAAGAAAAACGAACAGTTCCCGCTGTTCATGGAATAAGATATATCCGGGAAAGAAAATCCTGGTACGAAAGAAGGAGTCAGAATATGACAAAAAACTATCCATTTACCAGCAACGGAAAAAGCTGTATGATAAGTATTTCCGCGGAAGAACGGCCAAGTCTCAAACTTACAATCGAAGCCTCAGCACCCATGGATGTACTTGATATATACCAAGATGAGTACGGCGTTTTCTTCGCTAAGTATTTTAACAGCTCCGTGGAGAAGATTGAGATTGAAGGAATTGATGCAAGAGAGATCCTGTATGACCTCAAAGACTTAAGACAATCCGCGGAAGCAGAAAGAAAAGCAAAAGAAAACCTGCACCGCGATGCTATCATTCAGGGAAAAGAACCGCTGGATATCGTATTCCGGTCTGAAAGAGACTGGAAAGGCTATGTTGCCCGCGGAGTCAGCGGTAGTGTTTTGTATTCGCTCAACTGCGCAGACCTGCATCCAAAATACGGGTACATAGTCAGAGAAGGATTTGAGAAAAAAGACATCTCAGAGATAAGAGCCTATCACAGAAACCTGGTCGAGAATACACAGATCTGATACAAAGGAGGAAACTATTATGGTTACAAGAACATGGAAGGTATATGGGACGGAAGGACATCGACAGAGAGAATCATTTTTTCCGTCCTATCAGTATGATTTCTCTAATGAGCAGAACGGAACCCGTATCATCGAGGTAGACAATTTCGACAAGACGGGAACACATGACTATTCTATTGTCCGCATTACACGAGACACAGCAAAGCTTTGTGCTGCGGAGCTGAACGGGCAAATCTCTGACGGGATCTTTGAAAACTCCCGCGTTGGACAAATACTGGAAGTTTTACCATGATCAGAAAAAGCACCGAAACCGGTGCTTTCTTTTTGCTAATTTAAGTCACATATCCTCAGTCTCAAAAAAATCCTCAAAAAAATTCTTTTTCTCAAAGCAGGGCTGGCACAGTTTATATGGGTAGCCAAATGGCAGGTTCCTTCCGCAGACCATACACCTCCGTCTTTTCAGTTTCTTTTCCCTGATCGTATCTGTCAGCTCTTTTGAGATTTCCTTTTTTCTTTTGCGTATCAGCTTCTTGTCCCAGTTTTGTCTCCCCGGCATTCCAAAGAGTCGGACGAAATTATGGAACATATCATACTTCTGATGCAGAACTTCCAGTGCCTGGATTTTTTTGTTGGTATCGCCCTCACAGACTGCTTCCCCGAATTCTTCGTCCAGCTGGCACACCGGATCATCAATGTCCACATATCCCCTGTCGATCACCATTTTGGCGCTTTCTTTCCAGAGAGTAAGCAGTTCCGGATTTTCCGTGTTAAACGGAATGTACATAAGACGATAGGTCATCTCCTTATCATCCGTCAAACCCTCTAGCCACTGACACAGTCCCAGTTCCTCGGTCAGGTCAGTTTTCAGAAAAAATGATTCCGTCTCAATATGTATCCATCGTTTCATCACTTCCGACAGCTTTCCTTCCACCTCTATGAGCATCCGCGGAAAACCCAAACGGGCAAACAGTATCGCTGACGGAGACCTGGTCATGCTGCTGCGGATAAAACTTTTTCTCTTTGATGAAGTATAGTATCCGCATTCATAGAGCCCTTTTCGCCCTGCACGTCCGGCAATCTGCTGTATCTCTTCCGGCAGCAGGTCCCTCCTGCCATATCCGTCAAATTTTTCCGTTTCCAGAAATACAACTCTCTTTATCGGAAGGTTTAATCCCATGCCGATCGCATCCGTAGCAACCACGACAGATGTTTCGCCTTTCGCAAACCGGTCTGTTTCGGCCCGTCTCGTCTCATACGGCAGGGCACCGTAGATCATGCTGCAGGAGATTCCTTTTGCCTGAAGCTCCGCAGCGCAGGAGATCACGCTTTTCTTGGAGAACACGATCAGTGCATCCCCCCGCATCACGTTTTCCGGGAAGGAAAAATCTTCTGTGTCTTCGATAAGCGGCGTCATCCTGTCCCTGCGGTCTGTTTCCACGATCTCATCACCACAGTATGCGATCAGTTTCCGGATAATGGATTCCGCATGGGGAGCCATACAAATGTGGATCTCATCTGCACAGAGTCCAAGGATAGCAGCTGTCCATGCACCTCCGCGGCTAGGATCACTGATCATCTGAGCCTCGTCAATGACCGCCATATCATAATGACGGGAAAGATCTGCCATCTCTATGGTTTCTGAGATATGTGTGGCTCCGGGCATGATGTCCTCTTCCTCTCCGGTCAGCAGGGAACATGGAAGTAACATATTTGTAGTCTCGTATACCTCCAGCGCCAGGAGCCTTAAAGGAGCCAGATATACTGCCTCCTCTGCATTTTGGAACTTCTGCAGGGCCTCGTAGGTCTTTCCGGAATTTGTCGGACCAATATGCAGGACGAACCTGCGTTTAAGCTGCCTTGTGGCAGGGTATGCATCCCTGATCCGTTCTGGGATTGCAGTCAGCACCGCATTCTTAAGACGCTCCTCTTCCATCCGGGCATGCATTTCTTCCAGATATTGGTCATACAGGGCTTCGGCTTCCTTCCGATACTTCGGGTTAAAGAACTTCCTGCTTTCTTTTCCCTGCATCATTTCCTTTTTAACCGCTGCATCAAAATCCTTTGTCTTCCGAAAACCTTTCCATGCTTTTTGGCATAAATTTTTGTACTGATATTCCGGAACATGCTGTCTCTTTAATGTATTTTTGTAATTCTTCTTATACCTGTCCGCTACTCTCTGGATGATCACGGACATTTCCGGTTTTCCATTTTCGAGAAATTCCTCAAAACTCATTATGTGCATTCAGGACGCACCTCCTTGTTTTGCAGGATTCTGACCGCCTCTGCCACATCTTTTTCCTGCAGACCGCCTTCGTACCAGCTGGTCTGTATCCAGTGACTGTCAAAACCATAGTCTGACCAGTCATGATCCTCATCGTCCAATATGACAAACCCGTCAGTTTGATGATCCACAAGCCACTTTTCAACTTCCGCAGCTCTGCCTGTCCCATGTTTACAGTGGACATCCAGCTGGTCTAAGGAAATGACGGACGGAATCTGTTCGAGGACTTCTTCCGGGATGTTATCCGTAATGTCATAGATCTCCAGATCATATTCTGCCAAAACGTTCTCAAGCACAATATAATAATCATCTTTTTTTCCGGACTGTCTGTCATATCCATTCTTCCAGGTGGAGGTAAGGACGATCTGTGCGTCTGTCAACTCCACGATCTGTGCGAGGAACCGGACTCTTTCCGGATCAATGTGCCTGGTCTGCCAGTTGAGGTAATCCGTATGTGCCAAAACACCGTCAATATCAAGAAATATTACTTTCACGACCTTTTCCTCCTCTTTTGGACAGTATAGCATCTATCTGTTTTTCGTTCCAGTTCCTCTGGAAAATAATATCCCCACCAGGAACACAGTATCCTTTCTCATCAGATTCGACACAATGATGCGAAAAATAGAATGTTTCGCACAGGATATGGGCATATGTTTTTCCGTTTTTGAACCGGAATCCTTCTACGTATCCTTCTCCGCGGAGAGGAAAGCCTTTTTCCCTCAGAACAAAAGAAGAAAGCAGGACATTATCCACTTCGATGTATTTGGACATGCCAGCTCCATCTCCTGTGTAGAAATCTGTCTCATGCCAGGAATCTCCTGTCTCAAAGAAATACGTATACTCCATGCCGGAAGACCATCTGAACCAGTCCACCCCACAGAACACAAGCATTCTTCCATTACACAATGCTTTTTCACCTAATTTGCAAGGAATCGGAATGATCATACTTCCTCCTTTCTATCACACCTGACTACTTTTCACAAATTCACTACATTTTCTTCACAGTCTCACCATTATTTTCCGCTATATTAATGATCGTAAACAAGCAGGATTGCTTTTCATATAGATTTTTTCTCCTTTTGTGCCGGGGTGCCCCCGGCTTTTTCTTTTGCAAATTTCTTTGCTCTCGCAGCTGTCAGACGATGGTAATTGTTTTTCAGCCGCCACTCAGAGACATCTACCTGCCATCCTTCATACAACTCCATATATCTGCCAAGCATGACAGCCTCTTCCTTTTCCCGCTTCCGGATATATTCCAGTGCTTTATTAAGATACGGAATACTGTTGGCATAGTCTACCGTCATTCCCCCACGTCGCCATCCGCCAATCTTATGGTTCTGGATCGCATAGACCAGATATACAGAATTTAAGAATGTCAGGTTCAGGTATTCGCCCGGTCGGATCTCCATGTTGGCAAAGGAATCTGCGTCCTTCCAATAATTATCTTTTTTGGCGGAAATATAGTATTCTTTTTCTGTTTCTGTATGCACAATACTCTCAAATACCGTGTAATAAGAATGCGCATGGTCCATCGTGATCTGCTCTGTATCTGTATGGACGTAACCATAGGTTTTTGCAGTTGCAAGGATCTGTTCAGGGTTCTTTCCTTTAACATTGATCTTATCATGAAACTTGTTGTTTTTTACCTTCAGATACGAAGTTGTCTTACCAAGGTATTCACTGGTCTTTTCCGTATCATACCGGAACTGGGTTGCCGTAGTAGTTCCCTCCCTGATTACCTTTACCGGAACCTCCGTAACGATCAAGCGGAACTTCTTTTCCGTAATGGTATAAGTATCAAACGTATCTACCAGGTTAACCGGAACAACTTTCCTGTCGGGGATATGGGCATCGTGGGTACGGTTCCTTGCTCCTCTTCCGCGGTCATTGTTCCACGCATCATACCTCGTACTCCTTCCATTATTCCAGATATTCCCAAGACCGGCATCATCGCGCTCTATTTTTAACGTAGTGAGGACCACATCGCCTTTCATAAGAGGTACATCTGTGCGCTCAACAATATCCGCAAAAGTTCCGTACCGGTTGTCTTCCAGCCACCCGTCCGCCATGGAAAAGATCAGGTATGGGGAAGGTGTTAATACATTGATCTTCTCCGGAACCTTTAATATACTTCCATCATTCAATACCCCCTGCAGGATGCTGAATACAAAGTAGCGGGAAGCAACCTCTTCCCGGGACTGGGCTTCTGCTTCTTCCATGGAATCTTCCCTGGTTTCCGGCTTAAGATAAACATTTTCATCTTTGATACAAATCTTCTCCTCATCCGTCCATCCAACGTACAGGTTCTCTCCATTCCGGATAAGGATACCGATCTGGTTCCCATGGAATTTTTTATAGGTATCCAGAACGTTCGATACCATATCTGAGGCACCGCATAAGATATTGTTTTTGCTGATCCGAACGACAGAGACAGATTTCGGTCCGGGAGCAAACCTTTCCCGGATGTCTTCCCGGTTTTTCAATGCACCCTCGAAGGTCGCAATATCTTTTCCGTCAAAATCATAAACTGCCAGCCATTTTCCCAGTTCTTCATCCAAAAACCGGATCTTTTGAAAAAACACCACCGGGGTTTTTTCTTCTGCTTCCGTTCCTTTGACCAGCTGGACAAACTGAACGGTTTCGCCCATCATACACCGGATGCCATAAAGCTCTGTATCCAGGACAAACATCTGGTTGTTTAACTGAACCAACTGCTCTTCCATTTCTTTCTTTTTCTCCCGGATAAGCTGTGTCTTTTCCGCATACTTTGCTTCCAGCTCCTGCTTCAGTTTTTCCAGTTCCGCCTGCTTTTCTTTCTCCAGCTGTTCCAGTTCTTTCTTCTTATCATCAATCTCTTTCTGCTTATTTCGGATACCGGAAGCTACCTCTTTTCTGAAAGCTGAGTTTTTGCTGACCAGAGGATATTTTCCCATTAATTCCGGACATGTATCAAGATCTGTGTATACTTTACAGAAAACAGTGCTATCCGGGAGTCCGATCATCAGACTTCCGGACTGAAGAACAGCTATGCCATCAAGAAGGTACAACAGATCCCAGGAAAGGCCCATACTGTCCAGGTAATCCTGGTGCTGCCTGATACTTTCCAGTTTAAACCCGGAAATCTCTCCAAGCGGACAGCCGCAGCCATCCGCGTCTTTTCCTTCTCCTGTTTTGGTATACATACTCCAGAGAATGTCCTGAATCTCTCTGGGAACAGACCAGCGGACGGACACATACCATCCGGGTTCTTTTTTCATGGAATGCTCTTTTTCTGTTTTTACGAAATTATCAAATTCTTTCCATACAATATCTGCTGTACCGATCTTCTTCATAAGGCACCACCTTCCATACTTATTCTGCAAAACTGAGACGATGCAGAAGGATATCACCAAACGCACTGGCCAGACAGAAGATCAGAGACTTGTCGTTGATCTTTGTGTTATATCGGACCTGGAAGGCATATTCCGGGTTTTCCGTCAGCTCCACGATCCTGGTATCTGTACCAAGACTTTCATCCGGTACACATTGGATCCCAGCCTTTTTCATCGCTTCAATTAAAGTTTCCAGCGATACCGGTACCGTCAGACCAAGAACCTGTCTCGTCACTTCGGCACACGCTGCCATCTCATACCTCATATTCTCATATCTTACGTATTCATTCATGAACTTCCTCCGTTTTGATATCTGCGGACAAATCTGCCAGTCAGGTAATATCCTCCGCATTTCATCGCCTTTAATATCTTACCTTATTGCAATGATAGCATTTTTCCCTCAGAAAATATACCGATACGAAAAAAGGCAAAATCCCCTATGATACAGGAATTTTGCCATATCCATTAAGTTAGCGCAGGGTACCCCAGCCATTTCTAAATCGGGGAGGAATGCGCGTGATCCTTTTACTTCTTATCCGGCCAGTACCTTTTCCAGCCGGTGTTGTAAACCCTGGACACAGGTGTACATTTTTTCAGGGAAGCGGATTTTTTACCGTCAGAGGCAGGACGGGTGAACTGTACGTTTACCTTCTTGACAGTCTTTCCGTCTTTATCCGTAACATATCTCGTATGTGTCCCATGGACGGTCATCTTCTCCCCTTTATACATTACGATGCTCCCGGGTTTCAGACTGCTGGCACCCCTGCGGATGGAATTGTGTCCCTTTGACACTTTGTATCCACGGTACCGGTGCAGGTTCTCACTATCCTTTTTGTGGTTCCTGCTGATACGCCCATTGGACAGCTCACTGCCTTTCTTTTCGCTGCCGTCCCTGGTGTCCAGGTAGACGGCATCGTAAAATCTCTGAAGGACACGGTCATGCCTCGGAATCTTTTTCCAGTATTCCGTATCCGACCGTTTTTTGGGATGGAAGGAGGCCATGGAAAAGGCATCGTTGACATGGCTCTTGGGCAGGTGGAGTTCCTGCCGCTTCCTTTTTGTAGTCACCCCGTAGGTGACGGACACCTGGACCCCGGGGGCGACTTTTTTGATCTCGTCCAGCATGATCCACCTTACGGATGTCATATAGGATGCATCCTTTAAGGTCTTAAACTCCGGTTCCTTTCCATACAGGATCCCGTTCTTCCCATGGTTTGCAGGGGTATGGCACTGCTCACAGGCAGAGGCAAGGTTTGCCAGACGGTCTGTCCGGTCCCCTTTCCAGTAACCGACATGGTGTACATGGAGGATAGCCCCGTCCTTTACGGAACGCCCGCAGAAACGGCAGGTATGTCCGTCCCGCAGGAATACGGCAGCCCGGAGGGTATCCGTGCCATAGCGTTCCCCCTTCTGGTATCCTTCCCCTTCCGGTACGGGTTCCCCCTTCGATACGGCTTTCAGGGCCTGTGTGTCAAATTTCCCCATCTCGAAGCAGGCGGAGGTCACCGGGACAACCCTGCAGAATTCCCTGAACAGCCGCACCTGGACCTCCATCTTGTGGAGGAGGGTAGGAGGCAGCCATTTTTCGTGGCCCTCCTGGGGCTTCTTCTTCCGGTTGTCAAACCTGGGCTTCCGGTACCGTTTACGGTTCCGCCGTGTCCTGCGGTTCTTCTTCCGGTCATTGTGATGTTCCGGTTCATTCTCCAGAAGGTCACGCTGTTCGCTTAAAAGTTCTTTTTTCTCCGTACACACGCTGATCCCCACATGGACGGATCCGGTGTCGGATTTATATTCCACTTCCTGTACTTCCCCGTCTGCCCGGTCCACGAGCTGAATGGTAAAATACGGACGGTATTTAAAGATAACGGCACGTCCCTTTTTCAGGAGCTTACGTGCCCGGTATGCACTGGTCGGCATCAGGGGCTTCCCAGTACTGGTCACAACTGCTACCATATGTTTCCTTTCCGGCTTACGCCTTCCGTCCGGCATCCCTGTCCGGTACGGCGGACCGTACCGGACGGGGCGGCAGTCCTTCCCCTGCCGGTGCCCTGCGGCTTCTTTTTTCAAGTGTTCTCCATACTTGATGTTATAAAGGGTTTATGCCGGCTGCACTTCCCCGTACCCAAAAAGGGATGTTTAACAGCAGGCCGCAGAGCAAGTGGGACGTGGAGGATATCCCCTGGTGCCTATATATTCCTTTATAACGGAGCCGTTACCCTGCAGTTTCAGCAACCGGGGCCGCTGACATACAGAGCTGGCCTGAAGTAATCAACCAGGCTTACATCATTCCGGATAACAAAAGTTATCTTTCGTTCTGCAAGCCCCGGTCATTCTCCCAGAGGGAGATATGACCGGGGGTAATTGACGGCAGCGTATTCTTTGATCCAAAGAAAAACAGAGTTCCGGATTCATTGATGCACTGGCATATGGTATCCTTCTTTACATACACTCGGCCTACACTGCAAAGAAAAGAATCAAAGTCCTTTTTTAAAATATAGATATTGCCCGATTCCAGAGAATGCGGGCTTACAACAAGATTTGATGAATCTGCTGGCACGACATCAATCCTCCTTAGTATTAATCCGCGGAATCCAGTCCTCTTCCACTTTCTTTAATAAACTCTTCGGCACACACTCTTTTAATGCAGAATTTTCCGCCAATGCCATATCGATCAGATAAAAGTCGTTTCCATTCTGCATGATATCCATGCTCCACTGTCCGGTTAAGCCTATCTCCGGAAGCATCCTTTTCAGATTTTCCTTAACTTTTCCGATATTTTTTCGATACTGTTCCATCAGTTCTTCTTCCGCAGCAGAGTACGTGATGTAATCATGCACCTTATCCGGTTTGGTGGAATCCGCGGAGTGTCCAAACCGTTTCTTCATCATTTCCGGCTCCCAGTATGGGCTGCATCCAAGAATACGGTCAGAATCAAAATCCACAAAGATACGGTACTCCGGACGGAGCGGCAGGCCAAAATAGATCTCTTTCGCTCCCGGTTTCGGCTGGATATATTCCCGCACTACCCATTCTGTCGTAGTGGATACGCCATAGATACATGGCTGGTTCCTGCCAGACAGGTCATAATGTGCCATGCATAATGCCTGGAAATGGATAAACAGCAGGTACTCCCCAAGCTCACGTACTTCTTTTTCCCCCAATACATGGGCATTGCGGAAATCAAACTTGCTGGAATAGGTCCCGGTTTTGATAAAGTACTCTTTCTCGGGATCCAGTCCAAAAGCTTTTTGGCAGAACTCATCCACGATACACAGTGTAGATGGGTTCAAAGACATATATTCCATCCTGGTCAGCTGCAGCAAGGGAAGCGGCACTTTCAAAACCTTCGTCTGTGGAATCTTAAAAAAAATCCTGTTGTTTGACTGCCTGTACAAGAGGCGGCATCCAGTATCCCATGCTGTTCCTGTTACGGTCAATGATCTTATAAGTTATTGGATCAAGGTCCTGGATATCAAGGCCCTGACGGAACATACCGTAAAGCTGCATTTTCTTTTTCGGATCCTTACAGAGCAGGAAATCCCTATATACGCTTAAAAGCATCCCGGACGCAGCTTCTCCGATATCCCGTTTATACAGATATCCGGTAAGCTCCGGGCGGTATCCTTCCGGGACAGCCTTTAGATCCTCATTGGTAACCGGGACATAGTTTTCTGGAAGGGAATCAAAGGTCTGCACATGGTCATCCGTTCCATCCCAGACATAGACTGCGGCGCTATCCAAAAGCTCTGCTACGATCCTCTGGACAAGGGCATCAAGGTGTACATTCTCCGCAGCAAAATCAGAAAGAAAACATTTTTCACTGACTGCCTGTTTCGCATTGACTGCAAAAAAGTTGTTACTTACCTTGTTTTTGACATGCTTTGTATAGGATTCCTCAAAGCTGCGGAGGGCTTCCGGATTCGTTTTGATAAATTCCGCAATCTCTTCCTTCGTCATCATTGCCTTTTTTGCCTTTTTCCCGAATACATTCTCCAAGTTAAACATATCTCTTCCTCCGTTTTTCTTCATAATATGTCAAAATATCGATCTTTTTTGTTCATGCGAAAATTTCTTCATTTTATCCGAAACTGAACATGAAAGGAGAAAAAATGTTAAGAACAAGAGAATTCTGCAAGAAAACGGTAACGGAAGAGCTTCGCCCCGGAGATGTAGTACAGCACTTTAAGAGAGGAATGACCAACTCCGACGACCATAATGCATACCTCTACAAGATCATCTGTGAGGCAATACACACGGAAACTAAAGAACCCATGGTCGTATATCAGGCATTATACGGTGACTGCGCAACCTATGTCCGTCCAAAAGAAATGTTCCTCGAAAAAGTCGACACCAAAAAATACCCAGATGCCACACAGGAATACCGGTTTGAAAAATATGCGGGAATCCCTCGCCTGAAGTCCGAAAAGGAAATACCCCGGGAACTCAAACATTCCCCATCTCGCTTCGGATACTGAATGCCTTACATACCATCGGGATCACCAGATTCTCAGACTTTTCCAACCATACCAGGGATGAGATCCACGCCATCCCGGGGATCGGACCTCGTGCCATGCTGGAATTGGATAAAGAATTAAAAAAACGCGGAATCCACTACAAACAAAACCATACCGTCTGACAACTATCAGACGGTTTTTGTCATATTATGGAAAAACAAGGAGGCCACACATGAGAAGATTAACAATCAAAAGATTTAAAACAGCAGGGTTTCTGTTGAAAGCTGCTGCTTCCGGGATAGAATCCCTGTTAGAAGAAACATATCCCGTACTCAGAGAAGGGGCAAAACGGATCGGATTAAGCCCAAAAGACTTTACTCATATCGAGATCTCAAACAAAGCATTTAACGAGGCGACATCCATCAAAGGCATTTATCCATTCTGCAAGATCACGTATATTGCAGATCACATCGATGGATTCCAGTACCGGATCCGTATCGGCTGGAAGAAAACAGATGAAGATATTGTCCCGGATATTCTTTACATCCAGAAAGTCATGACAGACGGAGAATTTGATCTTGATTATATTCTTTCTTTTACAGAAAATCCCGAGAAAGGATGTTGCTGGGTCAGCGAAGGAAAACGTCCTCGCCGTATTGTAAACAATATCCCTGACGGGTGGATCGGTGTAGAAGAAGACCTGCCGGAACCTGGAAAGCTTAACGAGAACACTCTCGACTACCAGAAATATATGTGCCTAGTCCAGGTGGTGGAAGGAAAATCCGCGGATGCCCGCCCATTAGCCTTTACAGAAAACCGTCGATGGGTCAACGGGAACGTAGACATGACAGATTACGTTTTAGCCTGGCAGGATATCCCGAAATGCAGGAATGAAAAAGTAGTTTTGCCAATTTAACCCCAAAAAGTGAATTCGAATTCACTTTTTTTAACTTTGTTTATCGGGTTCGGAATAATTATGATAACTGGAATTGGATGGATTATTTATAATACGAAGACCAAAAGAATCAGAAAACGCAAACATAAAAAATAGAATAAAAAACAAAAAAAAGAATAAGATAAAAGCTTGCATTAAAATGCAAGCTTTCATCTTGTTTCATATTAGTTATTTGGAACCCATTTTGCGTATAATGTATCTCCATTAGTTGCGTATGCTACTCCTTTAATTGGTTTTCTGTTTTCTCCTGGATTTCTTGTAGTAAACCATCCTCCAAAAGAGTAGTTATCTTTAGTAGGCGTTGGAATATTAGTAACGCTAGAGCCATCTGGCGCATCATATAACCATATTCTTTGTCCTGCGCATCCATATATTGTGTAAGCGTCTTTCCCGTTAATCAAGCCGCCGTTTGCATCAAATGTAATGGAACCCTTAGCATCTGGATTCGTACATGTGAATTCTTGAGTCCAGTAATACATACCGTTTGCTGATTCATAAAATCCAACTCCCATATATGAAAAATCTGGTTTTAATAAAGCAGCTCTATGACCAGAGCTATTCATCCACCCGTCGACAACGTCTTCTGGTGAACCGTATCCCATTGCGATGTTTTCGCCGCTAATTACGGATGCGCCAACATCAATTCCGGCAGTCGAGCTGTCTGTCCCATTTGGTCTTGTATGTGAAAATTTAACAGAAATCTCTTTGGCTCTTATCATAGCTGCGTCCTGAAGTGTTTTATTATACTTCAAAGGCTGAACCCCTTCCTTGGCTCTTTCGATATTCGTGAGTCGTAATACTTCTGATGCCATAGCAATCGGGTCTACCGGGTCGTCAAAATCATCGTCATTGTCACCATAATTATTGTTTCCGTCGCCTGGCTCTGGTGTAGGTGTTATATTTTTCTTGACCTTGATGCTTACGCCTGTACTTCCATCGCCATAAACTTTAAGTTTACTGTTATATCCGACAACAAAATAAGTGTTCGTAGTACCTTCGACAGGATTCTTATCTTCGTATTTCGTATACTTGGATGAAACTGTTGCAATTTTTATAAGTACCGAATCATTTGCTTTACGATATACTACATAATGCGTTGTGCCGCCGGCAGGATTCCAGCTGACATTTACGGTGTTATCTCCAGTCAGGCCTGCGC
>ENA-OUQI01000866-OUQI01000866.1-human-gut-metagenome-genome-assembly--contig:-NODE-866-length-21317-cov-23.738171_pt1 | contig 21317 bp, 16 predicted proteins | sample MGYA00237953_ERZ548840 | MGnify/ENA primary metagenome ERZ548840 (study PRJEB26490, sample SAMN05194690) | human gut metagenome | biome: terrestrial biome; feature: human-associated habitat; material... | reverse complement strand
CCCTGCTGGCCAAGAGCCTGCGCCCCCTGCCCGAGAAGTTCCACGGCCTGACCGACACCGAGATGCGTTACCGTCAGCGCTACGTGGACCTGATCGCCAACCCCGAGGTGAAGGACACCTTCGTGAAGCGCAGCCAGATCCTGAAGGAGATCCGCGCCTATCTGGACGAGAAGGGCTTTTTGGAGGTGGACACCCCCATCCTGACCCCCTTCGAGATTGGCGCATCCGCACGCCCCTTCTACACCCATCACAACAGCCTGAACATGGACATGGTGCTGCGCATCGAGACCGAGCTGTACCTCAAGCGCCTGATCGTGGGCGGCATGGACCGCGTGTACGAGGTGGGCCGCATCTTCCGCAACGAGGGCATGGACCCCAAGCACAACCCGGAGTTCACCAGCATCGAGCTGTATCAGGCCTTCACCGACTTCCACGGCATGATGGATCTGGTGGAGGAGCTGTACAAGCGCCTTGCCCAGAAGATCTGCGGCAGCATGGTCATCCCCTATCAGGGCAAGCAGATCGACATGGGCCACTGGGAGCGCCTGACCATGGTGGAAGCCGTGAAGAAGTATTCCGGCGTGGACTTCAACGACTGGAAGTCCGACGAGGATGCCATCGCCGCCGCCAAGGAGCACCACGTGGAGCTGCCCGAGGTGCCCACCAAGGGTTCCATTCTGGCCGAGTTCTTTGATGCCTTCGTGGAGGACAAGCTCATCCAGCCCACCTTCATCTACGATTACCCCGTGGAGATCAGCCCGCTGGCAAAGCGCAAGCCGGACGACCCCGCCTTCACCGAGCGCTTTGAGTATTTCATCGACTGCACCGAGTACGGCAACGCCTTCAGCGAGCTGAACGACCCCATCGACCAGAAGGGCCGCTTTGAGCGTCAGGTGGCCGAGCGCAAGGCCATCGAGCCCGACTGCAAGGCACAGGTGGACTACGACTACGTGAACGCACTGGAGTACGGTCTGCCCCCCACGGGCGGTCTGGGCTTCGGCGTGGACCGTCTGGTGATGCTGCTCACCGACAGCGCCTCCATCCGCGATGTGCTGCTGTTCCCCACGATGCGCCCGGAATCTAACTAAGCTACGTGGTAATCCTTGTGTCTCCGACAGTCCGCACGAACTGAAAATCCGACCCTGAATGTACAAAAAATCTGAATGTTCAGACGGATTTCTCAGGGGCTTGTCGGAGAAGGCAAAAATCTCAAACGGAGCGTGACGGATTTTCGCCTGTTCCACATCCAGCAGAAAACTGTAAACGAGAAAACAGTCAAGAGGACATTTCACCATCAGCGAAAGCTGAAAGTGGAGTGTCCTTTTTCTATATCCTGATATGTAAGTATACCGCATAACCTTGATAAAGGAGAAGAATACCATGGCACATAAGCGAAACTTGGTTGAAGTTCCTGAACTGGAAAAACTGCTGGCTGGAAAGAAAAAGAAATATGTCCGCTACGAAGAAGGGGCTGTCCTCTACTCGATGGGCAAAAACTCCTTCCGGCAAATTGCGCAGGATGCCCACGCCATCGTCCGGCTGAAACGCATTGCACTGGTGAACGTAGAAGTGCTGGACGAATATCTGGAATCCTTTCGTGAATAATTGAATTAGCTTTACATAGCGCACTTTCAGTTTCCACAAAATTGAAGGTGCGTTTTTTCTTTTGCAAAAATCAGACAAGGAGGTTTTGCACATGATCACACACTCACCGTTGAAAATCCGAGGCCACACCAAATGATGCTCGACTACTTCTATGGGCAGTCAGGTGAACTGTTCGCCTACTTCCGCATACCGAAAGCACTCTTTCAGGACAGCCGTTTCCGGCAACTCTCTACGGATGCCCGGACACTGTACGGCATCCTGCTCGATCGTATGAGCCTGTCTGCAAAGAATAGCTGGGTGGATGAACATGGGCGTGTGTATATCATCTACACCGTCCGGGAGGTGCAGGAATCTCTCTGCTGCGCCGAGCACAAGGCGGTCAAGTTGTTCCGGGAGCTAGAACAGGCAGACCTCATCGAACGCAAACGGCGTGGGCTGGGCAGACCCAGCTTGATCTACGTCAAGAACTTTTCATCTGGACTGCCAAAAGCGCAAATACAGAATTGTGCAAACAGCAATTCTTGTGCTGCCGAAAGTGCAGTTCAGGTGCGGCCAAAATCGCAATCTAATAAGACTGATAAGAATAAAACAGAGAGGAACCATCCTTTCCTCCCGGATGAAACGGACAGGCTGACCCAGCGAGAGCAGCTAGAAGATTATTTTTATCAGGCATTGGAGGTCGAACTGCTGCTCCGGCTCTGCCCGGATGATGAGGACGCCATCTATCAAATCGTGGACTTGCTTGTAGACACTTGCTCCACCAAACGCAAGATGTTGAGGATTGCCGGAGATGATAAGCCTGTCGAAGTAGTGCGCAGTCGGTTGAAAAAGCTGAACGCAGACCATATCCGCTTCGTGCTGGGCTGTCTGGCAGAGAACACTTCCCCTGTGCGGAACATGAAGCAATATCTGCTGGCGGCATTATTCAATGCGCCTACGACCATGAATCTCTACTATCAGAACAAAACGAACCACGACTTTGCGCGTGGCTCTCCGGGGAGGTGATATTATCGCAAAGAAAGCAACCACAATCGCCATCGTCAACCAAAAAGGCGGCACGGCCAAAACCACCACCTGTGAAAATTTGGGCATCGGTCTGGCTATGGAGGGGAAGAAAGTTCTGCTGGTGGATGTTGACCCGCAGGGCTCACTCACCATCAGTATGGGCTGGCAGCAGCCGGATGAACTGCCCACTACGCTTTCCACTCTCATGCAGAAAGCTATGAATGACCAGCCCATCCAGCCCGGTGAGGGCATCCTGCACCATGCGGAGGGTGTTGACCTTATCCCGGCCAACATTGAGCTGGCGGGAATGGAAGTTGCCCTTGTCAACAGTATGAACCGGGAAAAGATGCTAAAGCAGGTGTTGGACAGTGCCAAACGCGAGTACGATTATATTCTACTGGACTGCACTCCTTCGCTGGGAATGCTCACCGTCAATGCGCTGGCTGCGGCAGATACCACGTTGATTCCGATGCAAGCGCAGTACCTCTCTGCCAAAGGACTGGAACAGCTCTTGCAGACGATTGGAAAAGTGCGGCGGCAGATAAACCCAAAATTAAAAATCGAGGGTATTTTGCTCACCATGACGGACAGCCGCACCACCTATGGAAAGCAGATCGACAATTTAATCCGGCAAGGCTATGGCCGGAAGATCAATGTATTCGAGCAGACGATTCCCCGGTCTGTCCGTGCCGCTGAAATCAGTGCGGCAGGAAAAAGCATTTTTGCCTATGACCCAAAAGGAAAAGTGGCAGAAGCCTACAAATCTCTGACGAAGGAGGTGCTGGCCGATGCCGATAGACAGCGGAAACTTAGCTCTGAAAGGGCTAGATGAACTTTTCACTACGGAGGAAAAGCGACAGGAAGAGCAGCGCGAACAGGTGCAACAGATTCCCATTGATGAGCTGCATCCGTTCACCAACCATCCTTTCAAAGTCGTGGACGATGAAGCCATGACCCGGACGGTGGAAAGCATTGCCCAGTTTGGTGTGCTGGCACCGCTTATCGCAAGACCGCGTCCGGATGGTGACGGATATGAGATTATCTCTGGCCACCGCCGCCAGTTCGCTGCAAAGATGGCTGGACTGGAAACGCTGCCCGTCATTGTGCGTGACATGGACGATGATGCCGCCACGATTTTAATGGTCGATTCCAACTTGCAGCGAGAACACATCTCGCCCAGTGAAAGGGCTTTTGCGTACAAAATGAAGATGGATGCCATGAAAAGAACTGCTGGTAGACCACCAAAAGAAAATCCCCGACAAGTTGTCGGGAATTTTGAAACAGCCGATCTTATCGGTAAAGAAAGTGGTGAAAGCGGCAGACAAGTCCAGCGATTTATTCGTCTGACAAACCTCATCCCCGAACTTCTGGATATGGTAGACGAGAAAAAAGTATCGTTCAATCCTGCGGTTGAACTGTCCTATCTCTCGCACGAACAGCAGCAAGAAGTGATAAACGCAATGGACGACACGCAAAATGCGCCCTCATTCTCACAGGCAAAGCGCATAAAGAAGCTGGCGCAGGAGGGCAATTTTACTTCAGAAGCCGTAGTCGATATTATGGGCGAGGAAAAGAAAAGCGAGCAAGACACTGTAACCATCAAAAACGAAACTCTGCGCAAATACTTTCCTCGCAGTTATACGCCCCGGCAAATGGAAGAAAAAATCATACAGCTTCTGGATGTGCGCATCTATGATGCCATTGAAGATGAAGAAGGCAGACCGAAGCGCGTCCTGAACAAAACGGACACCATGCTGGCGCAGCAGAAACAGCAGGTAATCAAAGATGCTTTCGCCAACTGGATCTGGCAAGACCCCCGGCGGCGCATTGCACTGGTGAAGCAGTACAACGAACTGTTCAACAGCAACAGACCGCGCGAATACGATGGTTCCCACATCCACTTTGTCGGTATGAACCCGGAAATTTCGCTCCGGGAACACCAGCGTAACGCCATCGCTCATGTGCTTTATGGTGGTAATACGCTGCTTGCACACGAAGTGGGAGCCGGAAAAACGTTTGAGATGGCAGCATCCGCAATGGAAGCCAAACGGCTGGGGCTGTGTCAGAAAAGTCTTTTTGTGGTGCCAAATCATCTGACGGAGCAATGGGCGGCAGAGTTTTTGCACCTATACCCCAATGCCAAGCTGCTGGTGGCTCGAAAAAAGGACTTTGAAACCGCCAACCGCAAAAAATTCTGTGCTAGAATTGCGACTGGGGACTACGATGCGGTCATCATCGGTCATTCACAGTTTGAGCGCATCCCGTTGTCCTATGAGCGGCAAGAACGCATTATTCAGGAGCAGATTGATGAAACGCTTGCCGCCATCAACGAACTGAAAGCCACTGCTGGCGAAAATTTCAGCATGGCCGTTATGTGTTCCGCTACACTACGCTCCGTGGCGAACACAGATCGGTCTATGCAAAGGAGTTGAGCGAACTTAGAAAAAAGGAAGTAAAAATCCGCAGAGCAATCGAGGATGGCCTTGACCCTGATCGTGCCGAGCGTATCACGCTGAACGAACTGTTTGACGAATACATTTCTCAAAAGTATGATCTGAAGCAGTCCACCATGACGAACTATAAATATATGTATAACCATTATGTTCGGGATGGTTTTGGAAAACTTCGTATCAGCAAAATCAAGTACAGCGATATTAAGAAATTCTATTACTCACTGATTTTAGAAAAAGGATTCAAGCCCAACAGTATGGAAATCGTACATACACTTTTGCATCCAACCTTTACAATGGCTGTCCGCGATGGACTGCTGCGCTTGAATCCCACGGAGGGCGTTATGGCTGAAATTAAGAAGAGCCACTGCTGGGAAAAGACAAAGCGTCATGCTCTGACTGTTGCCGAACAGCGTGCGTTTACCAATTACATCGCCAATAGCGAAGAGTATCGCGGATGGTTCCCGTTGTTTACCGTAATGCTTGGTACTGGCTGTCGCATTGGCGAGGTGTTAGGTCTGCGGTGGCAGGATGTTGATTTCAAGAACCGCACGATTAGCATCAACCACAATCTTGTTTATCGTGTGCAGGAAGATGGCACTTGCACCAACCATGTAAACTCGCCCAAAACGAAAGCTGGCATCCGCATTATTCCAATGATTGATGAAGTGTTCGATGCCTTTCTGGAAGAATACCAGTATCAAAAGGTCATTGGTTTCTGCACCGATGAAATTGATGGGTACTCCGGCTTTGTTTTCTGCACTGGCGATGGAAAGGTTTATCTCCCCAATGCCATCAACCGCACTATCCGCTCGATTTGTGCAGACTATAATAAGGAAGAAGAATCCAAGGCGAAGGAAGAAAATCGTGACCCGGTTCTTCTGCCAAAGTTTAGCTGCCATATCCTGCGGCACACATTCTGCACTCGCTTCTGCGAGAACGAAACCAACCTGAAGGTCATTCAGGAAATCATGGGTCATGCGGATATTTCCACCACAATGGATGTATACGCAGAAGCAACCCAAGAGAAAAAGAAAGAATCCATGACCTCTCTGCAAAGCGCATTGCTTGTGCGGTAAGGCATAGATTCAAAATAACAGAAATGTTCCTCTCTGCTGGACAAAGAAGCACATCTCGTTTATAATGGATTAACAGAGAACAACAGCGGTTATCGCGGTTTCCGTCAGGCTCCGTCAAAAAAGGGCTGTGACCAAAACTGTACACAACTTTCGTGGACGCTGTTGGAGCTTGTTGGAGGGTTCATTGAAAAGAGGGTTTACTTCGTGGACGTTGTTGGAGTCTGACGGACGATAACAGAGCCAGTTCTTGCCACATCCCCACGATGAAGCCGATTGAGCAGTAAATTCCGCGTTTGCGCAGCAATGAAAGCCCCAGTGGGGCTTTTAAGCGGCCGAGCGGTCTTGCGCCAGCAAGATGGAGGGGCCTTGCCCCGACAAGCTCCAATTTAAGCAAAACAAAGCCTGAAACTTCTTGATGTACCGAGAAGTTTCAGGCTTTTTCTTTTGATGAATTTCCAGCGAAAACTGCACCATACGCCAAACGTGGAGGACGAATACGGCAACACCCCGGCACAGCGGGCAGAACTGGACTGGCTGCTCTACAACAAGCCCTTGGAGTATGCCCAGCTTGTGCTGGGTGGGGAGATTGGACATTATCTCTTGCTTGGTTGCGACCATGGCAGGCTGGAAGAGCAATAACATAACAAACACAGCCCCGCTTTGGCGAAGGAGAAGCCAAAGCGGGGCTGTATTCAATGAAGGAGAAATGAAAGGAATATCAGGTTACAGATTCAGCTCAAACTGTTCTACCGTAACAGTTGCTTTGCCATCGGCGGCAAAGGTGATGCCATCGGCAGATTGGGGGGTGTAGATCCATGCGGTCATGGTCTGCTCACCGTCGTTGGCGAAAACTTCGATGCTGTTTTTATCCAGCAGGATGCGGAGTTTGAGCGCACCGTTCTGGCTGCGCACCTTGCAGCTGCGGCGGTGAACAATGTCGGCACGGGAACCGGCATAGCTGCGATCCAGCGTCAGCTCGGAGGTGTAGGGGTCGTAGGTCAGGCTGGTGTGATGGTCTGCGTCAGCAGCCAGCTTCAGGGTGAAGGAGCGGTATTCGCCGGGCTGTACCGTGACGGTCAGGTCGGCCACACGGCCCTTGATGCCTTCCAGAGAAGTTTCGCTTTGCACCGTCACATTTTCGTGCAGGGTGCGCTTGCCGTGGACGGCGTCCAGCTCCCGCACCGGGGCCTGAACAATGCGTCCATCCTTGATGTGCAGCTCACGGGGGCAGATGGTCTGTCCGAACCACTTGCAGCCCTTGGGCTTATCCTCGGTGTCCGACCATGTCTGCAGCCATGCGGTCATGATGCGGCGGCCATCCGGGGCAAGGGTGGTCTGGGTGGCGTAGAAGTCGATGCCGCCGTCCATCAGCTGCACGTTTTCCTTGGTGAAGGTGTGGGTGGCTTCGTCGTAGCTGCCGATGAAGGCAATCACGTTGTGACCGTTGTGGAACTCGCCCTTGGGCAGCATCTCCATGGGGCCGAGCATCAAGACCTGCTTGCCGTCCAGCGGGAAGAAGTCCGGGCACTCCCACATTTTGCCGTACTGATTGTTGCAGCGTTCCAGCACCGTGACAAAGTGCCAGTCGAAGCCGTCCTTGCTCTGGAACAGTGCTGCTGCGCCGCTGCCGTCCTCGGCCAGGCAGACGGTGACGGCGGAGTAGGTGCCGTCAGCCTCACGCCAGATCTTGGGATCCCGGAAATCAAACTTGCTGAAGCCTTCCGGCAGGTCTTTCTGGGTCAGCACCGGGTTGCAGGCAGGCTTTTCGTAGTCGAGACCGTCACCAATGGCAATGCTCTGGGTCTGGATGTCCCGCATCTCCCCATTGGGCTGCTTTTCTGCCACCACGCTGGTGTACATCAGCAGCTGCCTGCCGTCATCCATCTCGGTAGCAGAACCGGAGAAGCAGCCGGGGCCGTTGTCCGCCGGGGAATCCGGGGCGAGTGCACAGGGCAGATACTCCCAGTGCAGCAGGTCGGTGCTGACCGCGTGACCCCAGTGCATGGGCGCCCACCGCACATCGTAGGGGTTATACTGATAGAACTGGTGATACTTCCCTTTATAATAAGAGAAACCGTTGGGGTCGTTGAGCCAACCCACATAGGGAGTCATGTGGTAAGCAGGGCGTTCTTCCGGGGAGATCGCAGCGCCGTGCTCGGCCTCGTAGGCACGGGCTTTTTGTAAAGTCAAATCGTTCATGGAATCCTCCAAAGGAAAGAATTCTTATGCGTAGTAAGCATCCAGATATTTCTGCATAATGCCCAGATAGTCGGACAGGCCATAGTCTTCCAGCTTGCTCAGATATTCGTTCCACTCTGCATCCTTCGTGCCGTTCATGATCCAGTTGGCCTTCTGCGTATTCATGTAGGTCTGCAGATCTGCCTGCAGATTAGAGACCTGCTCGGTGTCCTCGCTGCTCATAAAGACATTGGGATAGACATAATCGTTGTTCATATCCGGGGTGTAGATCTCCTTGATCCAGTCCAGACGATACTGTGCATCGTCCGGGCAGGTAACGTATACACCATAGTAATCATCCAGAACCGCCAGAGGTCCACTGACACACTGCGCTTCACGGACTTCCACGGGAGAAGCATCGCCCAGAGGAGCGTGCTTCAGCATGGGCTCGCCCTTATCGTTGGTGGACAGTTCAAAAATGTTAAAGCCTTCCGCATCGCCGTAAGTACCCCAGTTGTTCTGCGGAGACTGGAGGGGTGCGTACATCTGATCCAGCCATGCGCAAACCAATGCGGGGTTATCCGCCTTTGCGGTGACAACGCATCTGCCGCGGGCAAAGCCGCTGGTGAAAGAACCGTTCTGCGGAGTGATATTCCGGGTATCGGCGGTCAGGGCAGGCAGCGGCTCCCAGTCGGTCAGGTTGTCAATGTTGGCGACATCCCAGCTGAAGCAGACACCATAGCGGCCAGCCTTGCCCTTGGAAACATAGGTGGACCACTCCTGCGTGAAGCACTCCGGGTCGATGAGCTTCTCGGCATACAGCTTGTGCAGCCAGTCCAGACCATCGCGGTAGCCCTGCTGGGTGGCGGCACAGATGACTTTCCGGTCGTTGGTAACGGCGATATGGCGGTCTTTGTCTGCATCGCCGTAGCCTTCGCCAAAGCCATTGATGAGGATGCTGGGGTCCTGATCGCCGTTGTTGACGATGCAGGACATGGGGATGATGTCGCCGTCAATGCCATACTCTGCCTTGATAGAAGCGGCGTTATCACGGAATGCAATCAGCACCTGCTCAAACTCGTCCACCGTGGTGGGCATCGACAGACCGAGGAAGTTCAGCCACTTGGTATTGATGAAGCTCATGTTGCCAATGGTCTGGATGGCGGTCTTTTCCGAGCCGAGCTGCTCGATCCAGGGCAGTGCCCAGATGTGGCCATCGCTGTCGGTGCACATGGTGCGGTACTCCGGGTACTGCTCAAAGACCTTCTGGAGATAAGGCATATTGTTGTCAATGTAGTCTTCCAGATTGAGGATGACACCCTGATCTGCGTAGCGCAGCAGATTGCTGTCGGTAAAATCAGCAGTAAAAACAAAATCCGTCAGGGTGTTGGGGTTGGACATATTCAGGGTGATCTTATCGCTCCACTGGTCGGACTGGATGGCGGTCCAGTCGATGTGCACATTGGTCTGCTCTTCCAGACGCTTGAAGATGGTGCGGTTGTTCGGTTCGGGTTCGCTGCCCACAGGGAAGCTGGTCATACCGGTAAAGGTGACCTTTTCGGACAGCGGAAATGTAACGGCACCGGTCACGTCCACAGCTGCGGCAGCAGAATCGCCGCTGCCGGTGGATTTGCCGCCACAGGCAGACAGAGCAGCGGCAGAGCCCGCCAGAGCGCAGACCTTGAGGAAGTTGCGGCGAGAGATCAGCTTTTTCATGGTATTTTCTCCTTTTTCATGTTTCTTTTTTCGTGTAACAGATGAACGTACCTGCTTATAAAATTCTGGAATATCCTCAGCCTTTAATGGAACCAGCCATGATGCCGGCATCAAAGTACTTCTGGAAGAAGGGATACATCACCAGCAGCGGCAGACTGGAAATAATAATGGTTGCATATTTGAGCAGCTCTGCCATCTTGGCACGTTCGGCAGTGCTCTGGATATCTGCGATCATGCCGGATTCCGGCTGGCTCTGGATCAGGATGGAACGCAGCACCAGCTGCAGCGGCTGCTTCGATGCGCTGTTCAGGTAGATCATGGCGTCAAAGTAGCTGTTCCACATGGCCACGAACTGCCACAGGGCCAGAACTGCCACCACCGGCATACAGACGGGCAGCAGGATCTTGAAGAAGTAAAGCATCTCGCTGGCTCCATCCACATCCGCAGCTTCGCGCAGCTCACGCGGGACGCCTTGATAATAGGTACGGGCAATGATCATGTTCCACACGCTGAATGCTCCCGGCAGAATGACCGCCCACATGGAATCCAGCAGACCCAGATTGTTGATGAGCAGGTAGGTGGGGATCAGACCGCCGCTGAAAAACATCGTGATCACAAACAAGGTGTTGAAGATCCCTTTGCCTTTGAAGTCCGGCAGCGACATGGGATAAGCGGCAAGCATCGTCACAGCTACCGAGATGATGGTGAAGATGATCGAGTAAAGTACTGCGTTCCTGAAGCCGACCCAGATCTGCTTGTCCGAAACGACGCGCTGGTAAGCATCCAGACTCCACTTGCTGAAATCAAAGGAGATGCCCTTGTTTTGCAGAGTGACCGGGTCCATAAAGGATGCGATGACGATGTAGATCATCGGAACGATGATCGCCAGCAGGAACAAGCCCAGAAGTGCGTAGCCGCAGTACAGGATGATCTTATCTTGTCTGGTGTAGAGGGCCATTTTTGATTTTTTCTGTTTTGCCATGGTAAACCCCTCCTTACAAGCCCTTGCCATCGTTCATTTTGGCAACGATCTTGTTCACTGCGATCAGCAGGATGACGTTGACAATGGTGTTGAACAGACCGACTGCCGTGGAAAAGCTGTAATCGCCGTCCAACAGGCCCTTTTTATAAACGTACGTTGCAATGATCTCGGCAGTGTTCAGGTTCAGGTCCGTTTGCAGGGCATAGGCTTTTTCAAAACCGATGCTCATGATGTTGCCTGCCTGCAGGATAAACTGAATAACGACCATATCCTTAATGGCGGGCCACTCCACCGTCATGATCTGCTGGATCAGGTTTGCGCCGTCGATCATCGCAGCTTCCTTCAGATCTTTGCTGGCGTTAGAAAGGGATGCGGTGTACATGATGGATGCCCAGCCGGCACCCTGCCAGATGCCGCTGATGATGTAGATGGGGCGGAACGCTTCCGGCAGCGTCATGAAGTTGATGCTGGTGTGAAGCAGGCCGTTCACCGGACCAGTGACACTCAGCAGCACCCGGACGATGCCGCACAGCACGATGACCGAGATGAAGTTGGGCATATACAGCACCAGCTGCACCTTCTGCTTGATCTTCTTGCTCTCGATACGGTTGAGCAGGAATGCCAGCAGGATGGGGATCGGGAAGCCCCACAGCAGACCGTAGACGCTCAGCTTCAGGGTGTTGATCAGATAGCGCTGGAAGTCCGGCGAGGACATGAAGCGGGTAAAGTTTTTGAAGCCTACCCACTCGCTGCCCCAGATGCCCTTGAAGGGATTGTACTTCTGGAATGCGATCAGCACACCGCCCATGGGAGCGTACTTGAACACCAGCGTCAGCGCCACGGCAGGCAGCAGGAACAACAGGTAAAGCTGCCAATGCCGTTTGATGTAGACCCATGTGTTGTGCAGCTTGCGTTCTGCTGTCAGCACAGCCGTTTCCGGCGAGGCCGTCTTTGCTTTCATGAATCATTCTCCTCCTTTTTGATTTGCTTGCCGTTTGATTTGCACTTTACATTTGCACCTTTGAATTTTACGTTTTTCATTTCGATTGTGCAAATGTAAAACTCTGTAATTCATTTATACCACTCACGCAAGCGAATGTCAACGATAATTCATGGTATACATCAAAAATTATTGTGGATTTGTACAGATGCACAAATCCACAAGTGCGCAAATATGCAAAATGATGATTTGCATTTTTGCATTTGACTAATTTGTGCATTTGCACTATACTGGAGTCGCAAAGAATAAGATCCGTCACCAGACTTTATTTATAAAAGGAAGAGGATGACTTATGGCAACCAAAGTCACCATTCAGGATATTGCAAACGAACTGCAGCTTTCCCGCAACACAGTTTCAAAGGCCATCAACAACACCGGTGTGCTGGCAGATGCCACACGGGAGAAGATCCTGCGCAAAGCCGCCGAAATGGGCTATAAGCAGTTTGCCTATCTGCCGCTGTTTCAGGAAGACGCTGCAAAAGCAGCAGAGCATTCCATTCTGCCGAGTGACAAACGGGAGATTGCCATGCTGACGACCCAGTTTCTGAGCAGCTCTCACTTTTCCTCCATGATGCTGGATCGTTTCCAGTCGGAAATCGAGCATCTGCATAGCTGTACGACCATTCATCGCATTTCTCCCATAGAGCTGAAAGAGAAAAAGCTTCCATCTTCTCTCAACATCCAGCGCACAGCCGGCATCATCTGCATTGAAGTATTCGACTATGACTACGCACAGATGCTGTGCGATCTGGATGTTCCGCTGCTGTTTGTAGACACCCCTGTAATGGATATGCGTCCTCCCCTTAAAGCCGACCGCCTTTATATGGAAAACCGCATTGAGGTCCAGAATGCGGTGGCCCACATGGTCCAGCGCGGCAAAAAACGCATCAGCTTTGCGGGGGATAAAAACCACTGTCAGTCCTTTTTTGAGCGTTATATGGCTTATAAGGATGCAGTGGAGTACTTTGGTCTGACAGAAGGCCTGAGCACCTGTGCGATGCCATCCGGACAGCAGAACTATCCGGTATCCCTGTACGAAACCATACGTCGGTTCAAAACGATGCCGGATGCCTTTGTCTGCGCCAATGACTTTGTTGCCATGGATCTGGTCAAGGCATTGAATGAGCTGGGGTATTCGGTTCCCGATGATATCTGGGTCTGCGGCTTCGATGACAGTCAGGAGGCTTCCTACTTTGCCCCCCATCTGACTTCGATCCATATCCATGGACAGATCATGGGCTACACCGCTGCCAATCTGCTTATGACCCGCATCGAAGAGCCATCGCTGAACTATCGCACCGTCTATACGGAAACCAACCTGATCCTGCGCGAATCCACAGGAGATTGAGCGAAAGGAGAACCCCCATGCGTGACCTGTGCAATACGGACAAGCCGCTGTTTGCTGTGCTGACGAAATTGACTTACAGTGCTTACCTGAACATCTTATGGCTCGTGTGCAGCCTGCCCATCGTTACCATAGGAGCTTCTACGACCGCATTGTTCTACGTCACGCTCAAAATGGCGGAAGATCGGGACGATGGTCTGACCCGGATGTTTTTTAAGGCGTTCCGGGAAAATTTTAAGCCTGCCACAAAACTCTGGCTTATCCTGCTGGCAGTCGGCAGTTTCCTGGCTGCGGATGGCTTTGTGCTGCGCCGAATGTGGAGCGAAAACATTTTCTGGACGCTGCTCACTGCAGTGCTTATTGGTGCGGCAGTTCTGTACGGCATCGTTCTGCTGTATGCCTTTCCTCTGCTGGCACGGTTTGAAAACACCACCTTCGGCATCCTGAAAACAGCGTTTCTCGTGGGTGTCCGGTATCTGTTTTGCACCCTGCTGATGGCGGCGATCTATGGCATCATGGGGTACGTCATTGTGTTTGTGTTCACGCCTGCATTCCTGCTGGGCATGGGCTTGTGCGCCATGCTCTGCTCCTTTCTGATGCTTCGGATCCTCTATCTGATCGGTGGAGACCCTGATGCAGTACACGAGGAATACGACCATGACAAAAACTGACCGGGATACGCTCCGCTCCCTCCATGGGCGCAAAAAGTGGGAGCACATCTGGGCATATTACAAGCTGCCCATTGCGATCGTGCTCATCGTCGTCTATATCCTCGGGTATGCAGCCTACCGTCATGTGACGAAAAAAGAGGATGTGCTTTACCTTGGTCTGGTAAATATCACTGCCGGGTCTGATCTGACGGAACAGCTTACCACCGGCTTTGCCGAGGCGCAGGGTCTGACCAAAAAGCAACAGGTCGATCTGCTGTCCGGCTTGCTGCTCAGCGAAAGCGACCGCGCAGAGGAGCAGTATGTATATGCTTCGGAGATGAAGCTGCTGGGTGCAGTCAGTGCCCAGCGGTTAGATGTTGTTCTGATGGACGAATATGCACGGGATCGACTGTTGGCAGATGATTATTTTCTCGATCTGCGGACACTGGATGCGTCTTTCCATGCACTGTCGGGTCTGAACGCTGGTGGGACCGTGCTGGATATTTCGGACACGCCGTTTGTCAGGCAGGCAGGTTTTTCTGGCAAGGTCTATCTTGGGGTAGTGCAGAATGCACCGCACCCGGAGCGTGCAGCCGCTTACATTCATTATCTGTTCCAGCGGTGACCGTTGGGTTTTAGCTTATAGGATAAAAATAAGGAGAAAACGCATGGACATTTTAACGATTGGTGAAGTTTTGATCGACCTGACCCAGACCGGCAAGGATGCGCGCGGCATCCCCCAGTTTGCCGCAAACCCCGGCGGTGCACCGGCCAATCTGGCTGTGGCTGCTTCCAGACTGGGCGCACAGACCGCCTTTATCGGCAAGGTGGGTGCAGATGCCTTTGGCCGCTACCTGAAAGAGGTTCTGGCAGAAAACAAGGTAGACGTTTCCGGCATGGTGGTGGATGCAGACCACCCCACCACCATGGCGGTGGTCTCGGTGGATGCCACCGGCGAGCGGGATTTCAGCTTCTACCGCAGCGCCAACGCTGACGTGATGCTGTGCAAGGAGGACATTTCGGACGAGGCTCTGAAAGCTGCCAAAATCGTCCACTTCGGCTCTGTCAGCCTCACCGCTGACCCCTCCCGCACTGCCACGCTGGATGCTGCTGCCCGCGCCAAAAAGCTGGGTGCTACCATCACCTACGACCCCAACTACCGTGCAAACCTCTGGAAGAACAAAGAGGATGCCATTGCCCAGATGAAAGCTCCCCTGCCGCTGGTGGATATTCTGAAAGTTTCCGATGAGGAGCTGCCCCTGCTCACCGGCACCACCGACTGCGAAAGCGGCACGGCACAACTGGCACAGAACGGCATCCGGCTGATTTTCGTCACCTTGGGTGCAAACGGCGTATTCTACCGCTTTGGGGACAAGACCGGCCATGTGGCAGGTGTCCCCTGCAAGGTGGGTGATACCAACGGCGCAGGCGATACCTTCTTTGGGGCGGCTCTGTCCAAGCTCTGCAAGGAGGAGCTGAACACCCTGACGGTGGACAAGCTGGAAGGCATTCTGGCCTTTGCCAACAAAGCGGCCAGCATCACCACCAGCCGACATGGTGCTATCCCCGCCATGCCCACCCTTGCAGAAGTGGAGGGCTGAACCATGGCAGTAAAACAGGAATTTGCGTCCCGGTTTGCCAAGCACAAGGACGAGCTGGAATGGCTGTTCATGGAACTGTACCACAACCGGGAAGGGCTGGAAGTTCTGGAGCGGGAGATGGCAGAAGCCTACAACGCCCGCAGCGCCGAGCTGAAAGCACTGGACAAGGCACGCTCTGCCGACCCGGAGTGGTACAAGCGTGGCAATATGTTCGGCATGACCATGTACACCGACCTCTTTGCCGGAAACCTGAAAGAACTGGCAAAGAAGCTGCCCTACCTCAAGGAGCAGAAGCTGACTTATCTGCACCTGATGCCCCTGCTGCAGATGCCCCATCCCCACAACGATGGCGGCTATGCGGTGGAGGATTTCGACACCGTAGACCCGGCCCTTGGCACCAACAAAGATCTGGAAAACCTGACCCGGGAGCTGCGGAAAGCCGGCATCAGCCTGTGTCTGGATTTTGTCATGAACCACACCGCCAGCACCCACCGCTGGGCCATGGCGGCAAAAGCTGGCGACCCGTGGTTTCAGGCCTATTACCACCTCTACGAGGACCGCACCATCCCCGACCAGTACGAGCAGACGGTGCCTCAGGTGTTCCCCAACACCGCGCCCGGCAACTTTACATGGTGTGAGGAGATGCACAAGTGGGTGCTGACCACCTTCCACGACTACCAGTGGGACCTGAACTACGCAAACCCGGCGGTGTTTGTGGACATGACCAAGAGCATCCTGCATCTGGCAAATCTGGGTGTGGAAGTGTTCCGCATTGACGCCGTGCCCTACATCTGGAAGCAGCTGGGCACCACCTGCCGCAATCTGCCCCAGGTACACACCATCGTGCGGATGCTGCGCATGGTGCTGGAATGTGTCTGCCCGGCGGTCATCCTCAAGGGCGAGGTGGTCATGGCTCCCAAGGAGCTGGCCGCCTATTTCGGCACCCCGGAAAAGCCGGAATGCCACATGCTCTACAACGTGTCCACCATGGTCAACCTGTGGGGTGCCCTTGCCAGCCGGGATACCCGGCTGCTGAAAGCGCAGCTGGATGCCCTCCACGCCCTGCCGGACAACTGCTGGTTCGTGAACTATCTGCGCTGCCACGATGACATCGGCTGGGGTCTGGACGAGGCGGTGGAGAAACGGCTTGGCATTGACCCGCAGAAACATAAAGAATATCTGTACCATTTCTATGAGGGCAATTTCCCCGGCAGCTGGGCAAAGGGTGAGCTGTACAACTACGACCCCGCCACCGGCGACGCCCGAAGCTGCGGCACCACCGCAAGCCTGTGCGGTATCGAGCAGGCACTGGAAAAGGACGATAAGACCGCACTGGACTACGCCGTAAAGCGTGACCTGCTGCTGCACACTGCTATGGCGTTTTTGCAGGGCTTCCCCATGCTGAACTGCGGCGATGAGATCGCACAACTCAATGGCTGGGATTATAAAAACGACCCCGACCGTGTGGAGGACAGCCGCAATCTGCACCGCAGCAAATTCAACTGGGAGGACGCCAAGCAGCGCACCCGGAAGGGCACGCTGCAAAACAAGTTGTGGCAGGGCATGGAGCAGCTGCGCCAAATGCGTGCAGACCCCTGCTTTGCCCCGGATGCGTGGGTGACCACATGGGACAGCCACAACCCCGGCGTGCTGGCACTGGTGCGCAAGCGCGGTGAGGAAACGCTGGTGGGACTGTTCAACTTTACCGAGTACCCGGCAGGGGCCAGTCTGGACGCTCTGGGCGGCGAGTATCACACCCCGGAGGGCACTTCCGTCTGGCTGGCGGATGTGGAACTGGAGCCGTATCAGGCATTGCTGGTAAAAACAAATAAGTAAAGCGGAATACTCCGGTAACTTTCTCTTGGTCAGAAAGTTGCCGGAGTATTTTTGTTTCGCGCAAACTGCAAGGTCACTGGATCATTGAAATGTCGGAGATGATTGCCACCGCCAATGCCACGCGTGCCTGCGCAAAAAATCCCCCCGATACCGGGTATCCGGTATCGGGGGGATCTGTCATTCTGAGGCTTTACGGAGGAAGCGCTCAGAGGTTACTTTTTGGGGAACGCCTTGTTCCAGATCTCAATGGTCTTGAACTTGGGCATCCAGCCGTCCGATTCAAACTTGCCTTCCCGTGCATCCAGCAGACCCTGCTCCACGCACCACTGAGCGGCCTTGGCCTGCTCGGCATCGATGATGTCTGCAAAGGCGGGCTGTGCGGCGGGTTCGGGCTTGCCCTTCTCAGTCCAGATGAGCAGTGCCAGCTGGCCGCGGTTTGCGGGGATGGCTGCGCCCTCGGGCAGGAGGTTGTGCAGGATCACGCGGGTGGCGATCTCGTAGCCGCCCCAGATGGCTGCACCGCCCACGGCCACGGCGGCAATGGTGCCACCTGTGGTATCCATGGGTGCAGGTTCTACGCCGAAGTCTTCATCAATAGGTTCGTCCGGGTCGGTCACCGCGCTGGCCGACCAGTGGGCGATCAGTTTGACCGGGTAAACGGGCATCTCAAACGTCGTGGCCGCGCTCTTGGCATTGTCCAGCTTGAGCTGCAGATTTTCCGGAATGCCACCGGGGAATTTCTCGTAGAAGCTATCGGGGTACTTGATCTCCCATTCCACGAACTCCATGCCGGGGTATTTCTCGGCATCATATGGGGTAGCTGTGATCTTCACCTCGGTGCCGATCTCTGCGGGGATATCGCTGCCCTCGCCCAGAGTGGACTTTGCCGTGCCGCCCTCAACAGTAACGGTACTCCTCAGCACGGAAGCGGGGATGCTGTAAACGGCGGTCAGCTTCACGCCGTCCTGCGGCATGGTAAAGACGATCTTTTCCGTGCCCTTTTCCGTTTCGGAACCCAGACTGCCCTCAGTCGGGGCAAAGGCGGTGCTGGTGCCATTTTCCACCTTCCAGTGATGGAACGACTCATTCTCCTTGACAGGCTCATTGGCTTCGATCGTGACGGTCTGGCCCGGCTGTACGAACACCGTGCCCGTCTGTCTTTCGCCCTTTCCGACGCGGATCGTGCCGCCCGTCACGATGACCGGCATATCTACTACAGGTGCCGGGAAGCTATAAGAAGCTTTCAGCTCCACCGGGCTGGCCGGCATGGTGAAGGTCATATTTTTTTCGGTATTTTTCTGCTCTTCGGTCAGTTCAAAGCTTTCCGGGCTGATCACTTTCCAGCCGCCGAACTTTGTAACACTCGGGTTTTTGTTCTCACCGCTCACCGTGACCTTTTCGCCTGCAAAGGCGGTATTCAGGCCGGTGGTGTCGTCGCCCACCTGCGCGGTGCCGTTTTTCACGGTAATGCTGTAAGTCTCCCTCGGCTCAATGCGCAGGTATCTGCGTTCTATTGTCTCAGGAATCGGGGTAATGCGGGAGTCCTTGTACTCCTTCGAAGATCTGGCCGTGAAATAGACATAGGGTTTGTCATTCGCCTGCCTGAAGCTCACTTTGCCAAGGTTCCATTCACTGTTCAGTTCCACCTTGCCAGCTGCCTTGATCTTAGTCACATTCTGATTGTACTCATACTCAAGAAAAACATCTTTTCCTGCATCTATCGTCACATCACCTTTGATTGGGCTTTCACCGCTAATTTTTACCGTACCGCTGCATTTGATCACTGCGCCCTGATCGATCAAACAATACACACTGCCGGACGTCACCGTCACATCGTTTGCACTGTTCACCGTCAGCTTTGAAACCGTCGTGCCCCACTTATTACCAAGCTCTATATCGCCAGTACAGTTAATATTCGTTTCGTCGCTAATGCCGCCTTCGGTCGTGACCGTTTTTGCCCGATGCACGGTAAGGCCACCACTTGTCAGGTTTCGGCCGTCATGAGTATTACCGCCCAAATTTTTGAGGATCACATCACCGGAACAGCTGATCTCCGCCTTGCCTTGAATTGCTGCAGCCGCACCGCCATCTGCAAGCTTGGTCACTTTCACATCCTTTGCGCCGTCTACGGTCAGGTCACCGTTCACAACGTGGGATGCATCCGCTTCCAGATCAATGGAAACATTCTCCGGTGCCTTGATGATCAGGGCGCCGTTAATGAATTGTCCCTCTTTCAGCTTCAGGGTCTTTTCCTCAATGTCATAGCAGAGGGTACCGCCAAGGATGTTGTTGTAGTTCTTGCTGTTGACAGACTGACCATTGATTATGATATCGAAATCCTGTACAATTTCGTCAACCACATTGCCGCTTCCATTCAGATAGGTAACGGTACCGGTCAGGCTGTCTTTGCCGATTTCGCCATTCGTGCCGCCGATCCAGACACCAGTACCGGATTTTACGGTAACATTGCCGCCGGTGATCCGGATGTTTTTGCCTACACCATTTACACGCCCGCCGCCAATAGCCGCAACTTTTTCACCGCCGCCGGACTCTGCATGTACCGTGCCGCCATTGATGGTGATGTCTTTGCCGTTGCCCTTGAGGCCGCTGCCGATGCCTGCACCCCATTCACCGCCACGGGCGGTGATAGTGCCGCTTTCGATCACAATATTGCTGCAGCCTTTCTGGGAACCACTGCCAATGCCTGCGCCGCCCTGACCGCCGTAAGCGTTCAGCGTACCGGAGCCGCTGATGGTCAGGGTCCCGTTGTCGTCGGCCTTTTCCACACCGGCGTGGCCCCAGCCGCTTTGCAGGGTATTCGTGCCGCTGATGATCAGCTCCACATCACCGCTGACCGAGACTGCCGCACCGGAAGCATCGATATTGACATTATGCAGCGTCACTTTTGCTGCCGTGGTGCCGCCTTCGATGGTCAGGGTGTTGGTCGTCTCGTCGTTGTTTGTGGTAACGACCAGATCAGATATCTGCTGTTTGATGTTCTTCTGTTCGGCATACTGTTGGCCGTTCTCAACGGAAACGATAATGCTGCCGTTGCGGAGATCCATCGTTGTGACAGACTCCGAGATATCATTCTGCATATCCAGCACGCTCACGGCGCTGCGGCGAGTCATGCTCAACTGCATCAGCGCATCGGTGCTTTCGGCCAGCGCCGGAGCGGAAAAGGTGAACATCATGCATCCGGCCAGCGCCGCCGATACTGCACGCCGGATAAGTTTGCCTTGTTTCATGGTACAACCTCCTTTTTCCCCTCGCATTTTTACGGGGGGGGGGTATATATTACGGTACTTTGATTATCTCACACTTTACCGCATTTTGGAAGCAAACCTGCGTGAATCGCCCTAAAAGCAGCGTGAAAAGCACCATTTGTGCCGGTTCTGTTGCAGATGTCCGGCCCGCAAGGCACAGCAAAGCCCCCGGCAGGTTTGCGCCTGCCGGGGGCTGTTTGCTGTTTTACTGCTTGGGGAATGCCTTATTCCACACTTCGATCACCTTGAACTTCGGGGTCCAGCCTTCGGGCTCAAAGCGGTCGCCCTTGGTAGCCATGGTGCCCTGCTCGGTGCACCACTGTGCGGCCTTAGCCATATCGGGGTCGGCCACATCCGCAAAGGCGGGTGCGCCTGCGGGTTCGGGCCTGCCTGCGGTGTTCCACACCAGCAGGGCCAGCTGGCCGCGGTTTGCCGGGATGGCTGCGCCCTCGGGCAGCAGGTCGTTCAGGATGACGCGGGTGGCGATCTCGTAGCCGCCCCAGATGGCTGCACCGCCAACGGCCACGGCGGCAATTGCACCGCCCGTGGTATCCATGGGTGCAGGTTCTACGCCGAAGTCTTCATCAATAGGTTCGTCCGGGTC
>ENA-OUQI01000839-OUQI01000839.1-human-gut-metagenome-genome-assembly--contig:-NODE-839-length-21801-cov-18.413869_pt1 | contig 21801 bp, 10 predicted proteins | sample MGYA00237953_ERZ548840 | MGnify/ENA primary metagenome ERZ548840 (study PRJEB26490, sample SAMN05194690) | human gut metagenome | biome: terrestrial biome; feature: human-associated habitat; material... | reverse complement strand
GGCCTCTTGAACCCCATTCAAGCGCGCTACCAAAACTGCGCTACACCCGGATATCGACCGCCGCTTCCCTACCGAAGCGTGGCGACATGAAATATTATACTCAGATGCAGCAGTTTTGTCAACAGATTTTTACAATTTTCTTTGCTTTTTTCGTAAAAAGTCTGATTTTTGCGAAAGTACGCGCTTTATTTATTTTGCTCTTTTTCTTGCAGGAGCTTGTCTTTTTCCAAAAGCGGTTTCAGATATTGACCGGTAAAGCTGCCTGGCACCTCTGCCACCTGTTCGGGCGTGCCTTCGGCCACGATCTCGCCGCCTGCGCTGCCGCCTTCAGGGCCAAGGTCAATGATATGGTCGGCGCACTTGATAAGATCCAGATTGTGCTCGATGACAATAACCGTGTTGCCCGCATCTACCAGCTTCTGCAGCACCTCGATCAGGCGGTGCACATCTGCAATATGCAGGCCGGTAGTAGGCTCGTCCAGAATATACACGGTCTTGCCAGTGCTGCGGCGGGCCAACTCATTGGCCAGCTTCACGCGCTGTGCTTCGCCGCCGGAAAGGGTGGTGGCGCTCTGGCCCAGTGTTACATAACCAAGACCCACGTCCAACAGGGTCTGCAGTTTGCGGGCGATCTTGGGCTGGTTGGAAAAGAATACCACTGCTTCCTCCACGGTCATGTTCAGCACATCGGAGATGGTCTTTTCCTTATACTTCACTTCCAGCGTTTCGCGGTTGTAACGCGCACCCTTGCATACCTCGCAGGGCACGTACACATCCGGCAGGAAGTGCATCTCGATCTGCAGAATACCGTTGCCCTCACAGGCTTCGCAGCGGCCGCCCTTGACATTAAAACTGAAACGCCCCGGGCCGTAACCGCGCATTTTGGCATCCTGTGTCTGGGAGAATACCGTGCGGATATCATTGAACACACCGGTATAAGTGGCCGGATTGGAGCGCGGCGTACGGCCAATGGGCTGCTGGTCGATACCGATGACCTTATCCACAAATTCCAGCCCTTCTACCCCATCGCATTTGCCTGCGCGGGAACGCGCACCGTTCAGCTCGCAGGCAAGCGTCTTATACAGAATTTCGTTGATGAGGCTGGACTTGCCGGAGCCGGAAATGCCGGTAACGCAGATAAACTCTCCCAGCGGGAATTTCACGTCGATATTGCGCAGGTTATTTTCCCGTGCACCCCGTACAGTAAGGTAATTGCCGTTGCCGGTGCGGCGGGTCTGCGGTACGGCAATGCGTTTGCGGCCGGAGAGATAATCGCCGGTGATGCTGCGCTTTGCCTTGCAGATGTCCTTCACGCTGCCAGCGGCTACGATCTCACCGCCATGCACGCCTGCGCCCGGGCCTACATCCACGATATAATCCGCGCTGCGCATGGTATCTTCATCGTGCTCTACCACGATCACCGTATTGCCGAGGTCGCGGAGATTTTTCAGGGTGGCAATGAGCTTGTCGTTATCGCGCTGATGCAAGCCGATGGACGGCTCGTCCAGCACATAGAGCACGCCGGAAAGCGCACTGCCGATTTGAGTGGTCAGGCGGATGCGCTGGCTCTCGCCGCCGGAAAGAGTGCCTGCTGAGCGGGCCAGCGTGAGATAATCCAGACCCACGCTCTGCAAAAACTGCAGGCGGTTCCGGATCTCCTTCATGATCTGCCCGCCGATCTGCTTCTGTTTTTCGGTCAGGTTCAGTTCGTTCTCGGCAATGAATTTCAGCTCGTCCCGGATGGACATTTCGCAGAAATCACTGATGTTCTTATCCCCGATGGTCACAGCCAGCACCACGGGTTTCAGGCGCTTGCCGTGGCAGTCCGGGCACTCCACGCCGGACATGAAGCTGCCGATTTCTTCCTTCATCCACTCGCTGTTGGTCTCGCGGAAGCGGCGCTCAAGGTTCTCCACAATGCCCTCGAAGGTATTATAATACACACCGCTTCCGAACTCATTCGTGCGGTGCATCTCAATTTTTTCGCCATTGGTTCCGTACAGCAACGCATTGACAGCTTCGGTGCTCATCTCTTTGATGGGCGTATCCAGCGTAAATCCGTACTTTTTGCCAAGACCCAGATAATACATTTCGGATACAGACCCCTCGGCATAGTACCAGCCGCTGGCCTTGATGGCACCCTCACGGATGGAAAGGTTCCGGTTGGGCAGGATGCGTTCCTCGTCCACCCGCATAAAAGTGCCAAGGCCGGTACACTTTTCGCAGGCTCCCAGCGGGTTATTGAAGGAGAAGAGCCGCGGCGACAGGTCGCTGATGGAAATGCCGTGCTCCGGGCAGGCAAAGTTCTGGCTGAAGGTCATACAATCGCCGCCGATCACGTCCACTTCGGCGATGCCGCCGGTAAGCGCCAGTGCGGTTTCCAGCGAATCTGCCAGACGGCCCCGGATGCCCTTGCGCATGGCAAGGCGGTCCACCACGATCTCCACCGTATGCTTGATGTTCTTTTCCAGCTTGATCTCTTCGTCAAGATCATACAGGTTGCCGTCGATCTTCACACGAGCATAGCCACCGCGGCGGGCAGCATCCAGCTCTTTCTGCTGGGTGCCTTTGCGCTGGCGCACCACAGGAGCCAGCACCTGAAACTTCGTACCATCGTCCAGTTTGAGCACCGCGTCCACCATTTCGTCCACGGTCTGCTGGCTGATCACCCGCCCGCACACCGGGCAGTGGGGCACGCCCACGCGGGCGTACAGAAGTCGCAGATAATCGTAGATCTCCGTCACGGTGCCCACGGTGGAACGCGGGTTGTGGCTGGTGGTTTTCTGGTCGATGGAAATTGCCGGCGAGAGGCCGGTAATTTCGTCCACATCGGGCTTGTCCATGCGACCCAAAAACATGCGTGCGTAGCTGGAAAGGCTTTCCACATAGCGGCGCTGGCCGTCGGCATAGATGGTGTCGAACGCAAGGCTCGACTTGCCCGAACCGGAAAGGCCGGTCATGACGATCAGCTTTTCCCTCGGGAGGGTCAGGTTGACATTTTTCAGGTTGTGCTCGCGGGCACCTTTGATGACGATCTTATCGTTTGCCAAGGTATTTTCTCCCTTTTCGTTGTGTCTGTGAATGATTCTGTTTGCGCTCCGTTTCTGCCGCAGAGTCCACCGTCGGGTTCTCGCCCCGGCGCAGTCGGTCGATCTGGTCACGCAGGAAGGCCGCGTGCTCAAACTCCAGCAGCTTCGCCGCTTCCTTCATCTCACGGGTCAGGCGCTCGATGGCGGCCTCCCGCTCCATCCTGCCCATGCGGCGGGTGTTCAGTTTAGCGTTCTCCGCTTTATCGCTGATCTCGATGCTGTCTGCAATGGCCTTGACGATGGTTTTTGGCACGATGCCATGTTCTTTATTGTAGGCCGTCTGGATGGCGCGGCGGCGCTCGGTCTCGGTGATGGCGCGGTCCATGCTGTCGGTGACGACATCCGCGTACATGATGACAAGGCCCTCGGCATTGCGGGCCGCGCGGCCAATGGTCTGGATCAGGCTGGTCTCGCTGCGCAGAAAGCCCTCTTTGTCGGCATCCAGAATGGCCACAAGGCTCACCTCAGGCAGGTCAAGACCCTCGCGCAGCAGGTTGATGCCCACCACAACATCAATGGAGCCAAGGCGCAGGTCCTTGATGATCTCCATGCGCTCAAAGGTGTCCACCTCGTGGTGCATATACTTGACCTTGATGCCCTGTTCGGTAAGGTAGTCGGTGAGGTCTTCGGCCATTTTCTTGGTCAGGGTGGTCACGAGAACGCGCTCGTGCCGCTGGATGCGGGTATTGATCTCGCCCAACAGATCCACCACCTGCCCTTCCACCGGGCGCACCGAAATGAGTGGGTCCAAAAGGCCGGTGGGCCGGATGACCTGCTGCGCCACCTGCGTGCTGTTCTGCCGCTCGTAGTCGCCGGGCGTAGCCGAAACGAAGATCATCTGGTTCAGCTTGGACTCCACTTCCTCGAACTTGAGCGGGCGGTTATCGAAGGCGGACGGCAGGCGGAAGCCGTACTCCACCAGCGTTTTTTTGCGGGCATAGTCGCCGCCGTACATGGCGCGCACCTGCGGCAGGGTAACATGGCTCTCGTCCACAAACAGCAGAAAATCATCCGGGAAATAATCCAGCAGAGTGGTGGGCATACTGCCCGGCGCACGGCCCGAAAGCACCGCCGAATAGTTCTCGATGCCTTTGCACATACCCACCTCGTTGAGCATCTCAATGTCGTAATTGGTGCGCTGGGCAATGCGCTGCGCCTCGATCAGCTTGCCCTCGGCGGTGAACTGCTTCACCTGTGCGTCGCACTCGGCGCGGATCTTTTCCAGTGCTGCGGCCTTCTTCTCGGCGCTGACGATATAGTGGCTGGCCGGGAAGATGGCTACATGCTTGACTACATTCTGTTTGGCCCCGGTGAGAGGGTTGAACTCCGTGATACGGTCGATCTCGTCCCCAAAAAACTCCACCCGGATGGCAAGCTCGCTCATATAGGCAAGGTAGATGTCCACGATATCGCCGTGCACACGGAACTTGTTGCGTACAAAATTCACGTCGTTTCGTTCATATTGCAGAGTGACCAGCTTCTGGCACAGCGCATCGCGCTCCATCTGCATGCCGGGGCGCAGGCTGATGACCATGCTGCGGTAGTCGATAGGGTCGCCCAGCGAGTAGATGCAGGAAACCGATGCTACAATGATCACGTCCCGCCGCTCCGAAAGCGCCGCCGTGGCCGAATGGCGCAGGCGGTCGATCTCGTCGTTGATGGCGCTGTCCTTTTCAATATAGGTGTCGGTGCTGGGGATATAGGCTTCCGGCTGGTAGTAATCGTAGTAGGAGACGAAATACTCCACCGCATTGTTGGGGAAAAACGACCGGAACTCGGTGCACAGCTGGGCCGCCAGTGTTTTGTTGTGGGCCAGAACCAGCGTGGGCCGGTTGCATTTTGCAATAACATTTGCCATGGTAAAGGTCTTGCCGCTGCCGGTAACACCCAGCAGGGTCTGGCAGCGGTCGCCCCGCTCCACGCCTTTCACCAGTGTTTCAATGGCCTGCGGCTGGTCGCCGGTGGGCTGGTAAGAGGATACCAGTTCAAATTTTTCGTCTGCCATCTTCCCTCTCCTCTCCGGCCCTCGCGCAAAGAACCACAATCAGTTGTATTTTACGGTTTGATTATAGCACACCAGTTTTATAATGTAAACACTTTTTTGTTGTTTCACAGATCAAGGCCAGAAAAGCGTACCTGTTTTAAAGTCATAGATCGGCAGGCGGTTTGCGTCCCGCATGGAGAAATACTCCGTATCGGTCAGGATGAAGTGATCCAGCAGATGGATGTTCACAAGGCCCAATGCCCGGGCAATATTGCCAGTGGCTTCCAGATCCTCCATGGAGGGCAAGGCCGCACCGTTGGGGTGGTTGTGGCTGAGCACCACCGTGTCGGTGCCGCCCTTGATGGCCGCAGATACCACATCCTTGATGTCCAGACTTACCCGGTCGGTGGTGCCTTCCCGCAGCCAGACCGCCGCGCGCACCCGCTTACGGCTGTCCAGACTGACCAGCATTGCACGCTCGTAATCCGACCACGCAAACTTCGCCATCAGATAGCTGCCCATCTGCTCCGTAGTTCTGATGCAGCGGGTGGTGCTGGTACGGCTGCGGCCATAGTAGCGGCTGATCTCCGGCAGCAGATGCAGCATCCGGGCTGTGGCCGGGCCTACGCCCTCCACAGTGCACAGTTCTTCCTCGCTGGCTTCCAGCACAGCGGCAAAATCGCCAAAGCGGTCGATCAGGTCGTGAGCGATGCCGTTGGTGTCCTTCTGGGCGTTGGTGAGGTATAGCACATATTCCAGCGCTTCGTGTTCGGCCAGACTGTCCAGACCGTAGTTCTGCACCCGTTCGCGCATCCGCTGGCGGTGTCCCTGATGCCGTTTGTGTTCTGCCATTGCGGTACTCTCCTTCTGATTCATTCCTTATAATAGTACCCATTTTGCGCCCGGAACTCAAGGCTTTGCGGTAAAATAGTTTTGATCCGGGGCGTTTCCGCGTTGACTTGCAGCCAAGGCTGTATTACTATAAAGGTATCTCTTGAAAATTGAGGAACATTTATGAAACAATATACCGCAACCGCCAACGACGACGGCGTTCGTCTTTCCCGCTTTGTGCAGAGCGTGACCCGCGATTTTCCCACCAGCCTTTTGTACAAAAGCTTCCGCAATAAGCGCGTGAAGGTAAACGGAAAAAAGGCCGTGCCGGAGTACCGCATTCAGGCAGGCGACCTGATCGAGCTGTACATCAACGACGAGTTTTTCCCGCCGGAAGGCGCAAAAACCGTGCAGAAGGCCGCGCCGAAAAAAAAGCAGAATCAGCCCAAGGTCAATGTCATTTATGAGGACGAAAACATTGCTGTGCTGTACAAACCCACCCACCTTTTGTGCCATAGCGACCGCACCGGCGATGCAAACCTTGTGGACGCTTTTACCCAGTATCTGGCCGAAAAAGGCGAGTACGACCCCCACGGCGAGAACCGGTTCAAGCCCGGCATTTGCAACCGGCTGGACCGCGGCACCGAGGGCCTTGTGATCGCCGCCAAGAGCTACACCGCCCTGCGGGACATGAACGAGATCATCCGCACTGACCTACTCAAAAAGGAGTACTACACCATCACGGTGGGTATCCCGCAGTCCGGGCGGTTCACCGCATGGTGGGAGCACGACGAGAAGAACAACAAGGTAAGCATCCATGCACACCAGTCGCAGGACGAGCGCCGCAAGCAAATCATTACGGACGTGGACGTACTGCGCACCGCCGGGCCGTTCGCCCTGTGCAAGATCGGCCTTGTCACCGGCCGCACCCACCAGATCCGTGCACATCTGGCCTATCTGGGCCGTCCGGTTCTGGGCGACATCAAGTACGGCAACCGCAAGATGAACGAGCGCACCGGCACCAAAACGCAGGCCCTGTGCGCTGTGCGGGTCACTTTCCTTGATATTCCCGAGGAAAACACCCTGCATTATCTCTCCGGCAAGGTCGTCAAGCTGAAGGACCCCCAGATCGTAAAGCAGTTCGATGCACTGGATAAGAGCAAAAACAGCGAGGAAAACCACCCTGCATAAAGTGAAAACAAAAAAGCGGCTGCTGTACTTTACCGTACAGCAGCCGTTTTTCTCTTTATTCTTTACTTTTTGTCGGAGTCCTGCTCCGCCTTTTCCTGCGATTCCTGTTCACGGCGCAGCTCTTTGATGCGCTTTTTCTCGCTCTGGACATGGGGCCATGGCCAGCTGAAGCCCTCGTTCTCACGGCACCATTTGACCAGCGGATAGAAGGCGAAGGCCAGACCGAAGAGGTATAGCAGAGCGTACAGCAGGGCATCCAGCGTGATGAGCGCATCCAGCGCACCGATCACCGCCACCACGCAGCCTGCCTTCAGGAAGAACAGGCCGTTCTGGCGGCAGTATTCCTCAAAGTGTTCCGCTTTGACGGCACGGCGGCCCTGATCTCCCCAGACACGGGGATTTTTCATGACCGAATAGCCGTAGAATACCATCATCAGGCCAAGGGTGAGCTGAAAGCCAAAAAACATTTATGATACCTCTTAATCTTCAAACAGCGGCTTCATCAGGGGCAGGAAATCCAGCGTTGCAAAGTAATCGCGCGGAGTCTCGGCACGGCGGATCAGACGGTGGGTGCCATCCTCGCACAGCAGCACTTCGGCGCTGCGCAGCTTGCCGTTGTAGTTGTAGCCCATGGCAGAGCCGTGTGCACCGGTGTCGTGGATATAAACGATATCGCCAATGTCGATCTTGGGCAGCATCCGGTCAATGGCAAACTTGTCGTTGTTCTCGCACAGACCGCCCACCACATCGTACATATGGTCGCAAGGCTCATTTTCCTTGCCCAGCACGGTGATGTGGTGGTAAGCGCCGTACATGGCCGGGCGCATCAGGTTGGCTGCGCAGGCATCCAGACCGATGTATTCCTTATAGATGTGCTTTTCGTGGATGGCAGTTGCCACCAGTGCGCCGTAGGGGCCGGTGGTAAAGCGGCCCATCTCAGTAAAGATGGCCACATCGCCCATGCCTGCGGGCACCAGAATTTCCTCAAACTTCTTGCGCACACCCTCGCCGATGGCCATGATATCGTTCTCGGTCTGCTCCGGGCGGTACGGGATGCCCACACCGCCGGACAGGTTGATATAACCGATGTGCACACCGGTGGCCTTCTGCACCCGGACAGCCAGCTGGAACAGGATACCTGCCAGCTCCGGGTAATACTCATCGGAAATGGTATTGGAAGCAAGGAAAGCGTGAATGCCGAAGTTCTTGGCACCCTTGGCGGCCAGCTTCTTGTAGCTTTCGATCATCTGCTCCTCGGTCATACCGTACTTGGCATCGCCGGGCTTGTCCATGACCTGAAAGCCCTCTTCGCTCTCGCCCAGACTGAAGGTGCCGCCCGGGTTATAGCGGCAGAAGATGTTCTCCGGCACACCGGCGACACGCTCCAGAAATTCCACCATGGTGGCATCGTCCAGATTGATATAGGCACCCAGCTCGTAGGCCTTCTTCATATCCTCTACGGGAGTCTGGTTAGAGGAGAACATGATTTCACTGCCGGAGAAACCGCACACCTCGCTGAGCATCAGCTCAGTCAGGGACGAGCAGTCCACGCCGCAGCCCTCCTCCTTGAGGATCTGCAGGATGACAGGGTTCGGCAGAGCCTTGACGGCAAAATACTCCTTGAAGCCTTTGTTCCAGCTGAATGCCTTGTTGATGCGGCGGGCATTTTCACGGATGCCCTTCTCATCGTAGACATGGAACGGCGTGGGCACATCCTGAATGATCTCCTGTGCCATCGCCTCGGTCAGAAACGGTTTCTTTTCCATAGTAACATCCCTCTCATTTTATATGCACGCGGCCGATCGCCGCAGTGACATCAGTAGAAACTCCTTTCGTCATCGCTGATGCGATGCCACCCATTCCCCTTTTTGTCGCTGGCGCGACATCTGTTTTTCTCTTTGTTACCTGTGGTGACATTTTTCCCCGGCGCAGGGAGAATCTGTCCCGGCCGGGGGAAGTCTTTCTCAAAGAGGGAGGCTTTGCCGCACGGACAAGCTCCCTCTTTGAGGGGGCTGTCTGCGCAGCAAACTGGGGGAGTTTACAGCTTCAGATTCTGGCGGGTGGGGGTGAAGGTCGGGATCATCTTTGCCAGCTGCTGCACCACACCCTCGTCGTTGTGCTCTGCCGCAGCGGCAAGCTCCTGCAGCTGCCCGTAGAACTCGGCCAGATCGATGCTGCGCGGCGAAGCCACAAAAATTTTATTGTGCTGGGTGCGGCGCATCTTATCCTGCTCCTCGTCCATCATCAGCTCTTCGTAGAGCTTCTCGCCCGGACGCAGACCCACGATCTTGATCTCCATATTCACGCCCGGCTCATAGCCGTAAAAGCGGATGAGCTGCTTGGCAAGATCCATGATCTTGACCGGCTCGCCCATGTCCAGCACATAGATATTGCCGCTTTCGGCCAGCGCACCGGCCTGCAGCACCAGCTGGGCCGCTTCCGGAATGGTCATAAAGTAGCGCTCAATGTTGGGATCCGTCAGGGTGACAGGCCCGCCTTTTTTGATCTGGGCCTCAAACAGCGGAATGACGCTGCCGTGGCTGCCCAGCACATTGCCAAAACGCACAGCCACACACTTCATATCCGTGTTGCCCGCAAAGGTCTGAATGAGCATTTCGCAGATGCGCTTGGTACAGCCCATCACACTGGTGGGGTTCACAGCCTTATCGGTGGAAAGCTGCACGAACCGCTCCACGTCGTGTTCGCTGGCGCTCACCAGCAGATTTTTGGTGCCCAGAACATTGTTCTTGACCGCTTCTGCAGGGCTGACCTCCATCAGCGGCACATGCTTGTGTGCTGCCGCATGGAACACCACAGTGGGATGATATGTTTCAAAAACCTCATCCAGACGCTTTTTATCGCGGATGGAGCCAATGAGCACCGTTACCGGGATATCCCGACCGTACTTCTGCTGCAGCTCCATCAAAAGCTCATAGGCGCAGTTCTCGTAGATATCAAAAATAAGCAGCTTGCCGGGCTTGAAGCGCATCACCTGACGGCACAGTTCGCTGCCGATGGAGCCGCCGCCGCCCGTGACCAGAACGGTCTTGCCGGTGAGGTAGCCGGAGATCTGATCGGTATCCAGCGTCACTTCCTCACGGGAAAGGAAGTCCGCCGGGTTCAACTCGCGGAAGGCTCCCTGCTGCGGTGTACCGCTGCCCACCAGCTGCGGGTCACTGAGCACCTGCACCGCACAATGGGTGCTGACGCACAGATCGATGACATGGTTCAGCTTGCTGCCCTTCAGGGTAGGAATGGCGATGATGATGCTATGGATGCCGTAGCGCTTGCACAGGTCCGGGATATCCTCCAGCGTGCCCTTCACCGGCACCCCGTGGATGGTCTGGTTGAGTTTTGTGGGATCATCGTCCACCGCCACCACCGCGTGACCATATTCCTTATTGGATTTGCACACGTTGATGGCCCATGCACCGGCTTCGCCTGCACCTACGATCATCACCGGGCGGTTGGGGTCCTTGCTGGCAGCGCCGCGTAGCTTTTCGCCCAGCGGATGGTTCAGGAACAGCCGCCATGCCAGACGGCTGCCGCCCACCAGCAGGAAGATGAGCACCGCCGCCATACAGTTGGCGGAGTTGAACAGCACGCCGTGGATGCACAGACGGTTGACACAGTAGACGACAACGGTAGGCACAGCCACCGTTCCCGCCAGACGCATCAGGTCGCGTTCACCGGCATACTTCCACAGTACGGAGTACAGCCCGCTGAACAGAAAGCTGGCAATGTACACCGCCACGATCCATGGCAGATTTTCGTACAGAAGCTCACGGTTATGCGGCCACCAGGCAGCTTCCACTGCTCCGTCTGCCCGCAGCAGAAGCGCAAAATAAAAGCTGAATGCAACAATGGCTGCATCCAGCAGCACAAGCAGCGCCCGGCGCGCAAGCACCTGCGGTGTGTTCTTTTTATCTTTCACAAAAAAGTCCTCTTTTACATACGGCACAAGAGCCGCAGTTTTGGCCGGAAAAGCTTCCGGTTTCACAGAGTATCCGGCACACCGGACAGCCCTATCTTTATATTATACTCAGAACACTGCAGAATGTCCAGAAAATTTGAATCCGCTGCCAAACTCCCTCTATTTTTTCGGTCTGCCGGGCCGGTGCGCAGCCCAGAGCGCGGCTGCTTCCTCTCCAAGGCCCAGCGGCCATGCCGCCAGCAGGAACACTCCTGTGGTAGCGCAGCCGCCTATGCCCAACGCGGCCAGCTGCAAAGGCAGCCGAGCCGCAAACCCATCCGCAAGCAGCTTCCGCAGCGCCATGCCAGCCGCCGCAGCCAGCACAGCTGCCAGTGCCGGTGCACCCAGCCAGCGGCGGAATGCATGCTGCGTGCCGCTGGAAAACAGCAGATGCCCGGTGTTGGCCGCACAGGTGTACAGGCTGGAAAGCAGGATCACTGCCAAAAAGCCCTTCATGCCAAAGCGCGGCAGCAGCGCCACCACCCCGCCAATGCGCAGGATGGAATCCCACACGCTGTAGCGGAAGGCCGCCTTCTGCTCCCCTACCCCTTTCATGGCACCGTCCACCATGCTTTCCAGATACATCAGCGGCATGGCAGGAGCCAGCGTTTCCAGATAAAACCCGGCATCCGCACTTTGGTACAAAAGCTGTGCCAGCGGCCGTCCCCACACCCAGAACAGCACCCCTGCCAGCGCGGAAAAATAGCCGGTGAGCCGCAGCATCCGGTCCAAAAGTGCGTTGAGCCGTTTGGTTTGGCCCAGAATGTGGGCCTGCGTGATCTCCGGCATCAGCAGCACCGAAAGACTGCCCAGCAGGCCAAATGGGAACGTAAGCAGCGGCAGAGCCATGCCTTTCAGTTCTCCGTACTGCTCCAGCGCAGCGGTGCGCCCGCCCGCGTTGATCAGATAGACCGCAAGGCAGGCGGGCACCAGCATATTCTCCGCCGTGTGCAGGGCGCTTGCCAGCACCCGCCCGCCCTCCACCGGCCACAGGATCTCCCACAGACGGCGGGCAGGGTCTGCCGGGCGGACGGCTTTTTGCCCCGCAAAGGCACTGCGGGCATCCCGCCGGTAAAAGGCCAGCATGCACAGCGCCGACACCGCTTCGCTGACGGCGGTAGCTCCCAGCACCAGCATACAGCGCACGCCCACCGCAAGGCCCTCGGTGCGGGTAAGCGCCAGTGCCACCAGCGCGATGCGCACCGTCTGCTCCGTAAGCTGGCTGAACACATTGGGGGCCACATGCCGTCGGGCGATGAAAAAACCGCGCAGCACCGACGAAACCGCCATCCACGGCATTCCCAGCGCTGAAACGCGCAAAGCACCGACGGCACGGACATCGCCAAGCCACAACCGGGCCGCAAGATCCGCTGTTGCCAGCTGCAGTGCAGCGGCAAACAGCCCCAGCACAAGTCCTGCCGCCAGCAGACGGCGCAGCATGCCGCGGGCTGCACCACGGGCGGAAGCCGGGCCGCTGAGTTCCTCGGCCATGAGCCGGGTAGCCGCCACCGAAACGCCCGCCGTTGCCAGCGTGATGAACAGCGAATACACCGCCAGCACCAGCTGGTAAAGGCCCATCCCCTCGCCGCCCAGCTCGTTTGCCAGCCAGATGCGCAGGCCCATGCCGGCCAGCCGCAGCACCACGTCTGAACCGGTGAGCAGCGCCGCATTTTTCAAATAGCTCTGCCGCATGGCGCACCTCCTGCCGGAATGTTCCGGTTCCAGCATATGAAGCGGCGGAACAGGATATGCAAAAGCAGAGCGGCGCGGCGGGTTGTTTCCTGAGCGCTTTTATGGTATAGTAAAGGGGCGGCTTTTATATGGCCGTATTCTGTTTAAGGAGGAAGCACACGGCCAATGCCTCTGAGCCAGCCGTGCGCAAAAAGAGAATGAGCGAAGAATGTACCCATGACTGCTCCAGCTGTGGAGCAGCATGTTCTTCCCGCGATGCAGCGCCCAAGCACGATGCCCCCAACCCCAACAGCAGCGTCAAAAAAGTCATTGGCGTTGTGTCCGGCAAGGGCGGCGTTGGCAAGAGCATGACCAGCGCTCTGCTGGCCTGCGCCATGGCACGCCGCGGCTACCACTGCGGCATTCTGGATGCCGACATCACCGGCCCGTCCATTCCCAAGCTGTTCGGCATCCATGGCCGTGCCATGGCCGACGACAAGGGCTGCTGGCCCATCCAAAGCCGCATGGGCATCGATGTCATGAGCATCAACCTGCTGGTGGAAAATGAGGAAGACCCCGTTGTGTGGCGCGGCCCGGTGATCGCCGGTGCTGTCAAGCAGTTCTGGACCGATGTGGTCTGGAAGGATGTGGACTTTCTGTTCGTGGACATGCCTCCGGGAACCGGTGATGTGCCCCTGACCGTGTTCCAGAGCCTGCCGGTGGACGGCATTGTTGTGGTGGCAAGCCCGCAGGAGCTGGTGAGCATGATCGTGGCCAAGGCCGTGAACATGGCTGAGATGATGAAGGTGCCCATGCTGGGCATCGTGGAGAACATGAGCTACATCGTCTGTCCCGACTGCGGCAAGCACATCAATGTGTTCGGCAACAGCCATGTGGATGAGGTGGCTGCAAAGCACGGCCTGCCCGTGCTGGCCAAGTGTCCCATCGACCCCCAGCTGGCTGCGCTTTCCGATGCCGGTATGATCGAGACCTACGGCGGCGAATATCTGGAAGGTGCCGCAGATGCCTGCGAAAAGCTGCTGAAGAAGTAAAAATCGTTTCTCTGCCCTGTGCCGTTTGCGTGGTGCAGGGCTTTTTGTTTGCAGAAAATATGGCTTTCTGCGCCTGCAGAATGCAGCAAAACGGAGAAAAGACGTTCTTTTCCGTATTTCTTTTGTTCTGTCAGCGCTTTAAAAAACAAGGTTCTGTGCCGTTTTTTTCTTTTATTTTTCGTTTTGTGAAGCGGTCTCAACTTTTCATCTGTTTTTTTGAAGCATTTTCTGCTTTCTCGCTATTGTCAAACCCACAGAAATGCTTTATAATAATAAAGCGGTCTGCAGCCATAAGCAGGCCGGTGTGTAAGAATGGAAATCCGGGATCGTCCCAAAGCGTTTTAGCAGCGCGTCCGCTGTGCGGCGGGCTGGGCGGTCTCGTCTTTTTCAAATTTTATAGAGTAATTGGGAAAAGGAGTATTCTACTATGCTGACGAATGAATACCTGAAGCGCGTTTACGAAGGTCTGGAAAAGCGCAATGCCAACGAGCCTGAGTTCCTGCAGGCTGTGCGCGAGGTTCTGGAGAGCATCCAGCCCGTTGTGGAGAAGCACCCCGAGTACGAGAAGGCCGGCCTGATCGAGCGTCTGGTCGAGCCGGAGCGCATCATCACCTTCCGTGTGCCTTGGGTTGACGATCAGGGCAAGGTTCAGGTGAACCGCGGCTACCGCGTACAGTTCAACAGCGCCATCGGCCCCTACAAGGGCGGCCTGCGCTTCCATCCCTCTGTCAATCAGGGCATCCTGAAGTTCCTCGGCTTTGAGCAGACCTTCAAGAACAGCCTGACCACCCTGCCCATGGGCGGCGGCAAGGGCGGCTCTGACTTCGACCCCCACGGCAAGAGCGACATGGAGGTCATGCGCTTCTGCCAGAGCTTCATGACCGAGCTGTACCGCCACATCGGCCAGTTCGTGGACTGCCCCGCCGGTGATATCGGTGTCGGCGGCCGTGAGGTCGGCTATATGTTCGGCCAGTACAAGCGCCTGACCAACAGCTTCCAGGGCGGCATGCTCACCGGCAAGGGCCTGACCTTCGGCGGTTCTCTGGCCCGTACCGAGGCTACCGGCTACGGCCTGTGCTACTTCACCGCTGAAGCTCTGAAGTGCATGCGCAACGACAGCCTCCAGGGCAAGACCGTGGTCATCTCCGGTTCCGGCAATGTTGCGATCTACGCCTGCGAGAAAGCTACCCAGCTGGGTGCCAAGGTCGTGACCATGTCCGACTCCAACGGCTATGTCTACGATCCCAACGGCATCGATCTGGCCTACGTCAAGGATCTGAAGGAAGTCCGCCGCGGCCGTATCAAGGAGTACGCCGAGACCCACGAGGGTGTAACCTATGTTGCAGATTGCACCAAGGTCTGGACTGTCCCCTGCGACATCGCCCTGCCCTGCGCAACCCAGAACGAGATCAACAAGGAGTCCGCTGAGGCTCTGGTGAAGGGCGGCTGCACTGTCGTGTGCGAGGGTGCCAACATGCCCAGCACCCCGGAGGCCATCGAGGTCTACCTGTCCAACGGCATCCTGTACGGACCTGCAAAGGCTTCCAACGCAGGCGGCGTGGCTACCTCCGGTCTGGAGATGAGCCAGAACTCTGAGCGCCTGAGCTGGACCTTTGAAGAGGTCGATGCCAAGCTGAAGGGCATCATGGAGGGCATCTTCCACGCTTCCTACGATGCATCTGTGGCTGCCGGTTCCGAGGGCAACCTGATGGTCGGTGCAAACTGCGCAGGCTTCCTGAAGGTTGCTACCGCCATGATGGCACAGGGCATCACCTACTAAGTCATACCGCGTCGTCTAAGAGCCGCGCCCGCAGGGGTGCGGCTCTTTTTTGGTATAACCCCGCCCCGCTCTGCCCACACTGGCAGTATCTTATGGCAGAAAGGGAGTTTTGTATGGACGAGCAGATGTTTTGTTTTCAGTGTGAGCAGGCGGCGGGCTGCACCGCCTGCACCGGCGCAGCGGGGGTGTGCGGCAAGTCGGCCGAGACAGCCGCCGCACAGGACCGGCTCACCGGGGCGCTCATCGCGTTTGCCGGGCAGCTCATCGCGGCGGGGCGCGGCCCGACCCCGGAACAGGCCCGGCTGCTGATGCAGGGGCTGTTCACCACCATTACCAACGTGAACTTTGACCCCGCCGCCGTGGACGCGCTGACCCGCCGGGTGCACGACGCCAGCCCCGGCACCGGCCCGGACTACGACATGCAGGCCCTCTGGCGGGAACCGGACGCCGACCGGCGCAGCCTGAAATGCTTTGTGCTGTTCAGCCTGCGGGGCATGGCCGCCTACAACTACCACGCCCGGGTGCTGGGCCGCATCGACCCGGAGCTGGACCGGTTCTTCTGTACCGCCCTGCAGGCCGTGGGCGACCCCGGCCAGACCACCGACGCCCTGTGGCAGCTGGTGCAGGCCACAGGAGAAGCCAGCTACCGCTGCATGGAGCTGCTGGACGCGGCCAACACCGGCGCGTTTGGCGATCCGGAACCGGTGCAGGTGCCCCTGACCATTGAAAAGGGGCCGTTCATCGTGATTTCCGGCCACGACCTCTACGACGCACAGCAGCTGCTGGAACAGACCGCAGGCCGGGGCGTCAACGTCTACACCCACTCGGAGATGCTGCCCGCCCACGGCTACCCGGAGCTGAAGCGCCGCTACCCCCACCTCAAGGGCAACTTTGGCACCGCATGGCAGAACCAGCAGCGGGAGTTCGAGGACATCCCCGCGCCCATCCTGTTCACCACCAACTGCATCATGCCCCTGCGCGCCAGCTACGCCGACCGGGTGTTCACCACCTCGGTGGTGGCTTACCCCGGCGTGCCCCACATCGACGAAGGGCGCGACTTTTCCCCGGTGATCGAAAAGGCGCTGGAGCTGGGCGGCTACGCGCAGGACACCCTGCTGCCCGGCCTGAACGGCGGCTCCACGGTGACCACCGGTTTTGCCCGCACCGCCGTGCTGCAGCACGCGGACGAGATCGTGCAGGCGGTGCGGGACGGTAAGCTGCGGCACTTCTTTCTGGTGGGCGGCTGCGACGGCACCCGGCCCAGCCGCCGCTACTACACCGAGTTTGCCCGCCTTACCCCGCCCGACACCATCCTGCTGACCCTGGCCTGCGGCAAGTTCCGCCTGAACGACCTGCCCCTTGGCACCGTGCCGGGCACCGGCCTGCCCCGCATCCTAGACGTGGGCCAGTGCAACGACGCCTACAGCGCCATCCGCATCGCATTGGCGCTGGCCGACGCCTTTGGCTGCGGCGTCAACGACCTGCCCCTCTCGCTGGTGCTGTGCTGGTTTGAGCAGAAGGCCGTGTGCATCCTCATCGCGCTGCTGGCGCTGGGCATCCGGAACATCCGGCTGGGGCCTACCCTGCCCCCGTTCCTCTCGCCGGTCGTTGTGGCTGCCCTGCAGCAAAAGTACGATTTAAAAGCCGTAACAACGCCGGAAAATGACCTGCAGGCCATTCTGGGCAGACATTGAGCCTGCACTGTTCTCACTATAGCTACAACTGACCGCCATACGCGGCGTTTCGCACAAGAAGTGGTGTAAAGCAGTTGTCATATTTGGTGCAGCTGTCACTTGAAGATTTTTCAGCGTTCAGTATAATAATAGTTACCGGAACAAAGGCGTTCCGCAAGGGTAAAGTATGCCCTTGCGGGGCGCTTTTCTTTTTTGTCAAAATGCGGAGGGTGCCGCACCGGTGAGGATTTTAGATAAGGATGGGAAAGTCTATGGAAAACTTTACAGAGCAGAAAAACACCCTTGGTCTGTACGATCCACAGTTTGAGCACGATGCCTGCGGCATTGGCGCTGTGGTGGATATCAAGGGCCGCAAAAGCCACCAGACCGTGGACGATGCACTAGCCATTGTGGAACGGCTGGAGCACCGTGCCGGCAAGGATGCCGAGGGCAAGACCGGCGACGGTGTGGGCATTTTGCTGCAGATCAGCCACAAGTTCTTCTCCAAGGTGGCCGAAGAACTGAACATCAGCCTTGGCAACGAGCGCGAGTACGGTGTGGGCATGTTCTTCTTCCCCCAGAGCGAACACCTGCGTGCGCAGGCCATGAAGCTGTTTGAGGTGGTCACCCGCAAGGAAGGCCTCGAATTTCTGGCATGGCGCAAGGTTCCCGTGAACCCGGATGCCGTGGGCCAGAAAGCCCGCGACTGTATGCCTGCTATCTGGCAGTGCTTCATCAAAAAGCCCGCCAAGGTGAGCAAGGGCATCGATTTTGACCGCAAGCTGTACATTGTGCGCCGCGTGTTCGAGCAAGCCAGCAACGGCACTTATGTGCCCAGCCTGTCCAGCCGCACCATCGTGTACAAGGGCATGTTCCTTGTGCACGACCTGCGCCTGTTCTATACCGACCTGCAGGACGAGGATTATGAATCCGCTATCGGCATGGTGCACAGCCGCTTCTCCACCAACACCAACCCCAGCTGGATGCGCGCACACCCCAACCGCTTCATCCTGCACAACGGCGAGATCAACACCATCAAGGGCAACACGGATGCCATGCTGGCCCGTGAAGAGAGCATTTCCAGCTCCATCATGCAGGACGACATGAACAAGATCCTGCCCATCATCAACACTTCCGGCTCCGACTCCGCCATGCTGGATAACGCGCTGGAATTCATGGTGATGAACGGCATGGATCTGCCGCTGGCCGTGATGATCACCATTCCCGAGCCGTGGGAGAACAACAAGAACATCAGCCAGAAAAAGCGCGATTTCTACCAGTATTATGCCACTATGCTGGAGCCTTGGGATGGCCCCGCTGCCATCCTCTTCTCGGACGGCGACGTGATGGGCGCTGTGCTGGACCGCAACGGTCTGCGCCCCAGCCGCTATTACATCACCAAGGACGGCCGCATGATCCTGTCCTCCGAGGTGGGTGTGTTGGAATGCGAGCCGGATAATATTTTGGTCAAGGATCGTCTGCGCCCCGGCAAAATGCTGCTGGTGGACACCGTGAAGGGCGAAGTGGTGGACGACGAAAAGCTCAAGGAGTTCTACGCCAGCCGTGAGCCTTACGGCGAGTGGATCGACCGCAACCTTGTGGAGCTGGCCAGGCTGAAAATTCCCAACGTGAAGGTGGAAAGCTACACCGGCGATCAGCTCACCCGCCTGCAGAAGGTGTTCGGCTACAAGTATGAGGATGTGAACACCATGATCCTCTCCATGGCACGGGCAGGCGCAGAGCCTTCCGGCGCTATGGGCACCGACACCCCGCTTGCTGTGCTGAGCAACCAGCATCCGCCGCTGTTCAATTACTTCAAGCAGCGCTTTGCGCAGGTCACCAACCCGCCCATCGATGCCATCCGCGAAAAGGTGGTCACTTCCACCAGCGTGTATATTGGCGCACACGGCAACCTGCTGGAGGACAAGCCCGAGAACTGCAAGGTGCTCAAGGTGCACAACCCCATCCTGACCAGCACCGACCTGCTCAAGATCAAATACATGAACGTGCCCGGCTTCAAGGTAGCCACGGTGTCCATCAACTACTATAAGAATACCAGTCTGGAAAAGGCCATCGACCGTGTATTTCTGGAGGTCGACCGCGCCTACAAGGATGGTGCAAACATCATCATCCTTTCTGACCGCGATGTGGATGAATACCACGTGACCATTCCCAGCCTGCTGGCAGTTTCCGCGGTTTCGCAGTACCTGATCCGCACCAAGAAGAGCACCGCACTGGCCCTGATCCTGGAAAGTGCAGAGCCGCGCGAGGTGCACCACTTTGCCGCTCTGCTGGGCTACGGTGCCTGCGCCATCAATCCCTATCTGGCACATGAGACCATCGGCCAGCTCATCGACGAAGGCCTGCTGGACAAAGATTACTATGCAGCCGTGGAGGACTACGACAACGCCATCCTCAGCGGCATTGTGAAGATTGCCTCCAAGATGGGCATTTCCACCATCCAGAGCTACCAGAGCAGCCAGATCTTTGAGGCTGTGGGCATCTCCAAGGATGTCATCGACAAATACTTCACCGGCACGGTGAGCCGTGTGGGCGGCATTACCCTTTCGGACATTCAGGCCGATGTGGAAGCCCAGCACAACGCAGCCTTCGACCCGCTGGGTCTGGACATCAACATGGAGCTGGCCGACAGCGGCGCACACAAGTTCCGCAGCGGCAAGGAAGAACACCTGTTCAACCCCCAGACCATCCACCTGTTCCAGAAAGCCTGCTGGACGAACGACTACTCGGCTTTCAAGCAGTTCACCAGCACCGTGGACAATATGGGTGCTGACGGCGTGCATCTGCGCAGCCTGCTGGACTTCAACTATGCTCCTGACGGCGGCATCCCGCTGGAAGAAGTGGAGCCGGTAAGCTCCATCGTCAAGCGGTTCAAGGGCGCAGCCATGAGCTACGGTGCCCTGAGCAGTGAAGCCCATGAGACCATTGCCATCGCCCTGAACCGTCTGGGCGGCCGCAGCAACACCGGCGAGGGCGGCGAACCCGAAGAGCGCTACCACAGCGAGAGCAATTCCAAGATCAAGCAGGTGGCTTCCGCACGCTTTGGTGTAACGAGCAAATACCTCGTTTCTGCGGAAGAGATCCAAATCAAGCTGGCACAGGGTGCAAAGCCCGGTGAGGGCGGCAACCTGCCCGGTGCCAAGGTATATCCGTGGATTGCAAAGACCCGCCACAGCACCACCGGTGTGGGCCTGATTTCTCCCCCGCCGCACCACGATATCTACTCCATCGAAGACCTTGCAGAGCTGATCTACGACCTGAAGAACGCCAACCGCAGCGCCAACATCAATGTCAAGCTGGTCAGTGAGGCCGGCGTTGGCACCATTGCGGCCGGTGTTGCCAAGGGCGGCGCACAGGTCATTCTGGTGTCCGGCTACGACGGCGGCACCGGTGCAGCACCGCGTACTTCCATCAAGCACGCTGGCCTGCCGTGGGAGCTGGGCATCGCCGAGACCCATCAGACCCTGATCCTGAACGGCCTGCGCACCCGCGTGCGCATCGAGAGCGACTCCAAGCTGCTCTCCGGCCGCGATGTTGCCATCAGCTGTATGCTGGGCGCAGAGGAGTTCGGCTTCGGCACTACCCTGCTGATGGCCGAGGGCTGCGTGATGATGCGTGTGTGCAATCTGGATACCTGCCCCATGGGCATCTGCACCCAGAACCCGGAGCTGCGCAAGAACTTCAAGGGCAAGCCGGAATACATCATCAACTACCTCACCTTTGTGGCCGAGGAGCTGCGCGAGTACATGGCAAAGCTGGGCGTGCGCACCATCGATGAACTGGTGGGCCGCACCGATCTGCTCAAGGTCAAGCCTGCCGCACCCGGCAGCCGCGCTTCCAAGATGGATCTCGACTGCATCCTGCACAACCCTGCCATCGAGAACAGCAATGTTCACTTCGTGAAGGAGGACACCTACGACTTCCATCTGGAAAACACCCTCGATATGAAGGTTCTGATGAAGAAGTTCAAGCTCAGCAGCAAGAATGCCCAGAGTGTGACGCTGGATGTCTCCAACACCGACCGCGCCTTTGGTGCCATCTTTGGCAGCGAGATCACCCGCAAATACGGCAACAGTCTGCCGGATGATGTTTACACCGCCCACTGTGTGGGTGCAGGCGGCCAGAGCTTTGGTGCCTTCATCCCCAACGGCCTGACGCTGGACCTTGTGGGCGACTGCAACGACTACATGGGCAAGGGCCTGTCCGGCGGCAAGATCGTCGTGCGCCCGCCCAAGGGCATCACCTTTAAGCCGGAAGAGAACATTATCACCGGCAACGTGGCCTTGTACGGTGCTACCAGCGGCAAGGCGTTCATTTCCGGCGTGGCCGGTGAGCGCTTCGCCGTGCGCAACAGCGGTGCCACCGCCGTTGTGGAGGGCGTTGGCGACCACGGCTGCGAGTACATGACCGGCGGCACGGTGGTGGTTCTGGGCCAGACCGGCAAGAACTTTGCAGCCGGTATGACCGGCGGCATCGCCTACGTGCTGGACGAGAACTGGGACTTCTACCAGCGCGTGAACAAGGAGACCGTCAGCC
>ENA-OUQI01000801-OUQI01000801.1-human-gut-metagenome-genome-assembly--contig:-NODE-801-length-22455-cov-18.648036_pt1 | contig 22455 bp, 25 predicted proteins | sample MGYA00237953_ERZ548840 | MGnify/ENA primary metagenome ERZ548840 (study PRJEB26490, sample SAMN05194690) | human gut metagenome | biome: terrestrial biome; feature: human-associated habitat; material... | reverse complement strand
TCAGGTTGCCCTTGATGAACTGCTCGGTCAGGGCAGCCTCACGGCCGGTAGCCAGATGGACAACGTCGGGGTAGTCGCCGCCCTGCATGGAGGGGCCGATGACGTCCTCCAGCTTTTTGTCGGTGGTCAGGTCCACCTTGATGCCGGTCTGGGCGGTAAAGGCCTCGGTGACCTTCTTCCACATCTCAGCGCCATAGCCGGTCTCGATGGCGGCTACCTTGATGGTGACGTCCGAAGCCACTGCGGAAGAAGTAGCGGCAGAAGATGCCGTGCTGGACGCGGTGGAGCTGGAAGAGCCGCCGCAGGCAGCCAGACCCAGTGCAGCGGCGCCAACGCCGGCCGCCTTCAGGAAATTACGACGAGAAATACGATTCATACTGTGTTGCCTCCATCATTTTGTTCCGTTCAAACACAGCCGGGCAAACAGGCTTTGCCCGAAGGACTGTGTGTTTTTCTGCCTCCAATATAAATTCTTTCGCTTCCTTGCTCAAGAGGTTTGTTGTTTCATTTTTTATAGATGTTGCTTTCTAAAAAATTCTTCCAGCAAAAGTGCTAAAAATCTTTTAAAAGTTTCAGCATAATCCCCAGCCTGTAACTATTTTGACATATTTCGAAGGGACTTGAGAAACAAAAATATAAAAATTAGCCTAAAATCAGGGCTTGCTTTTTTTGTATGTTCCCTCTATAATGAGGGTAAAGTGCACGAAACAACGCACCATTTTTTGATAATGTTTTTAGAATGTTGCGTTTATTTTTAGAAAATTTGCGTTTCCCGAAGGAGCCGATCATCTATGAGTACCCAGCGCTTTGATATCCGCCACGCGCCCGCTCCGCGGGAATCCTTCCGGCTGCTGTACATCAGCAAAAGCAAATTTGGCGGCGATTGGAACAGTACCACCCACACCCACTCCTGCACGGAGCTGTTCTACTGCCTCAGCGGCGAGGGACAGTTCTACCTTGCCGGGCAGCTGTTCCCGGTAAAGCCGGACGATATGGTCATTGTGAACCCGCAGGTGGAGCATACCGAGCTTAGCCTGAACGCCTCGCCCTTGGAGTATATCGTGCTGGGCGTTGCCAGCATGGAGTTTTTGTTCAGCAAGGCGGATACGAACTACGCCATCTTCAATTGCCGGGAGAACCGGGAGCGGATGGTCACGTTGCTGCACATGCTGCTGGCCGAGGCCGACCGCAGCTTAGACGGCTGCGAGACCGTTTGTCAGGACCTGCTGGAGGTACTGCTGATCTGGCTGGTGCGCTGCACCACCATTTCGCTGCAGCTGGAGGAGGCTGCCCCGACCGAGAACCGGGAGTGCGCCGAGATCAAGCGGTATCTGGACACCAACTACCGCGAAGATATCTCGCTGGACCTGCTGGCAGAGCTTGCCCACCTGAACAAATACTATCTGGCCCACACCTTCCAGCGGGAGTACGGCATTTCCCCCATTACTTACCTGAACCGCCGCCGCATTGAGGAGAGCAAGCATATGCTAGGCAACACCAGCTACAGTCTGGCGCAGATCAGCGAGCTGATGGGCTTTTCCTCCCCCAGCTATTTCTCCCAGTGCTTCCGCAAGGCGGAGGGCATGACCCCCAACGAATACCGCCGTCAGACGCGGCAGGGAAAACGCCCCGCCCCGACAAAACGGCATGAAGTATAACGAAAACGAGGAATTTATGATGAAATCCGTTACCCTTTCTTTGCTCCAGTCTGCTGCAAATGCCTTTGATTTTGGCGGGCCTGTGCTCTGCGATGCTCACCACTATGGTGAGGGGCATATCAACGACACCTTTGTGGTCTGGCGGGAAGATCATTCCAAACGCTTTATTTTGCAGCGCATCAACACAGATACCTTTACTAACCCGGTGGGCCTGATGGAGAATGTCTGCGGCGTGACCCGGCATCTGCGGGCGAAAATTCTTGCCGAGGGCGGCGACCCAGCACGGGAAACGCTGAACGTCATCCCAACTTTGTCGGGGTCGACTTGCTATCTGGATGCAGACGGCGGCGCATGGCGTGCCTACGACTTTGTAGAAGATACCATCTGTTTGCAGCAGGTCGGCAGCGAAACCGACTTCCGCACCGTGGCCGAGACACTGGGCAAATTCCAGAACCAGCTGGAGGATTATCCGGCCTCCACCCTCCACGAAACCATCGCCCGCTTCCACGACACGCCCAACCGCTATGCCAATTTTGAAAAAGCCCTCGCCGCCGATGCACTGGGCCGGGCAAAGAACATTGCGCCGGAAATCGAATTTATCCATGCGCGGGAGAAAGACTGCCATGTCCTGCTCGACCAGCTTGCCGCCGGGGAAATCCCCTTGCGCGTCACCCATAACGATACCAAGATCAACAATGTCCTAATCGACGCCGCCACCGGAAAAGGCATCTGCGTCATTGACCTCGACACCGTGATGCCGGGGCTTTCGGCCTACGACTTCGGCGATTCCATCCGCACCGGTGCCAACGACTGCGCCGAGGACGAACCTGACCAGAGCAAAGTCCATTTTGACCTGCATCTGTACGAAGTGTTCGCCAAAGGGTATCTCTCCACTGCCGGGGCATCCATGAGCATGGCAGAAAAAAAGAGCCTTGCATGGGGTGCAAGGCTCATGACGCTGGAATGCGGCATCCGTTTTCTGACTGACTATCTGGAGGGCGACCATTATTTCCATATTGCTCGCCCGGATCACAACCTCGACCGCGCCCGCACCCAGTTCACACTGGTGCGGCAGATGGAAGAGGTTTTCGATCAGATGCTGGAAATCGTCTGCCCGGACAATCACTGATTTCGCAATCTCCTCCATTCGGATACAGCAAGAAGCATGGACGCTCTCCTTTTCGGGGGCGTCCATGCTTCTTTTTACAGCTTATCCCTACACACCCATCAAATCGTCCTTTGAGGACGCTGGGAGCGTCGAGGACATGATGCGCTGCAGCAAATCATGAAAGCCCTTTTCAGCCCTGACCAATCACAATCCCCCAATGGCTATCATTGTAGCTGTAAGAACACCCAGCATGGTGATATCAAAAGCCACCAGTATATCATCAGCTTTGACCCACGCGATGCAGCCGACAACGGCTTGACCATGGAAAAGGCACAGGCACTTGGCCTGAAATTCTGCGAAGAAAACTTCCCCGGTCATCCTGCCATCGTCTGCACTCACCCGGATGGGCACAACAATTCGGGAAACATCCATGTCCACATCGTGATCGGCAGCATCCGAATGCGCGAGGTGGAGCGCAAGCCCTATATGCAGAAGCCCCGCGACTGGCGCGAGGGTATGAAACACTCCAGCACAGCCCAGACCATGCGGCACTTGCGTGTTGAGGTCATGGAGATGTGTGAGGGTGCTGGTCTGTACCAGATCGACCTGCTCAACGGCTCGAAGGAGCGCGTGAGCGAAGCCGAGTATTGGGCGCGCAGGCGCGGCCAGTTGAAACTTGACCGTGAAAACGCAGTCCTCGCCGCAACCGGACAGCCGCCCAAGCAGAAGAAGTTTGAAACCGTAAAAGATAACCCTGCGGAAACAGATTTCTTCGGTGTTGTACCGCACAACGAGTTTTGAAGAATTTTCCGATAGGCTCATGCAGCAGTATGGTATTGCTGTCAAAGAAAGCCGTGGACAGCTCAGCTATCTGCCTGCTGGCAGAACGAAGTTCATCCGGGCGAAACATCTCGGTGACAAGTTCGATAAGGCAGCAGTGCTTTCCACGTTGCAGGCAAACGCAGAGCGCAAACCCAAGGTGCAGTCCAAGCAGGATACCATCGGGAAACTGATCGACATCCAGTCGAGGATGACCGAGGGCAAGGGCATTGGCTATAAGCGTTGGCTCACGAAACACAATCTCAAAATTATGGCACAGACCGTGAAGCTTCTGCAGGAAAAGGGCTTGACCGACGAGGACGCCCTGAACCAGCGCATCGTCGAACTGGAAGCCAAGTATCACGACTCGTTGGCAGTGGTGAAAGACCTTGAAGGCCGCATGAAAGCCAACAATGAGCTGCGCTATCACATCGCATCCTACACCAGCACCAAGAATGTCGCACAACAGTTAAAGACTGCCAAACGACCTGTATCCTTTGAGGAACAGCATCGTGCAGAGCTGACAGCGTACCGGGCGGCAGCAGCCTATTTCAAGGCAAACAACATCACAAAGCTGCCCAGCCCGAAAAAGCTGGAAGCCGAGTATGCGCAGCTGGCATCCGAAAAGGCAAAGTTCTACGAGCAGTAGGGGCCGGGTAGTAACTCATGTAGTACCCGATGGTGTTCAGGATCAGGCCGTCCGTCTTGCCGGACTGGGCGCACATCATGGCAACCACCTTCCGGATGTGAACATCCCCGATGGCATCCATAATCTCCCGCTGGAAAGGTGCATTGTCCGTATTCCAGCGGCCTTGTGCTGCGGATGCTTCCGCCGACAAGCGGCGGTAGCTATCTGCCCACTGGCTAAGGGTCAGGTTCGGGGGCGGCTTCAGCGCACCCAGCGCTCGGCTGAACATCTGTGCAGTCTGCGGTTCCAGGTGGATCATTCTCTACGATCTGTTTTTCTTCCGGGGTGAGCTTGTCAAAGAAGATGGTCGCATAGGCTCCATCCTTCATTGCATTCTCATTCCCGACAGGTGCCCCGCCGCCGGGGTTGCCCACGGCGTTTTTGTTTCCCGGCTGTCCGCCGGGCTTCCGGGGTGCGGGCGGATCCCACCCGTCCTTTGCCTTCCAGCGGCGGACCGTATCATATTTAAGATGGAGATCGTCCGCCAGCTGTCGAAGATTCACTTCTCCGTCCTTCTCCATCCGGGCAATGTACTCAGCGCGGGCGGCATCGCGCTCATCGCTTCGCCTTGCCATTTGGTTTTCCTCCAATAAAAAATGCCCCGCCTGGCAAATCATCCAGGCAGAGCATTCAGTTTCGTCGCCGGTCCTGCGGCATTTCTTCGGGTCGCTTACAACTTGTAAGCAACAGTGTATGAAAAAGGCCCCTCGGTTCGCCGCCGTGGGGCCTCTCTCCATAATTCCACTGTACTAAGTATAGCACCAAAACCGTCTTATAACGTCTTATCTTTTGCCGGTTGGGGCTTTCAAATGTAAACACTTTATGACATAGCCACCATTTTGCCAGCCCCGGCAAGATGGTCTTATGCTTTTTTCTTTTCCTTTCCAGATTCTTTTTCGGTTGTGCCTTTCGCTTTGGGCTGTTCTGCTTTAGGACTGTACCATCTCCATAACCTCCACCCTGCGAAAGCAAAAACCGCAATGAACAATACAACGAATCCCCAGAACGTCCACGTGGAGCGGTTTTGCTCAGTCAGATAATCAAAGATATTTTTTCCGACGCCGTTCTTTTTCGCAAACCACATTCCGCCAAACAACACAAATAAAGCTATCAAGATATAATCGCATAAGAACACAATCGGGTATCTTTGTATTGCATTTTTGGCATTTTTATCTTCTGGTTTCGATAAATGCGTAATCCTTATAACAAAGTACATGAAGCCGAATAGCAGATTCATCATACAGAATGCCCACGCCACTGCGAGAATTAAAACCGGCAAAACAGACTGCTGGTCTTTCAGCGTTCCCTGTAGCGATGCAACCATATTCTCTAAAGACGAAATTCCGCCAAACACAATAAACGACAGTGCAGTAAATATTGAAATAAGACCAACTAGCTGTGATGTCATTTCTTTATTGATTTCAGACACCTTTGGTTCCAGCATGGTATTTACTTCATTTTTTACATCTTCCCGAAGAGTCTCTCTTTTGTTTGAAAATGTCACCTGCTGTTGATGAGCCAGATTTGCGTGATCGTAAAATTTGATAATCGTGCGGTGAAGATTTTTCTTTTTTGCATCTTTGCTACCATGGTAAGCATGATCTGCATAGTCCACAACTTTTCCAAGGTTAGACAAAAAATCCGAAAAACGGAGCTCATCCATCTGGAAAACATAGTTGCTTATTGTGGAATAATAAAGTCGATTACTGTTCTCGGCGATATACTTTTCCAACAAGGTAATCCATGCGTCGATATTCATTCCATCCTCAGCTGAATGATCCAGTTGAGCGCATAATTTCGCAACGGAGTTTTCCATCCTGCTGACAGCTTCACTATACGGAATGCTGTTTAGCTCCTTAGAACCATCTCCGGAAAAGAAATTTCGTTTTGAAGAATCAGGATTCGCCATTCCTTGTACCTCTGAAATAGTGATAGACGGAGTTCAGGGTAATCTCCTTATTGTACGGATTTCGACGTGCTTCCTGCCACGGTGTTTGCGAATGTGTAATATCGACCAACGCCGATGTGGAAAACTGCGCGCATCCATCCAGCATTTCATCAATCATACTCTGATCCTGTGGCGTAATGCTTGTAGAAAAATTTCGGTCAGGTGGAATCATAGCGCCACCATAATACCGATATTCATAGTAAACTTCTCGAACAACAGGGCCAAACCCCCATGCCTCCATCTTTTCGTAAAAGCAAGGAGAGGCATCATGACCATCTACAACAAACTTAGCTTGTACAAAGTAGAGCAACTTTTGCAATCTCAGATTGCTAACCGTCCGCCCCTGTTGTGCTTCGTGGTGGATGATGTACCGTGCAACTTCAAGTGCACTGTAAGTCATAACCATGCCTCCTTTCAAAAGTATAGTTGATGATTATAGCAGACAGTTTTGATAAAAGAGTGAACATTGTTTTAATACCGTTTTCTGTCTTGCCTTTATTTTCGTTTTATCTATTATATCAAATTTTACTCCGTCGTTGTTTACGAACATTCCACTGTTTTTTGTGTATCATTTACAACATTCTACAAATATTTTTGTCCCAACATTTCACTATATTCCTCTTGACATTGATATTTCTAATACATTCTGTTGATGTCAACGAATCATCCAAACCATCTTGTTGACCTCAACAAAATGGTGTCCACCATCCCTGTGACATTACCGCCATGTTCGCCCCAGACTTACATTTTTTGACCCGTACCCCCTTTTTCGGGTGTCAAAACGCGGAAGCCCTTCAAAAAAATTTGCCCCTAGAAATATTTTGGGGCTTCCGAACCCGCACCGCGCCCGCCGGCGGGGGGCAGTACCTTTCCGGCGGCGGGGCCGGACGGGGCGACGGCAGGCCGGGCCGGTGCCGGGCCGCCGGTTGGCAGTGCCCAGGGCGACGGCAGGCCGTCGAGGCGGAGAAGGAAGGGGGCAGGGGGTTAGATAAGGCGGCTATAGCCTAGCTATTGGCTATACTGCAAAGGCCATATGCCGGTCAGGTAAAGAATCTGACCCCTCCGGCGGCGGGCTGCGGTGGGTGGTTTTTGGCTGTTGGCTGGGTGATCTGCTGCGGCAGGTGGGCGGCAGGGCTGGCGGGGTGTGGTGTCGGTAGGTGCTGGCGGTGGGCTGCTGGCTGCTGTGAGGTCTGGCAGGGTGTGCAGGCTGTGCAGCTTGTGGGCTGCGGGGTCATCGGTGCGGCGCTGGCGGTGCTGTTGGTGTCGGTCTCCTTCTGGCTGGCGGTGCGGGTGGGCGGGGTGATCTGCTGCGGCGGCGGGGTGCCGGCGTGGTCATCGACCAGGCCGGGCCGTCACTGATCCGCGCCGATCCGGCAGGCGATCCGGTGCAGCGGGCAGGCAGCAGGGCCAGCGGCGGGAAGATGGGCAAAAGAAAAAGGCCAGGGCAGACGGCGCGGCGTGCGCTGCTGCTCTGGCCTTTGGTCTGCACTGGCGGCAATGGTTCCGGCGGGGTGCGTCCCGGTGCCGGTGGCGGGGCTGATCTGCTGGCGGTGCCGGTGGGCATGGTCAGCGCTGGCACCGTTCCCGCTGTCGGCGTTCCAGCGTCACGGCTGGCGCTGGCGGTGCTCCATCCGGGTCAATTTTGCCGTTTGCCGGAGGGGTCAGATTCTCCACCTAACGGGAGTGAGAAGCAGGTGTAGGGCTTTAACCTAGCAGGCTAGAACTCTCCCCCAGTAACCCCCTATAGTCCCCCTTCTTCCCCGGATTCCGCCGGGTCGATCTCTAACGGCTGCCCTTCCTGCTGCATCTTGGCATTGAGTGCATCAAGTATATAATTTTGCAAACTTTTTCCGCTGGCAACAGCTGCGGCACGGATTGCCGCGCCCTTGCTCCGTTCCGGGCGAATCGTGATACTGTCCCGGCTTGCGTTATATTTATAGCTTGCCTTTTTGTGTGCTTCTGAAACGGCCATTTTATCACCTCTCTTGTTTATTTTATTATATATTATAAGGCGAAAACCGTCTACGGTCATCTTGCACAATGCGCCGGGCTGAACCGTCTACGGTTTTTATGAGTTTCTACAAATTGGCCGAAAGGGGCTTGACTTCGTAACCGTCGACGGTTAGACTAAAGCCACAGCAAGCGAGCCGGACAACAGTCGGACGGTTGCGAGTAAGCCGAAAGGAGAGCCGACACATGAGCATTGAATTTTTCAAGCTCCCCGCCGCTTTGAAAAAAGCGATCTGGGCCGCCTACCTGGCAGAGTGGAAAAAGAAGCAGGCAGCAAAAAAGCCCGCCACCCACTAAAGCAGGTGACAGGCTTGCAAGATGAATTTTCCACAACGCATCTTGTAAGCCAGTTTACCACCGAAAGGCGGTAAAGTCAAGCGGATGCCCTGGCAGGGTCGCACCGCTCAAACAAAGCGGCCCCGCCCCATAGCCCCGGCAGCCCGCCGGGGCAAACCTGAAAAGCAAAGGAGCAAAGAACATGACACTTGCAAAGAAGATCACCACCGCCGCCGCACTGGCGGCCGCACTGCTGGCAGACACCGCACCGAAGGCCGCGGCACAATGCCCCTACACCGTCGGCCCCCTGGGCCGCTACATCGCCCCGGCCATTGTGCAGGGCATGACCGCCACCGATGACGGCGCGGTTGAAGTCTGGTGCACCGACGCGCTGGATGGTGACGACTGGTATTTTGTGGTGGACGCTGAAACCGATCTGCGAATTTATGACTGCGTTGACCTAGTGGTTGACGCGAACGGCACCCCGGAAGATTTCAGCGATGACAAAGTGATTGACGCGCTTTACTGCCACGGCTGCACCGAAGATTGAAAGGAGCCTGCACCATGATGACACTTGAACAGATCCGCGAACGGAACCGCAAGGAGAACGCCGCAGCCCGCCGCCTTCAGGCCGCCGGGTATCGGCTGGAAGGGTGGGACCCCCGCACCGGGCAGCGGATCGCCGCACGAATCACCGGCGAGAACACCAACGCAGAGCGCCGCACGTTCTACAGCTTTCCCACCTGGCAGGATGCCGCGGCCGTGCTTCTGGGCTGAATGCCCACCGGATGCCCTGGCAGAGCCGCACCGGACAAAGCGGCCCCGCCCCACTACCCCGGCAGCCGCCGGGAGATCAACCGAACATCAACCCACGAACAAAGGAGCGCATACCATGACAGCACTTGACAAGAAGATCAACCAGCTGGCAGCCCGTCACCGCTGGAACGTCACCCCGGTGCACGATCGTTTCATTCCCTGCTATTCCATCGTTCCCATGGATCGGCAGGAGCGTGACCGGATCAAAGCCACGCTTGACCGCTGAAAGGACTTGAAGGTCAAGGTTGAACAGGTGTTCAGCCTGTACGCCTGGACCTGCACCATCTACGTTTTCGATCTGGCAGAGTGGGAAGCGCAGCAGGAGCGCAGCCGCCGGGAATGGGCCATTGTCAACGCCTACTCTGAAGCGTACCACTTCAACGGCCACGACAGCGCCGGCGCAAAGCTGGCAGCACAGCACAAGGCCGCAGAGATCGGAGCGCTGGACCTGTTCCGCCAGATGTACACCGCATGAACCACCACCGGACACTCTAGCAGGGCCGCACCGCAAAGCAGCCCCGCCCCACTACCCCGGCAGCCGCCGGGAGATCATCCCGAACACCAACACAGCAAGCAAAGGAGCGTTTCACATGACCAACGACGATATCATTTACAACGAAGTCAACGCGAAGTATCACACCCCCGAACAGCGCCGCGCCATCCTGGCGCTGGCCTACACCCCGGAGCAGATCGCCGCCAAGGGCAAAGAGATCCACTTCAAGGACGTGCCCGAAGAGCAGCAGGGCGAAGAGCTTGAAAAGCTGCTGCTTGCCGGCCTGTTCCACACGTTCCAGGAGTGGAAGAAGGACGGGAAGAGTGTCAAGGCTGGCGAGAAGGCCACAATCTGCACGAAGTTGTGGAAGTTTGACGACCGCCCCCGCAAGACCAGCGCCAGCATGGAGCCGGACGCACTGACCGCCGCCGCCAATGACCAGCGCCCCGACGGGAACTATTACAAAGCCCCTGCGCACCTGTTCCATATCGGGCAGGTGGAAGCAAGCCGCCCCGCCCCCGCCGGACGCTTTAAGAGCCTGGACGAGATCAAGGCATACAACCGGATGTTGGCCGACCAGCGCAAAGCCGCCAAGACCGCAGCAGAGCAGGCCGCCAGCACCCCGGCCCCCATCATCACCGAAGAGCACCACGAATTGCCGGAGCTGGTGCACGTCGATCCGCTGACCACGAAAAAGGCCAGCAAGCCCGCCGCCACGAAAAAGCCCGCCCCGGATGTGCTCCGCAAGGCAGAGCGGGAAGCAAAGGCCGCTTTCCTGACTGTCCCCGAAACCGACCGCAAGGGTCAGGCCGCCGCGCTGGATGCCTGGCGCAAGACCCGGAAGGTCGTAGAGGACGCAAAGCAGGCCCCCGCCGCCGTAGCCGTGCCGGATGAAGCGCCCGTGAAACAGCTGGACTTTGAAAGCATCGCCGCCGGGCTGCTGGCATGACCCACCACCACGAAACCGGATATTTTGGCAGGGCTGCACCGGGCAAAGCAACCCCGCCCCACTACCCCGGCAGCGCACCGGGCACGAAAAACAGAACGAAAACGAAAAGGAGTTTTTGCAATATGAAAAGAGCAACCAGCACCCCCGCCGGGCTGAACGTGAAGAAGATCACCGCCTATCTGAAAGGGCAGGCAAAAAGCCGCAACGCCGTTCGGATCACCTGCCAGAGCGGCAGCGTGTACATCATCACCGGCTATGCAGCATTCAAGCTGCCCGTCGTCCTTTACCGGGATGTTATCCAGCCCGTGACCATGCAGGACGCACCCGCCGACGGCGTGACCATCGTTTCCAGCGATGCCGGGTTTGTGGTCAACGATCCGCACCAGCTGACCGCCGCGCAGATGTTCCAGAAGTTCAGCGCCTGCAAAGAAGAAGTCAAACGCACTTCGATCTTGCAGGAAGTCGAAGCAAAGGGCAAAGTCTGGGGCACGTTCCGAATGTTCCGCAACGGATCCCGGCCTATCATGATAAATTCGGAGTATGACGCTTTTGTGGATCATCACGAATTTGTTTACCACAGCAGCAACAGCCCGTTTGCGCCCATCCTGGCAACGAACACCGTAGACCCGAAGAAGGCCGCCGTTTCCGTGCTCATTGCCCCGATGAAGGCGAACGACGAAATACAGCAGGTATGCAACCGCCTGTTTGCATGATACGAAAGGAGAACGAAATCATGAAGAAGTTTGACAACATCTTTGAACAGGCCCGCGAGATCATCCGCCAGCAGTGGACACTGCAAGACCTGCGCCGGGAAGCCCAGTGCACCGGCAGGCCCGAAGCGGTCCGCCAGCAGATCGCCGCCGCCCGGCTCCGCCTCATCTGCGCCCGCCGCGGCTACCAGCTCAACGCCTGACACGAAACCGGATGCCCTGGCAGGGCCGCACCGGACAAAGCGGCCCCGCCCCACCGCCCAGCATTCCGCCGGGCATATCACGAAATACGAAAAGAGGTTTACACCATGACCACCCCCAACGATGCCCTGGACTTCTACCCCACGCCGGACAGCCTGGCCTTTGATATGGTCTTTTCCCTGCGGGAAGTAAAATCCGGGTTCACCACCTACCCGAAACCCATCCTTGAACCGTCCGCCGGTGATGGAGCGCTTGCGCGTCAGGTTCATTCCATCGTGTTCAACGTCCGGCACGATTTCAAAACCGGCGAGGTTGACCACTACGACAAGGAAAAGGCACGAAGCGCCGAACTCGACTGCATCGAGCTTTCCAGCGACTTCCGCGCCGTGCTGAAGAAAGACGGTTTTCGGGTGGTGCATGATAACTTCTTGACCTTCCGCCCCACCACGAAATACGCCGCAATTGTCATGAATCCGCCTTTCTCCGCCGGTGCCGCGCACCTGCTCAAGGCGCTGGACATCATGAAGGACGGCGGCAAGGTGCGGTGCCTGCTGAACGCCGAAACCCTGCGCAACCCCTGCACCAACGAACGGAAAGAGCTGGCCGCAAAGCTGGAAGAGCTGCACGCCACGGTAAAATATATCCCGGATGCGTTCAAGAACGCCCGCCGCGCCGCCCGCGTGGAGGTGGCGCTTGTGTCGGTGGACATTCCCGACCGGGAGCCGGTGAGCCGGATCCGGCTGGATCTGAAAAACGAAACCGCAGAGCGTTTGAAAGAAAACCCGGAGTTTGCCGCCTTGGTATCTTCCGACCCCATCACAGCAGCCATTGAACGGTACAACGCCGCCGCAGAGGGTGTGCGCCGGATCTATGAAGAGTACAACGGAATCAAGTCGTTGTTTTCCTCTGCCGGCGCTGGTAAGAAAGAAAACCCCGTGATGGCTTTCACGAAATCTTATAACGACGCTATCCGGGAACTGCGCGGGATGTACTGGAAACAGCTGTTTGAAATGCCGCAGCTGTTCGATGCGATGACCTACGAAATGCAGCAGGATTACCAGAAGCGAATCAAAGAGCTTGAAGGCTACGACTTCAGCGCGTACAACATTCTGACCGTCCGGGAAGAAATTTCACGAAATCTTCTTTCCAGCATCGACCACGAAATTATAAAGCTGTTCGACGACTGGACGAACCTGCATTATAACGACGAGTACAGCAAGAACGTGCATTATTACAACGGCTGGTGCACGAACTCCGCGTACAAGATCAACCGCAAGGTGATTTTCCGCTGCAACGCCTTTGATACATACGATGGGCGTTTCTGCCCCCGGTACAACGCAACAGGCCATGTTGCCCAGATCGAGCGGGTGCTGCACTTCCTGGACACGAACGGCAAGCCCTACAATGGGGACGAACTCCGCGCCGTCCTGGATGCCGCCGAAAAGAGCGGCCAGACCCAGAAGATCCAGCTGCACTATTTCACTGCCACGTTTTACAAGAAAGGCACCTGCCACATCGAGTTTACGAACACGGACGTTTTGAAGTCCTTCAACCTCTACGCCGGACAGCGCAAAGGCTGGCTGCCGCCCACCTACGGCAAAAAGAGCTATCACGATATGGCCGCCGCAGACCGCCGGGTGGTTGACAGCTACGAGGGGGAGGCCAGCTACACCGACACCCTCACCCGGCACCTGATCCCCACGCAGAGCACATTCTTACAGCTGAACGCTTAACACAGAACCGGATATTTTGGCAGGGCTGCACCGGGCAAAGTAACCCCGCCCCATCTTCCCGACATTTACGTCTGGAACATCACGAAACGGAAAGGAGGTGTTTTCATGGTTCGATGTTGGATATACTCCGCTGGGCCGGATCAATGCCAGTGCTACAACGTAGATGACGAAAATCTAGCCGATCTGGCAGCACAGGCGCAATTCCTAGAGGACTTCCGTGCCCAGCGTGCAGCAAACCCGGCTTTATACCGGCAGCTGCTTAATATGCTGGTTCCCGCCGCCGATGCCATTCCCATGCGCAACTATGCCGGCCTGCCGTTCTGACAGCCAGCCCCGGCAGCCCGCCGGGGTTATTCTTGCATTCCGTCACGAAATCTTGTTCTAATTTATCGCTTTTATTTGCGTTTTGCTCTATCATGACAGTAGCGAAACACGAAAAGGAGGTTTCCCGTTATGACTATGATTCCCGCCTTCGGCCCCTGGACAGAGCATCCCGCAGACACTGACGAAGAAAAGTGTCTTGCCAGCGCCCAGCAGAGCAAGACCATCCCGCTTTCCGTGGACAAGGAACACGAAACCTGGGTTTTCTATGGATCCGGCAAAGAGCCGTACCAGACCAGCCTTGCAAGCTGCACCTGCAACGATTTTGTAAAGCGCAAAAAGCCCTGCAAGCACATTTTCCGGCTGGCTATGGAACTTGGCATCATCGACACGGCCTATAAGACGGGCCGCAGCACCGGCGAACGAAACGAGGCGCAGATCAGCTTTGCAGACAGTGTTGCTCTGGTGGAGCAGCTTTCCGACGCGGCACAGAATGCAATCAAAGATATGCTGTATTACACCAGTGAGCGCATCGACGACCGCCAGAAGCCTGTAACCTGTCACGATCTGGATCTCGTGCCGGAGCTGCGCACGTCGCCCCTGCTGCACGAAAATCCGTACCCGCTGGAAGAAGTGCTGAACGATCTGCCAAAGCCCTTTGTTGTGCAGCTGCTGGATCTGGTGCACCGGGAAGGCAAGCCGAAACGAAATGCAGCCAAAACCGTAATGGCTGCATGGCTGGCGCAGAACGCACCCATGCTGGCAAAAGAGATGCCGCCTTGTGCATCCTTCTCTTTCGTGGAGGTGTTCGACAAAGCCCAGCGCGACGTTTACAAGTACCTGCATCGCAAGTACGACACGGAAACGGACTGGTACACCGGCGCAGAACATCCCGCTGGGGCTGTTCCTGCGGCAGACGGTTCTACTTACTACTTCCCAGAGGACAGAGTTACCGATGCCCTCACGAAACGCGGTTTCAATCGCTGCCTGAACGGTTACATCCCCACGAAATCGAAATCCTGACAGCGAAACTTCATCTTTTTCTGCTAAAGATGATATTTCGGCATATTTAACCCGCCTTTTTGATACAAAACCTACAATTTAGGGGCTTAACTGCCCAGAAGGAGGCATTTCTACGAAAGATGCAGAGTTTTTCGCCCCTTGGCGGCTGGTTGCAGCCTTTGCCGATGGTTCACGGCTCTTGTTCGACGGTCTGACGGAAGAACAGGCCAGAGAAGCAATGGAAGCCGCCCAGGAGCAGCACGGAGACATTGGTTACTGGAACCGGGTCACGGATCAGAACTATGAGGACGGCAGATACTACAAAACCATCCCCGAACCGCCCTGCGTGAACGTCGTTGACTTCACCGGTTACGATGGGCCGCTCGACGAAAACGGTTTTCCTGTCGGCCTGATGGACGAAATCGCCCAGAACGCCAAAGAGGAAGGCCGGGATCCGAACGAACCGCAGATCATCTTCAAGCGCAACGCTCCGCCGGATGACCAGCCGCGCGAAAAGTAAATCACGAAATCCAAAAAAGCCCGCCGGGTCGATGACCTGACGGGCTTATGGTGTTGAAAGACGAGGAGAATTTGTATGAAGCTGAACATGGATGGAGGATTTTGGTGCCGTAATCGGTATGGGTAAGTCTGCTGTCAGCCGTATCGAAAACGGAGTCAACGGTACAACGGATCAGACTATCCGTTCTATCTGCCGTGAGTTCGGGGTCAATGAACACTGGCTCCGCACCGGCGATGGTGAAATGTTTGAACAGACGTGGGAAACCGTGCTGGACAAGCTCTGCGCCGAGTATGATCTTGGTGCAGAGCACCGGGCCATTGTGGAGGGATTTCTGGACCTGACCCCGCAGGATCGGGATGTGGTACTGAAATACTTCCATAATGTGTTCAGCCGGTCTACATCCCATGCCGCCCAGAGCGCGGCAGTGCCCGACAGCGAAGCCCAGCGCATTGCCGAGAGCGACGAGTACAAGTCGCTTGTGGAAAAGAACGAGCCGCCGGAGAAAGAATTGCGTACTACCGCCGGTTAGTTCTTCAGCGCGCCGCAGACGAGTGGTTGAAACGTCACTCCTGATCCGTACATAACCCGCACAAAAAGAAAAAGCCCACCGGAGCCGTACCCGGTAGGCTTTTTCTTGCGTAAAAAAATAATGCCCCATCCTTCCGTCTGGAAGAACAGGGCATTTTGAAAGGATATACTATATATGAGAAGAAAGAAAGTCGAGGGTGGCAACCGCCTTGTTGCCTACTACCGCTACTCCGGCGGCAGCGGGCAGACAGAACAGAGCATCGAAGGGCAACGCCGTGACTGCGAGAATTACGCCAAGCTCCACGGCCTGACCATCCTTCACGAATACATTGACCGGCATATCTCCGGCAAGACCGACGACCGCGCCGCGTTCCAACAGATGATGAACGACGGCGACAAGGGCGCGTTTGATATGGTGATCTGCTGGAAAACAGACCGCTTTGCCCGCAACCGGTACGACAGTGCCGTGTACAAGAAGCGTCTGCGGGACAACGGCATAGAGATTCTTTATGCCGCCGAAAGCAACGTGGAGGGCGCAGAGGGCATTATCATTGAAGGTTTGATGGAAGCCCTTGCCGAATACTACTCCGCAGAGCTGGCAGAGAAGATGCGCCGCGGTATGCGCGAAAGCGCGCTGAAAGGGCAGGCTATCAACCGTTGCCGTTCTCTGGGCTTGACCACCGACGAGAACAAGAAGTACGTCATTGATGAAAAGACCGCGCCCACCGTGCGCTTCATCTTTGAGCATTACGCCGCCGGGGAGAGCAGCACTTCCATTGTGGAGCAGCTCAACGCCAAAGGTCTGCGCACCAGTCAGGGCAACCCCTTCAACAAGTGCAGCATCCCCCGTATCATCCAGAATGAAATGTACCGCGGTGTCTATACCAGCAAGGCGTACAACGTGCGGATCGAGGGCGCGATCCCCGCTATTATTGATGATAATCTATGGAAGAGGGCGCAAGCTATGATGAAAACCAACCGTCAGTTGAAAGCCAAGTATGAACCGAAAGCGGAATATCTGCTTTCCGGCAAACTGTTCTGCGCAAAGTGCGGCTGCACCATGAAGGGCGTAAGCGGGCACAGCGGCGGCAACGGTGAGGTGTACCGCTACTACGCCTGCTCCAACCCCCAGTGCCGCAAGCGCAATATCCCGAAGGATGATTTAGAGGGCAAGGTGATCCGCTCCATCTGTGACCACCTGTTGCAGCCGGAAACGATTGAACTCCTTGCCGAAACGATGGTCGAGGTGCAGAAAGCCGACATGGAGAAGCCCAACGCTGAGCGCGATGTGCTGGAACAGGAACTCCGGGATGTGCGCCGCAGGAGCAAGAACATCATGGATGCCATCGAAACCGGCAGTGCAAATCCCCAGCTTGTCGCCCGTCTAGATGATCTGACCCAGCAGGAGAATACTCTGACCTATCAGCTCTCCACGATGGAAGCTGAGAAGCCCCTGCTCTTCACCAAGGAGCAGTATCTTTTCCTGTTGCAGCAGTTCTACGCCCAGCCCACAGAGCAGGACGATGCCTATAAACGCCGTCTTATTAACACTTTCGTAACAAATATAGAAGTTAGTGATTCCGAACTGCTTATTTATTTTAACATTTCCGAAGAAACTGAAAACAAAAATAAAAACGCTCCCCAGTTGAACTTTGATAAATCAAGTTCGACTGAGAAGCGTCTGGTCCGAGTGGCGAGAATCGAACTCACGGCCTCTTGAACCCCATTCAAGCGCGCTACCAAAACTGCGCTACACCCGGATATCTGCAAGCGGTTATCGCTCACAGCTCAATTAGTATACTTGATTCAGGGTGTTTTGTCAAGCTTTTTCTGCCAGGTTTTTGCAAATAAATTTTCAAAACTCCGGCTCGTTTTCCTGCAGCGGCTGATCCCTTGCGGGAAACATTTCAAATTCAACAGTGGCAAGCGCAATTGCAAACACACTCTCGGCACCGGCTGCCAGCAGCGCCTGTGTGCAGGCTGCTGCCGTGGCACCGGTAGTGATCACATCGTCTACCAAAAGCACCTTTCTGCCCTCCACAAGTTCCGTGTCCGTCACCCGGAAGGCACCCGCCACATTGGCAAGGCGCTGCTCAAAGGGCAGGCCCGCCTGATGCCGCTTTGCACGAGTGCGGCCCAGTGCTTTCGGGTACAGCGGTATCCCCAGTGCGCGGGCCAGCGGCACCGCCATGAGCTGCGGCACATTGTAGCCGCGCGCTCTGCCGGATGCCGGTACGGGAACGATGCAGTCGTACCCAAGGGACATGCCTTCCACAAGCTCCGGCACCGGTTCTGCACCGGCCATATGCATCTCGCTGCCAAAGGCCAGCTTTGCCAGCCAGAGGCCCAGCTCCACCGCCGCCCACGGTGCAGCATGGTATTTTGTATGCAGGATGCCGCGCCGCACACAGCCCTCATACCGGAACGGTGCTGCTGCACCGGTCAGTTCCCCTAAATAATGCTGAGAAGCGTCCAGCCGCATTCCCGGCTTCCTGCGCAGCGCTTCCAGCTCCGCGGCACAATCCGGGCAGACAGGCACACTGCCCAGCACCCGATCACAAAACGGGCAGCGGCGTGGGTACACCAACTGTCTTGCCCCGCGCAGAATGCGGCGCGGGACGCTGTAATAATCCATCAGTCCTTTTTGACAGCCACGATCACACGCACGCGCTTGCCCGCAGCACAGCCAAAGTTATCGTACCAGCCGGTCAGGTAGTAGCCCTCCGAGTTGACCTCGGTCAGCTTGGTGGCGTAGTACTGACCCTTGTACCACAGATACACCTGTGCGTCGTCCGCCATCTCAAAGCGGGTGCCGTTGCTCATGACCGACGCTGCACCCACCTGATCGATCTTCATGGGCATGAGCTGGACCATCGTCCGCACGCTGCCGTTCGTCTCTCTGCGGGCTGCAACACCACCTACCAGCACCGGATATTTGACGTTGGTGGTGAAAGCTACCTGCGAACCATTGACATAGCACACATAGGTAGCACCGCCGCCAATATAGCGGAAGATGGACGCATACGGTTCGCCTACAAGGCTGCCCACCTGCCGCAGACCAAGGCTGAGCAGGCTATCCGTGTTGGCTGTGATCTTCTGCCACAGAGTGGAGAGGATGTCGCCGTTGATCACACCCCACAGCACTTCGCTGGTGGTGGGCACCAGAACATCCTTCAGGTCGTCCACGATCTTATCCTGCGTATCCGTGCTGTCGCTCTTTCCGGTGGAAATGATCTTGGCCAGCGTCTGCAGTTCCGAGTAGTTGACTGCCACATTCTTGATATCATCCAGCACGCCGTAGGTCCACAGGTCGCCGGTGACATCATTCAGGATCAGGCGGTCGATCTCGCCCTTCTCATTCAGCGTATAGTAGCGGACGTTCAGAAGATTCAGGTCTGTCCCCGCTAGGCGGCTGGGACGAACCGTCCCAGCCACACCCTCCGCAGTTGTATCCAGAATCTGTACATCGTCGGCAAGGGCATAGCTGCCCAGTGCCGTTGCATCTGCATTGACCTTGCCGGTAACGACCTTGTTCTCGATGCCGCTCACGGACTCGCCTTCCGGCGTTACGCAGATCTCTACCAGCCAGCCCTTTGGGTAGTTCAGGCTTTTGTCCACATTCACAGTGCGCTGAACACCATCGGTGCACATGACAGCCACGCGCTGCAGCACATCCGCGCCGTTATCTTCCACAAGGCTGCGGGCTGCGCCCTGCACCACGCCGTAGAACACCTCGTCGGCCTCTGCGCCGGTAATAACATCCGCCGCCTCATTGTTCATGCCCAGCAGCAGAGTGACCACTTCGCCCACGCCGCCGCCGTTCAGGCTGGACACCTTGGAAGCCACTGCTGTGCTGCCCAGCTGATAGCTGGTGCCCGCCACGGTAACGGCCGTGGGTGCGCTGGCGCTGGGCGAAACGGCAGTGATGCGGCCTGCTGCTTTGCGGGTGTAGATCCATACAGTCTGCAGACTTTCGCTGTAATAATACACATCGTAACGGTTCAGTTCTGCAGAAGCCGAGACCTTATCGTTGCGGTAGATGCTCACCGGCGTAAAAGGCAGCTGGGTGCCTTCCGCTGCCACAAAGGGTCCCTTCAGGCTCTTGAGCATTACCGTGGAGGTGTCCACCTGACCGTTCGAAACCGTAAAGCCCAGGCTGGTACCATAGGCGCTGCCAGAGGCGGTGTTTGCCGTGAGGGTGTTATACAACAGCAAAGCACAATCCTCATAGTTCATGGCCTCGCTCTGGCTGCGGTTCAGCTGGTTACGCAGGCCCAGTTCCTGCGCCTTGTTCAGCTGTGCAGTCGGGAACACGCCGTTGAGGTCGGTCATTTTATAGCCCAGTAGCTTGAGCGCTGCGGTGCAGGCTTCTTCCAGCGTGACCGTATTATCCGGGCGGAATGTACCATCAGTATAGCCGTTCATCCAGCCCTGCTGCACCGCAATGCGCACATAGGGTGCCCACTGAGAGCTGCCGGGCACATCCTTATACAGTGTGCCCAGATTGCCCTGCTGGCTGGCGCTTTCGCGGTAGGCCGAAAAGGAGACCAGCATCTTGGCAAATGCACCGCGGGTGACGGCAGCATCCAGACTGCCGGTCTGGCTGGTATCCATAGCGCCCAGCGTGATGGCCGTCTGAATGGCCGAGTTGTTCAGGCTGGCCGCCGATGCCGGAAGCACCAGCACGGATACAGCCAGGCATGCTGCAAGCAGACATGCGAAAAGACGTTTTTTCATAGGTATATTCCCCTTCCTTGGTGTTTTGCAGTCCGGCGCAACGCCGGCTGAGAAGAGTTCAGTCATAGCGCAATGCTTCAATGGGGTTGAGCCGCGCTGCGCGCTTTGCGGGCAGGTAGCCGAACAGCACGCCAATCCCCACCGAGATGCCAAAGGCCACTGCGATGGAATTGAAGGACGGGCTGACCGTGACCGTTGTGCCGCTGGTGAACATGGGCAGCACCTTGTTTGCTCCCATGGATACGATGTAGCCCAGTGCAATGCCCAGTGCGCCGCCGAGGGCCGAGGTGGTGGCTGCTTCCACCACGAACTGCGACAGAATGGTGCGTTCCTTGGCACCCAGTGCCTTGCGAATGCCGATCTCGCGGGTGCGCTCAGTCACCGACACCAGCATGATGTTCATGATGCCAATGCCGCCCACCAGCAGCGAAATGCTGGCAATGCCGGTCAGGATCACAATGACCATGTTGATCATGTTGTTCATTTCCTCCAGCCACTCGCTGGCGCTGTAGACATAGTAGCCGTTATCCGAGCCAAGCAGGCGCTGCAGTTCGCTTTCCACCGCAGACTTTGCTTCGTTGGCGCGGCCCTCATCCTCCATGACCGCGGCATAGTTGTTCACCGTGCTCTGGCTGGAAAGACGCATGGCCGTGGTATAGGGCAGGTAAACGCAGTCGTCATCGCTGCCCTGCTGCATGTCCGGATCGCTGACTTTGGCCGCCAGCACGCCCACGATGCGGAACTTGTTGGCACCGATCTTGAGCGTCTGGCCAAGGCCGTTGCCGCCAAAGGCCACACGGTTGAGGTAATCGCCGATGATGCACACATGCTTGTTATCCTTCATATCCATGTACTGCAGGCCGCGTCCCTGCGCGATCTGGTAATTTTTCATGGCGGAATAGTTCTCGTCCACGCCGCTGATGTTGGACCAGCGGTAGCTGGTAGTGCCGATCTTCAGCGTGCCGCTGCCGCTGAAATCGATCTGCGGCGAAATGGACTGGATCAGCTCCGGGTACTCCGTGGGCAGCTTGTACATTTCCTCCACCGAAACGGTGCGTGAGCCGTTGCCCCACACCTGCACCGAAAGGGTGTTGGTACCCAGTGCCGAAAAGCTGTCGCGCATGCTTTTGGTCATGCCGTTGCCCAAGCCCACGATGACGATGACTGCCATAACGCCGATGATGATGCCCAGCATGGTAAGGAAGGTGCGCAGTTTGTTGCTCCACACGTTCTGGATGGCCTGACGGAAGGTTTCAATAATCATGCTTTCTCCTCCTCATCCGGCGTTTCCGGCAGCAGCGTGGGCTGCACCACGGCTTCCGGTGCATGGGCATCGCCATCGTAGACCACCCGCCCGTCCTCCAGACGGATGATGCGGTCTGCCTGCACCGCAATGGAATTATCGTGGGTGATGAGCACCACGGTGTGGCCCTCATCGTGCATCTGCTGCAGCATTCCCAGCACTTCGCGGCCGGTGTGGCTGTCCAGTGCGCCGGTAGGCTCGTCGGCCAGAATGACCGCCGGGTTCCGCACCAACGCCCGAGCGATGGAAACACGCTGCTGCTGGCCGCCGGAAAGCTGGTTGGGGCGGTTCCTGAGCTTATCGCCCAGACCCACCTGCTCCAGCACCTCTTTGGCCCGGGCGTGGCGCTCGGCGCGGCCGATGCCCGCATACACCAGCGGCACCTCCACGTTCTCCATCAGGTTGAGCCTTGGCAAAAGGTTGTACTGCTGGAAGATGAAACCCAGCATCTCGTTGCGGACGGATGCCAGCTCGTTGCGGCTCATCCGGCCAACGTCTTTTCCGTTCAGGCGGTAGGTGCCGTGGGTGGGCACATCCAGACATCCGATGATGTTCATGCAGGTGGATTTGCCGGAGCCGGACTGGCCCACGATGGCCACGAACTCGCCTTTTTCGATTTTCATGGTGATGTGGTC
>ENA-OUQI01000794-OUQI01000794.1-human-gut-metagenome-genome-assembly--contig:-NODE-794-length-22594-cov-4.034873_pt1 | contig 22594 bp, 15 predicted proteins | sample MGYA00237953_ERZ548840 | MGnify/ENA primary metagenome ERZ548840 (study PRJEB26490, sample SAMN05194690) | human gut metagenome | biome: terrestrial biome; feature: human-associated habitat; material... | reverse complement strand
ATCCGGACAATCACGGAGAAACAATTCGCAAGCGGCAAAGCGCCGTAAAATGTAACTTCGACACAGAGGAATCGTTTTGTGCGGCAGACGTTATAAAGCGGTTCCTGTATGCCGAAGGCGTCTGCCGCCAGACATTCCTCCCCATTTTGATAGGAGGATAATGCAACTTATGAAGAAAAAAACTACGAAGATTCTTCTGTCTGCGGCCATGGTAACACTGCTGGTGGCAGCCAGCGCCATGCCCGCCTTCGCCGCCGGTGACGTGGCCGGGGCCATTGAACAGACCTGGACGCAGGCCCAGACACAGATCAAAACGGTAGTCAACAACGTGGTCTTCCCGGTGGTGGATATGATCCTGGCTATCCTGTTCTTCGTAAAGGTCGGCACCGCTTACTTCGACTACAGAAAGCATGGGCAGTTCGAATTCGCAGCCCCATGCATCCTGTTCGCCTGCCTGATCTTTACCCTGACCGCTCCCATGTACATCTGGTCGATTCTCTGATGGAAGGGGGCAATTAAGGAATGGTCATATTCCATCGATGTGAGATCCGCTTAAAACCTGGAGAAACCATGCTGGATCTGTTCGTGCCGGACAGCGGAGAATTGGATCAGCACCCGGCGATTCAGGAGCTGCTTGCCAGGGAGCAGCCCCGCAGTTTTCAGATCGTAGACCATCCCTGTTGGTATGAAAACGGGGAGCCAAACCGGAACGCTACTCTGGAGGAAATCGCCGCATGGACGAAAGACGATGCCTATCTGCACATGCCAGGGATGACTGTCCTGCCGCCGACGCACTATTACCGCTACTTTGGCAATCCGGAGGTATTGGATACGCTGCATCCGAAATTGCAGGCAGAATACGAAGCCTATCGGGGCCAGTGGAACGCTGCTTTCTCGCAAGGGAAAGATGCCTTCTATGAAAAGCTCCCTGAGATTTGTGTGGTGCAGACCGTCTATTGCAACCTGGAGCAATGCAGTGCCAGCTACGATCAGGGCTATTTAGCGGCCCTGGCAGAAGAAGAAACACCATTGACTACACTGGCGCAGGCATATGACCAGGGCGGATATTTTGAAATCGGCCCTAACGCAAGTCTCCTTTTGGAAGATGTGGAACTGAACCGGGAGATCCGGTATATCCATACACGGGAACTGAGTAACCTGACCGTCAACGGAAAAGCGGCGGATTCCGTTTCTGTGGCAGTCATGACGGTAGGTGTAGACGGAGAGATTCAGGGAGAGGGAAGCGATACGACCGGTTCCTTTACCTATACAAAGGATTCGTTACAGACGGGGGATATCGTCGGTGTCTATTCCGGCGATGTGATCCCGTCCATGGATCTGGCAGCAGGTGACAACAGTGATGTCTCTTACTTTGAGATCACCGGATGCAACGGCAATCAGTACGAATACCGGGGAGCAAAGGCGGAAGATGTTTTATTTACGCCGGATGTATTTCCACTGGAAAAAAGTAAAGATCAGGATGGAGATTCTGACAACCATTCGGTTACTGTGGCAGTCGGTGAACTGACCTTCGGAGATGACGAGATGAGTCAGGCACTGAATCTGGATGAAAGCACCACCGTGGATCCGGGTGACTACCTGGCACTGTATACCGATCTGAACAGCGGAACGCCGGAGTACGGAGAGATCACAAAAGTAGAGCAGAGTGGTACGGATTATATCCTGGCATATCAGACGGTTTCTTTCGAAGAGATGCAGGCGGCTATGGATGTGTATCAGAAGGACCAGGTGGAAGGAGACGATCTGTTAGGAGAAACAGACCGGGAGAACCTGGAAGAACAGATTCAGGTTCAGGCGATGGAGAGCGGATTCGCACAGGATGTGGCGGACCGGATCGGTGCTGCGGCGATCGCTACCGATTCCTTTGAAGAACTGGAAGCCTCTCTGGAGGAAGAACTTGGTGCGGATGTTTCTGTGGAATATACAGACGAAAATCAGAGTAACGAAACAGAAGAAGAAAATACTCTGATCGGGGATATCGCACCACAGAGTCTGCCGGAAAGTGACAGCCTGATTCCAAAAACTTATGCGAGAAAACCGGGAGGAACGGGAACCGGCAAACCGATCGTGACAGTCAGCCTGGGAACGGTCAGAGCCAATCTCGGTACAACACTGAAACATTTTGACGGAGATGTCAGCGGCGTGCATCTGGCACTGGAGATTCCGGTGCTGGTAAATATCCAGCTGAATGCCAATGCAAATATCCAGATCACTGTAACTTCCACCTTCGAGCAGGAAGTCCGGGTGGATATTAATGTAGACGGAAAAGCGGTCTGGAAAGTATGGAAGATTTTCCCGTATATCGCAGATTATAAGGTGACAGCGTCGCTGGATCTGTATGAGTACACCGGCATTGCTCTGGATGTGAACTTTAAGACCGTGGAGGGCGAGGGCAGTTCCGGAGGTTCCAACAAAGGATCAAAACTGCGAAAAGGTGTCAATAAGATCGCCGGAGAGCTGAAGAGCATGATGGAAAACGGAGAAGAGTATATCACGGACAAGACGAAATTCTCCGGAAGCCTGGGCGATGAGGAAGAGGGAGAAGAAATCTCTGTTTCCAAGAGCCTGGCACAGCGGTACTCGGAACTTCTGGCAGATGAAGGCGACTGGGTGGAAATCTATAATCGCCTGCTGGTAGATAATCATTTCCGGGTACTGGCGATTATTGATATAGAAGTGAAACTGGAATTTGTGGTTTATGCCAATATGAACATTTCTATTGGAATGTCTTACTGGTATAAGAATGCAAAACGATATGTATTCTCTCTGAAAGTGATGGATCGGACCGCAACCAGCGATACGATCGATCTGTGTGAAGAGCAGTATGAACTGACTGCCTATGCGATGGGTACGCTGGGACTGAAAGCCGGTGTGCGGCTGACGGTAGCGGTGGGACTCCTTTCCACAAGACTGGCAAGTGTCGGTATCACGGCAGAGGTAGGCGGCTATGCACAGCTGTGGGGCTATCTCTACTACGAACTGAAGTACACCGCATCGAACGGCAGAACGACGAGAGCCATGGGTGCAATGTATCTGGAACTTGGCATCTATCTGGAGATCAAATTCCTGGCACAGGCGCTGGCGAATTCCTTTACCTACAATCCGACCTTGTATGAAAATGAATGGCCGCTGTACACGGTGGGACATCTGGAAAATGTTCTGGACTTTGCCTATACACAGGCGGATGTCAAAGACATCAAGATGAAGCGTGATGTGAAAGCGGTACAGCTGTCGGATGAATATTTCCGGATGCAATATATGGATATGAAAGAAGGACTGGATGATGACGGAAATTACCGGGAGAAAATCTACGATGACAGCACAAAATACTTTAACATCGTCATGACCAATCCGGCATTCTCCTATGACCGGGACACCAATGTGATCTCCGTGGATCCTGGAACAGAACCGGAACAGGACGGCGAGATGATCATTACCTGGAAAAATCAGGAAGGAACCTTCAATACACAGCCACTGACCATAAAGATTCGGTTACACTGGGATAACCTGCGGGATGGCTACTATATTGCCTTTGACAGCCAAGGCGGCTCCTATGTGGATACCATCATGGGCAAATACAATTCCGATATTGAAAAACCGGAAGATCCGGTGAGAACGGGTTACCGGTTTGCGGGATGGTACGAAGATGAAGAACTGACAACACCATATACGATCCCTGCAAAGATGCCGAACAAAGAGCGAATGGTTTATGCGAAATGGGAAGCAGAAGATGTGGGCTATCAGGTGGTTGAATATCTGGAAGGAACCAACGGTGTCTATGAGGCACAGGATCCGATCAGTTACAGCGGACTGACCGACACGGAAGTGACACCGAAACCTGTAGAACACGAAGGATACGAAACACCGAAGGAAAAGACCGAGACGGTACGGGCAGACGGAACAACCGTGGTCAAATATTATTATCCACGAGCAGAGTATCATCTTACCTTCCTGATGGAAGAAAACGGAGAGACGGTCGCAAGTGATGACTATCGCTATGGAACCTTCCTGACGGCTCCGGCAGTGTACCGGCCGGGATATGAATTCCAGGGCTGGTCCCCGGAAGTACCGGAGAGTGTGCCGGCAGGAAATATGACCTATACCGCAACATGGAAAGCTTCCGGCGGTATCCCGTACGCAGTGAGGTACTACGTGGAAGAACCGGAAGAAGGCGGATATACCTTAAGTGAGATCAAAACCATGACCGGAACCACCGGTGTGACGGTCACCGCGCCGGAGGGGGATTACAGTTCTGTGGTCTACCACCGGAAAGGTGAGCTTGCCAGCGGTGAAGTAAAAGCAGACGGAAGTCTGGTGCTGAAGGTTTATTATGATCTGAACACTTATACACTGACGTACGATCCGAAAGGTGGAACGTTAGACGAAACGACTCTGAAAGCAAGACCGGGAGAGAGAATCGGCGTTCCGGTACCGGTGAGAGAAGGCTATACCTTTGAGGGCTGGTATCTGGATGAAGAGTATCAGCAGTCCTTTGGCGAGACGATGCCGAATCAAGATCTTACGGTTTATGCAAAATGGGAACAGCAGACGGTCAATTATACGGTAAGACACTACCAGGAAAAACTCTGGAGCATTACCGGATATGAAGAGATTCCTTATGGACGGGAATTTGATGCGAAAAACTATGAACTGACAGAGGAAGAATCCTTTGCTGCACATGCAGGAGACAGCGTAACGCCGGAAGTGAAATCGTATACCGGATTCAGCGCACCGGAAAAACAGACGGTGGAAGTTCTTGGTGACGGAAGCCTTGTGGTAAATTATTATTACACAAGAAATACCGGTCTGCTTCGTCTGGAAGTGACCGGAGAAACAGACGGAAAAGAATTTGCTGAAGTCCGGTATGTACCATATGGCACGCCGATCGGCGAGATCGAAGCCGTGGTGGACAGTCAGAACGGACGGGCAGGATATATGTTCGAAGGCTGGTATACAGACGGCAACCATCAGAATCCGTTTGACGGTATCATGCCGGCGGTGGAAGACAGCGCAGAGGAACCGGACGATCCGGACTACCCGGATGACTGGAACGACGGCTTTAAAATCTATGGAAAATGGACACCAATTCCGAGTGAGTACCGCGTGGAACATTACCAGCAGAATCCATTCGATCCGAGTTCGTATATCCTGGTGGAAGAAGAGACAAAGACAGCCCTGACGGATACCGAGGTGACACCGGAAGTGAAATCTTATCCGGGATTCCAGTCTCCGGAAGCGCAGACCTTATGGGTGACCGGCTCCGATGTGGCATGCATGCGGTACTACTATGACAGAAACAGATATCCGGTTACTTATGTGAAAAATAACGGAAAAGCCAATGAGACAGCAGATGTGATGTATGGAGCAGTTATTTCGGAGGTTCCGAAATACTCCGGACATGCATTTGCCGGCTGGTATGAAGACGCAGCACTGACGGTTTCCTTTGAAGGAAAAACTATGCCGATGCATGCAATGACGCTGTATGCGAAGTGGGAGCCTGGAAAGAAGACCTATCAGGTGGTTCATCAGTTACAGAGTGCAGACGGATCGGATACCTGGGAGACGGCAGAGACAGAAACCTTTACCGGAACAGCCGGAGATTCGGTGGAACCGGAAGTAAAGGCGTATGCTGGATTTGCCGCACCGGAAAAACAGAGCTGTACGCTGACCGTTTCCGATGATCCGGATACCATCATTTACCGCTACCAGCGTAATTCCTATCAGGTAACCATGGTGACAAATAACGGAGATCCGGCGACCGACAAGACATATCTTTACGGAACCCGGGTGGAAGAAATGCCGGAACGGGCAGGCTATTCCTTCGACGGCTGGTATCAGGATGCAGGTTTTACGAAAGTATTTGACGGAACAGTTCCGGCCCAAAACAGTACGATTTACGCAAAATGGGAATCGAGAGCAACGTATTACTGGGTAAAATACAGCCTGCAGAACGCAAACGATGACGGCTATACGGTTGCATCCATGGAATCTCTGTTAGGCAGAACCGAGGATGTGATTACACCGGAAGTACGGAAGTTCGAAGGATACGTATCTCCACAGCCACAGACCGGACAGATCGAAGGCGGAAAGGTTCTGGTGATCGAGTATCTGTATGAACGTGAAGTACATACCTTACAGCTGGAAAATAATGACGGAACGGAACCAAAACAGCTGCAGATGAAACAGGGAGCAACGATTCCGGCACCATCCATGCGAAAAGGTTATACCTTCATGGGCTGGTGTACAGACAGCACATTACAGACCGTGTATACCGGAAATATGCCGAATGAAGATATGACGCTGTATGCAAAATGGGAAGCAAATACAAGAACCTACACAGTAAAACATTATCTGCAGAAAGCAGAAGGAGACGGTTACCAGTGGGTGGCAACACAGAACCCGAAGGGCAAGACGGATGAAACGGTAACGCCGCCGGTCAATACAACCTATGGCGATGAATATGAATTACCGGAACCGCGGACCGTAACCATTTCTGCGGAAAAGCAGACAGTGGTAACGTACTATTACAAACGCAAAGTACACAAACTGACCTTTGAACCGGAAAACGGAGAGAAGGCACAGATTGTGGAAGGTCGTGTCGGTGCCACACTCAATGTGAAACAGCCGGTTCGAAAAGGATACACCTTCACAGGCTGGACACCGGAACTTCCGGAGAAGATCCCGAATGAGGATGTAACCTATCAGGCACAGTGGAGGAAGAACAGCTATCTGGTGCAGTTTGTGAGTGAGGGAACGGTACTCAAGGAATATACACTTTCTTATGGGGATGCGATCCCGGCTCAGGAGAAACCGACCAGAGAAGGATATACGTTCGTAAGCTGGGATAAAAACGTACCGGATACCGTATCCGATGAGAATGTGAAAAACGGAAAACTGGTCTTTCAGGCAGTATGGAAAGAAATAGCATATACCATCAGCTATAATCTGGCGGGAGGAAGCCTTCCGACCGGAAAGACCAATCCGACAACATTAACCATCAACAGCAAACCGATGGATCTGGTACAGCCAAAACGGGAAGGCTATACGTTTGAAGGATGGTCAGGAACCGATATCAAAGAAAAAGATACACAGGTTACGGTTACCGCCCGCCCGTTGAAAGACAGAACCTATACGGCAAACTGGAAAGAAAATTCCTATACGATCGTTTTCAATGTAGAAGGTGAAGTAACAAGGGGAGAGATGAAAAATATCCCGCTTCGTTATACACAGGAAACCACGATACCGAAAAACGGATATGTGTGCGGAGGCTATAAGTTTGTCGGATGGAGAACCGGTGGAAAGAAAAGTGAGCAAAAAGTATATCAGCCGGGAGACAAAGTCAGCAGACTTTGTGCGACCAATAATGGAACGGTCAACCTGTACCCGATCTGGGAACCGTGCGAATATACGATTACGTTTGACTATCAGACCGGTAATAAACGGGAGAAAGTAACATGCAAATATAAAGAAACATATACGTTCCCGACCGTAAACAGACTCGGATGGACCTTCGAAGGCTGGAGCCGGTCCGCGGGTTCGACAAATGTGATCAGCTATGCACCGAATGTTAAAACGGCTGTATTTGAGGATGAAAAGGATCTTACTTTATATGCGGTATACAAACCGATAACTTCAGCTGTTTTTACGGGACAGACGGAACACAAATACTTTATCACGGATGAACATGAACTGACTATTTTTACTTTCTTTATTCAGGGGGACAGAAAGGTTGTAACAACCGGTGATTATGGACTTTATCCATCCTGGTATAATTTGTATCTGCCGGATATCTCCATGGATGCAGCACGCCTGTATCAGAAGATGAAGATAAAAGTCAGCTATAAGATTGATGAAGAAGAAGATGGATGGGCAGATCTGAGATTAAGTTATCAGTCACAGGATGGCACATATTATGACAACGTAGAAACGCGGGCAAATGATATTGGAAAATGTGATGGAGAAACGGTATCGCATACATTTGAAATTACCCGTAAAAATGGAGTGGATTTAAATTATTTCATGTTGGTATTTGATGCACATGGAAAAAACGCAGATGAATACTACATGAGCAATCTGAAAGTAGAAGTGAATCTGGAATAATGCGTAAGGGGGAAGAAGATTGAATAACAACAGAAGAAAGATAGGAATCGGAATCGCCGTGTGCGCATGCGTTCTGCTGATCGGAGCCGGTCTGTATCTTACGAGAAACAACAAACAGGAAACACAGGAATCCCCGGATTCGGCCTTTGTGCCGGATCTGGATCCTGACGCTTCCACGCAGGAGGCAAAGGAGAGTGATCCGCCGGAGGGCATCCGTATCCCGGGATATCCGTCGATCACCATTCCGGCAGATACGAAAGATGTAACGGTAAATCTGATGAATCCGGAAGGAAATCCGTGTTATTTTACCTTTACACTGGTACTGAAAGATACAGATGAGACGATCTATCAGTCTAAAATGGTAGAACCGGGAAAAGCGATCACGCAGATCACACTGTCCAAGGAACTGTCCGCCGGGGAATATCCTGCGATACTGAAGATCAGTACCGCGGCACTCGATGACGGACGGGCGATGAACGGTGCAAATGTGGAAACCGTATTGAAAGTACAGTAAGGGGGGAGAAACATGAAGAAAAAAAGAGCAGTTGCAGGGGGCTTGCTGCTTGTCTTAGGGATCGCACAGAGCGTATCAGCAGGAACCACGACCGTAACGTATCATGTGGATCCGTCCTATATGGTGCTGGTTCCGGCAAACACCACGATTCCATTTAACGAAGAATCGGTAAACTACGGGAAAATCCGTGTCGAAGAAGCACAGATCGAAGAAGGAAAATGCATCCAGGTGGAGCTGATCTCGGACAAAAAACTGAAAAATCAGAGTGGAAAAGAAGGGGAGATCCCCTATGAGATTCTGGCGGACACAACAGCATTTACAAAAGCCCGTTATACTACGGCAGAGGAAGAGACGGTGCTTGGTATCACAATCGACAAAGAATCCTGGAAAAAGGCACCGTCAGGCTCCTATGCGGATACGGTTACTTTTCAGATATCCTATGTGGATGCGACAGATTAGAGCAGGAGGATGGACAGATGAAAAAGGCAGCAATTATTCTGATGGGGATTTGCCTGTGCCTCTCCATACCCGTTGCGGCAGAGGCTGCGCAGACAGGTACTTCGTCCGTTACGCAGCAAAGCACCATCAACACGACAGTACCGGATACCCACATGGTCACGATACGATCCGAACATGCACAGGTGAGCTACCAGCATGAGGAGGGTGACGATGAGGAAACACAGGAGACGGTGACGTACGCGGTGGAGCGCTTTTCCAGCCCGCAGTTTCAGATCCAGCCGAAAAAAGGATGGAAGATCACCGCAGTGCTGGTAAACGGAGAGGATGTGACGGATCAGCTGAAAGACGGGATGCTGACACTTCCGGAAGTCTATGAGGATCAGCAGATTGTCGTGGAGACGGAAGACGACAAAAAAGATGATAAAAAAGACGATTCCACCGGAGGCGGTGAGCAGGAAGATAAAAAACCTGCGGACACAAAACCTACAGATAAAAAGCCGATCGATACAAAAAATAACGGTACTTCCGGCAGCAGCAATTCCGGAACCAAAACGGATGGATCAACGGGCAACGGTCAGGGAACAAAGTCGAATCTGACAGGGACGACAAACGGAACCGCAGCGGCAAAGACGGCAGATCTGCAAAAGAATGTAACGTATTTTATGGCGGCAATTGTATCCGGTGCGGTACTTTTGATTCTGGCAGACAACCGGAGAAAAAGAAAACACGGAGAATAGATAAGCAGACGGAAAAAAAAGCGAAAAAGGGCAGATGAACCACAAAATCGGTTTACCTGCCCTTTTTCAGGCGGATCAATTTTGATTATCGCTGCAGTCGCAGGGTCTCATGTAAGTATGCACTTTGGCTCGTTACTCGCGTAAATCAGGAACGGTCTGCTCCGCAGGTGTGTACCACCCGTTTTTCCACCAGACTGACCGCCTGATAGAGAATCATGGCGATGATGCACAGGAGAATGATCGACAGAATCATCCAGTCAAGTTTGAAGATCTGGCTGCTGTAGATAATGAGAAATCCCAGTCCCTGCCTGGCTCCGATAAATTCACCGATGACCACACCAACCAGACAGAGCCCGATATTGACTTTCATAACGCTCAGAAGATAAGGGACCGAAGAGGGCAGTGCCACATGCAGAAGTTCATCTTTCCGTTTTCCACCGAGGGTACGGATGAGCTTCAGAGAATCAGGATCAATTTCCATAAAGCTGGTATACAGATTCAGGATGGAGCCGAAGATCGCAACGGAGATCCCGGCAAGGATAATGGTTTTATAACTGGCTCCCAGCCACACGATCAGCAAAGGGGCAAGTGCAGACTTCGGAAGGCTGTTCAGCACCACAAGGTAAGGTTCCAGAATCGCTGCCAGACGTGGACAGAGCCAGAGGAGAACAGAAAAAAAGAGACTGAAAACTACGACCAGAAAGAAACTGGCAAGTGTTTCAAACACTGTGATCCCGATATGTGAGAGCAGATGGTTTGTCAGAAGCAAGGTCCGGAAAGCAAGACATACCTGACCGGGGCTTCCGAAGATAAAGGAATCGATGAACCCGAGCCGTGCACTGACCTCCCAGAGTAGCAGAAAAACCAGAAAGACAGCCAGCCGCATCAGGCGGATAAACTGCTGTCTTGTTTTGTGTTTTCGTAAAAAAGACTGTTGTGCAGATGAATCAGGTATCATGATTTAACTCCTTCCATATCTGTTGAAAATATTGCTTGAATTCGGGGGCATTTCGCATCTGCATGGGAGTGCGGTCAGTAAGAACAGTAAAAACAGGAATCTCGCACCGGACGCAGGCAGGGGCTTTCGAGAGGATGATGACCCGATCAGACATGCTGATGGCTTCGGAGATATCGTGAGTGACCAAAAGCGCGGTTTTCCCTTCTTTACGCAGGATCTTCCAGATGTCATCACTGACAGAAAGCCTGGTCTGATAATCCAGTGCGCTGAAAGGTTCATCGAGAAGCAAAGGTGCGGGTTCCAGGGCAAGAGTGCGGATCAGTGCGGCCCGTTGTCGCATCCCGCCGGAAAGCTGGGAAGGGTGGGAAAAACGGAAGTTCCAGAGTCCATACTCCTGTAAGAGACGGTCAACGTGTGAAATAGATTCTTTTGTTTTCCTTTTTTGAATTTTAAGACCAAGAAGAACATTTTCATAGATGGTCAGCCATTCGAAAAGATGATCCTTCTGCAGCATATATCCGACAGAGAGAACAGAATGTTCCCGTGGAAGTCCCTGCATGGTGATCTGTCCCTGTTCCGGTATCAGAAGTCCGGCTATCAGATTCAGGACGGTACTTTTTCCGCATCCGCTGGGTCCAACCAGAGAGACAAACTCGCCTTCCTGAACGGAAAAACTGATTTGTGAGAGCGCCTGGATTTCTCCGGAGAGTGTGTGATACGAAAGTCCGACATGATCAAGTTCCAATAAAGCAGGCATAGAAAAACCTCCGTGTACCTGGAATTATGTATTCCCGCAGTAACAGGAAACACGCTCTAAAAGCAGAGACAGTAAGAGTCAGGGAATACACTATAGTTTATTATATGAAAAAGACAACGAATGGTCATATATTAAGATTTGCTTACGAAAGTGTAAGATTTCCGAAAATCAGTTGTTACGATGGTGAAAACTGTTATAATAAAGTCCTGTAAAGTCCCGAGGAAAGGAAAATAATATGACAATATGGAATAAAATACGGACCGGTCAGTGGATTCCACGGACTTATCTGCTGATGCTGGTGTTTAATCTGCTGTATAATTCGCTGATCTATTATAGTGGTCAGTGGATGGGAACTCATACGAAAGCCTGGAATATCGAAATTTCTCTGGACAATCAGATTCCGGTAATCCCCTGGTTTGTGGGAATCTATTTTTCGTTTTTCCTGTTCTGTGCAGTTAATTTTCTGCTGATGGGTTATTATGGGAAGAAAAAAGCCTGTCTGTTTTTATGTGCAGAGCTTCTGGCCAAGACAGTATGCGGGATCTTTTACCTGTGTTTTCCGACAACGAATCTTCGGCCGGAGATCGTGGGAACGGACTTCTGGAGCCGGATGCTTGTGGAATTGTATCAGATGGATGCAGCAGTGAACCTGTTTCCGTCGATTCACTGTATGGACAGCTGGTTTTGCGTGGTGGTACTTCGGAATATCCGGAAAGTACCGGGCTGGTATATGACGATCACCTGGATCTGGGCTGCGGCAATCTGTGCATCCACGTTATTTACAAAACAGCACGGGATTCTGGATGTGTCAGCAGGGATAGCACTTGCGGAACTCAGCTATATATGTGTGATCCGCTGGAAAAAAACAGAACGGTTCCGTCTGTGGATGGAGAAAAAACGGATATGAAAAATAAGAAAAAAATCATAGGAAACGGTATTTTCCTGTTTCTGGTGCTTGGTCTTACCCTGTATGGTGTCTTTCATGGAGAAGATCTGGGACTGATCTGGGAAAATGTCAAAAAAGCGGATAATCGCTATCTCTTCCCGGCAGTCATCTGTGTGATATTTTTTATCTGGGGAGAGTCGATTATTATACATTATCTGCTGTATACTCTGCAGATCAGGCTGAAAAAGTGGAAGTGTTTTCTGATCTCTTCGGTAGGCTTCTTTTTCAGCTGTATTACACCATCGGCAAGTGGCGGGCAGCCGATGCAGATGGTATATCTGAAAAAAGAAAAGATTCCGATCTCGGTATCCTCCGTAGTACTGATGATCGTAACCATTACCTACAAACTGGTACTGGTGCTGCTTGGATTATTTGTACTGTTCTTTCAGCCGCGGATCACAGATACCTATATGCAGAATGTGATGCCGGTAATGTGGCTGGGACTGTGGCTGAATGTATTCTGTGTGACATTTATGCTGCTTCTGACCTTTCATCCGCAGCTGATGCGGCAGATTCTGGTAAAAGGACATGAAGTTCTTGTAAAAATGCATATACTGAAAAAGAAGACCTCCCGTCTGGAAAAACTGGAAAATGCCATGGACGAGTATCAGAAGACAGCAGAATATCTGAAAAATCATCCGGGCGTGGTAGGCATCGTGTTTCTGATCACCTGTCTGCAGCGTGTTGCATTGTTTTTTGTAACATATTTTGTTTATCGATCTTTTGGTTTACATCAGTACAGTATGTATGATATTGTAATACTTCAGGGTATGATTTCCGTGGCTGTGGATATGCTCCCGCTGCCCGGAGGTATGGGAATCTCAGAAAAGCTGTTTTCCATGCTGTTTACAGGGATTTTCGGGCAGGTAAAGGTTCTGGCGGGACTGATCCTGAGCCGTGGACTGAGTTATTACACAGAGCTATTGATCAGTGCAGTCATGACTGTAGCTGCGCAGCTGTTTCTTGGTAATGAAAAAGAACACAGAGAAAAGATCAGCGAAAAGCTGAAAACGATACAGGAAAAGGGAAAAGGATACGAAAGAAAGAGGGGAAACTCATGATAAGTTTTATTGGTTATTACAATTACACGGTGATTCTGACGTATATCAGTCTGTTTTGTTCCATTGCGGGGATGCTGTTTACTGTGAACGGGTGGTATAAGATGGCAGTGTTGTGCCTGGCTCTTTCGGGACTGTGTGACATGTTTGACGGAAAAATAGCCAGAAGAAAGACAGACCGTACGGATGATGAAAAATGTTTTGGTATTCAGATCGATTCCCTGTGTGACATGGTCTGCTTTGGAGCATTTCCGATTCTGCTGGCCTACAGCCTTGGTATGAGAGGACCGATTGGTATCGTGATCCTTGCATGGTACGGAATGAATGGTGTGGTCCGTCTCGGCTACTTTAATGTCTGTGAGACAAAACGTCAGGAAGAGACGGAGGAAGTGAGAAAATATTACAGCGGTCTGCCGATCACATCGATCGCTGTCGTGCTGCCGCTGGTGTTTGTGCTGCATACGGTGCTGAGGAACCATTTTGCAGTGGCACTTCATGTGGCTATGTTTGTCGTCGGTACGCTGTTTGTGACGAATATCCGGGTGAAAAAACCCAGGAATTCCACACTGGCAGTCCTGGTCGGCGTTGTTGCCCTGGCAATCTTAAAAATCTTTCATATTTTTTAGTTTTTAATAATGATGATCAAAAGCCGAAATGTATTACGGAGTATTGCAGATAACATACGACAACATTTTGGCTTGTGTTTTATACATGTTTTTTCAAAAAGTCAGGTACAGAATAATTCTGAGAACATATATGTAAAAGGGAGAGAGCATATGAAATACGCAGATCGATACGGAAATCGCTGGGAAGAAACCGGATTCCAGGATCGTTTTCTGGAAAAATTATATAAAAGCGTACCGGGGCGTGCGGTGGTAAAAGTGCTGGTACATCCGTGGGTTTCCGGAATGAGTGGCTGGATATTGAGCCAGAAAGCATCCTGCTGGCTGATCCCGTTATTCTTAAAAGGACATCCGATGGATCAGTCCGGCTGGGTCAAACAAAGATTTACCTCCTATAATGATTTCTTTATGAGAAAGCTGAAACCGGGACAACGTCCGGTGGAAGAAGATACGGCGCGGATCATCAGTCCCTGTGATGCCAAACTTACCGTCTGTCCGATCACGGAGTACGGGATCATGAAGATCAAGCATACGCCGTATACGGTAAAAGAACTGTTAAAGAGTGAAAAACTGGCTCGTGCCTATGAAGGCGGTTATGGATTCGTTTACCGCTTGACAGTGGACGACTATCACAGGTATATTTATACAGAAACCGGAAAAAAATCCGGCAACTATAAGATACCCGGAATCTTCCATACGGTTAACCCGATTGCAAACGATCTGGAGCCGATCTATAAGGAAAATACCAGAGAGTTCTGCCTGATCAGGACAACCGATGCAGGAACCGTCCTGCAGATGGAGGTTGGTGCACTGATGGTGGGGAAAATCGAGAATGATCAGGAAGAAGCGTTTGTACACCGGGGAGAGGAAAAGGGAAGATTTGCATTCGGCGGTTCTACGATCGTGGTGCTTTACCAGCGGGGACAGGTTCAGCCGGATCAGGATCTTCTGGACAACAGCCGGGACGGTTATGAAACAAAAGTAATCCAGGGAGAGGCTGTAGGAGATAAGGTGGAAAAATGCAGAAAATAAATTATCAGAAATTAATGGAAAATGAAATCGCACACAACAGGCAGGAGCAGAAAGTTCCTGCCTTGCTTTTACACAGCTGTTGTGCGCCGTGCAGCAGTTACTGTCTGGAGACACTGAGTGAGGACTTTGCGATCACGGTGTTTTATTACAATCCCAACATTTATCCGGAAGAAGAATACTGGAAAAGGGTGAGAGAACAGGAGCGGTTTATCGGTCTTCTGCCTGCGAAACATAAAATCTCTTTTCTGGAAGGCAACTATGAAAAAGAACGGTTTTATGAGACAGTAAAAGGCATGGAGAAGATCCCGGAGGGCGGAGAGCGCTGTTTTGCGTGTTATCGTCTGCGGCTGTCGGAGGCGATCAAAGAGGCCGAGAAGGGCGGATTTGACTATGTGACGACCACGCTGACGATCAGTCCGATGAAAAATGCGCAGAAATTAAATGAAATCGGAGAAGAACTGTGCCGGGAAACAAAAGTGGCGTGGCTGCCGTCGGATTTTAAGAAGAAAAACGGGTACAAACGGTCCACCGAACTGTCAAAAGAATACGGGATGTACCGGCAGGATTACTGCGGATGTGTGTTCTCGATGCGGGAGCGTGAAGAGCAAAAAGCCCGGATCGAGCAGGAAATCTTGCAGAATAACGGAATATAAAAAGCGACTTGCGCCGACACAGGATTAATGATAGAATGATTTCAGACTTTACTATGAGAAAGTAAATGGCAGTGAATCCGCTGATTCCCGAATAATTTAAGTGAGGAACAGGAAAAGAAGTCTGCCGGAAAATACAGGGAAGAGAGGAAACAATATGGCACAGTTATGGGGAGGCCGTTTTACAAAAGAAACGGACAAACTTGTATATAATTTTAACGCATCCATCGGATTCGATCAGAAGTTTTTCCATCAGGATGTACAGGGAAGCAAAGCGCATGTGACGATGCTTGCAAAACAGGGGATTCTGACAGAAGATGAGAAAAATCAGATCATCGCCGGACTGGACAGTATCGTGGCGGATGTGGATGCCGGTAAACTGGAGATTACCAGTGAGTACGAAGATATCCACAGTTTTGTGGAGGCAAATCTGATCGACCGGATCGGTGACGCAGGTAAGAAATTGCACACCGGACGAAGCAGAAATGATCAGGTAGCGCTGGATATGAAACTGTATGTCAGAGACGAGATCAAAGAACTGGACGAACTGGTAAAGAAGCTGCTGGTGACACTGAATAAGATCATGGAAGGAAACCTGCATACCTATATGCCGGGATTCACCCATCTGCAGAAAGCACAGCCGATCACACTGGCACATCATATGGGTGCGTATTTTGAGATGTTCCGCAGGGACAGAGGCCGTCTTGCAGACATTTACGAAAGAATGAACTATTGCCCACTGGGAAGCGGTGCGCTTGCAGGAACCACCTATCCGCTGGATCGTGCCTACAGTGCCGAACTGATGGGATTTGTCGGTCCTACGATGAACAGTATGGATTCCGTAGCAGACAGAGATTATGTGATCGAACTGTTATCTGCCATGTCCACGATCATGATGCATCTGAGCCGTTTTTCCGAGGAAATCATCATCTGGAACTCCAACGAGTATCAGTTTGTGGAGATCGATGATGCCTACAGTACCGGAAGCAGTATCATGCCACAGAAGAAAAACCCGGATATCGCCGAGCTGGTAAGAGGAAAGACCGGCCGTGTTTATGGCGCGCTGATGTCGATTCTGACAACCATGAAGGGAATTCCGCTGGCATATAATAAAGACATGCAGGAAGACAAGGAACTGACCTTTGACGCGATTGATACCGTAAAAGGGTGTCTGGCATTGTTTGAAGGTATGGTTTCCACAATGAAGTTCCGTAAAGATGTGATGGAAAACAGTGCAAAACACGGATTTACCAATGCAACGGATGCAGCAGATTATCTGGTAAATCACGGGGTGCCGTTCCGTGATGCACATGGCATTGTCGGCCGTCTGGTGCTGTACTGCCTGGACAAAAAAATTCCGCTGGACGAGATGACTCTGGAAGAATACAAAGCGATCAGTCCGGTGTTTGAAGAAGATATTTACGAAGCCATCAGCATAAAAACCTGTGTGGAAAAACGTATGACCATCGGTGCTCCGGGACCGGACGCCATGGCAAAGGTGGTAGAGTGGAATAAAAAATATTTGGAAGAAAAGTAAAAAAGTGTTGATTTTTTCAGAAAACTGGTATAGTATTACCAAGTAAATACAAATGTACGCGAGAGAAATACAAAAAGTAACGGTTGTGCATTGAGTAAGAAGAATGAGGAGTGAAATCACAATGAGCAGCAAATTAAGAGTAGGTATTTTAGGAGCAACAGGAATGGTAGGACAGAGATTCATCTCTCTGCTGGAAAACCACCCGTGGTTTGAAGTAGTAACCGTAGCAGCATCCCCGAGAAGTGCAGGAAAAACATATGAAGAAGCCGTAGGCGGACGCTGGAAAATGGACACTCCGATGCCGGAAGCTGTAAAGAAACTGGTAGTTATGAATGTAAACGAAGTGGAGAAAGTAGCTTCCACCGTTGATTTTGTATTTTCCGCAGTTGATATGTCCAAAGAGGAAATCAAAGCGATCGAAGAAGAATATGCAAAAACGGAGACGCCGGTTGTATCCAACAACAGTGCCCACAGATGGACACCGGATGTACCGATGGTAGTGCCGGAGATCAACCCGGAACACTTTGAGGTTATCGAATCTCAGAAAAAACGTCTGGGAACCACACGCGGATTCATCGCAGTAAAACCAAACTGCTCCATCCAGAGTTATGCACCGGTTCTGACTGCATGGAAAGAATTTGAGCCATACGAAGTAGTTGCTACTACATACCAGGCAATCTCTGGAGCAGGTAAAACCTTCAAAGACTGGCCGGAGATGGTAGAAAACATCATCCCATACATCGGCGGGGAAGAAGAGAAGAGTGAACAGGAACCGCTTCGTATCTGGGGTAAAGTAGAAAACGGTCAGATCGTAAAAGCCAGCGAGCCGGTGATCACCTGCCAGTGTATCCGTGTTCCTGTACTGAACGGACATACCGCAGCAGTCTTTGTAAAATTCAGAAAGAATCCTACCAAAGAACAGCTGATTGAAAAACTGGTGAACTTCAAAGGATTCCCACAGGAAGCAGAACTTCCGAGTGCTCCGAAGCAGTTTATCCAGTATCTGGAAGAAGACAACCGTCCACAGGTTAAGATGGATGTCAACTTCGAAAACGGTATGGGAATCAGCGTAGGCCGTCTGAGAGAGGACACTGTATACGACTGGAAATTCGTAGGTCTGTCCCATAACACTGTAAGAGGAGCTGCCGGCGGTGCTGTTCTGTGTGCAGAGACTCTGAAAGCAAAAGGATATATTCAGGCAAAATAAATAAGAATGCAAATAAGAAAAATAAAATCCCGGGTGTGTTGCATGCCTGGGATTTTTACTTTACAGGAAATTGCTTTTCTGTAAGTAAAAAACACTCCGCGAGAACGCGCGAATTTATGCGATCAGCATAGATTCTGTGCATCGCGCAGCGTGTTGCTGGGCACAGAGCGAACAGTAACGATTTCAATATAGGAACCAGGCAAGTTCCGGAGTGTACTTGAATTTCCGGAAGAAAAACGGTATACTCTTTGTTGCCCCTGTGAGGTTTTTATATCGCAGGGACGCTGAAGAGACGAGAAAGGGTCAAATTTATATGAATAAATCCGTATTTATCGCAGAGAAACCGAGCGTAGCCCAGGAATTTGCCAAAGCGTTAAAGGTGAAGACCACGCGGCATGACGGATATCTGGAATCGGAAAATACCATTGTCACCTGGTGTGTGGGTCATCTGGTGACGATGAGTTATCCGGAAGCCTATGATATCAAGTACAAGCGCTGGACTCTGGAAACTCTGCCTTTTCTGCCCGGGGAGTTCAAGTATGAAGTCATCCCGTCGGTAAAAAAGCAGTTTGAGATTGTCAGGGGACTGTTAAACCGCCCGGATGTGGACACCATCTATGTCTGTACCGACTCAGGAAGAGAGGGAGAGTATATCTACCGTCTGGTGGCACAGATGGCCGGCGTCAGGGGAAAGAAAGAGAAACGTGTCTGGATCGATTCCCAGACGGAAGAGGAGATCATCCGCGGAATCAAAGAAGCGAAGGATCTGAGTGCTTATGATAATCTGAGTGCATCGGCATATCTACGGGCGAAAGAAGACTATCTGATGGGTATTAACTTTTCCAGGATCCTGACACTGCGGTATGGAAACAGCGTGTCCAACTATCTGGGAAATAAATATCAGGTGATTTCCGTGGGACGGGTCATGACCTGTGTACTTGGAATGGTAGTGCGAAGAGAGCGGGAGATCCGTGAATTCGTAAAAACACCGTTTTACCGGGTGCTTGGAAAATTCTTGCTGGAAGGAAGAACCTTCGACGGAGAATGGCGTGCTGTGGAAGGCAGCCGGTATTTTCAGTCACCGGATCTGTATAAGGAAAATGGTTTCAAGGACAGAAACCGGGCGGAAGAACTGAAAGGCATTTTGGAACGGGAGAGTGCAGTCAGTGTGACGAATGAACTTTTCGGTTCCAACGGAATGGCACAGCAGACAGCTCCGGCGCATCAGGCGGTGCTTGAGAAGATCGAGAAGAAAAAAGAGAAGAAGAATCCACCGCTTTTGTATAACCTGGCAGAATTGCAGAATGACTGTTCCCGGATGTTCAAAATCAGTCCGGACGAGACTCTGCGGGTGGTGCAGGAACTGTATGAAAAGAAGCTGGTGACATATCCTAGAACGGATGCCCGTGTGCTTTCCACTGCAGTTGCCAAGGAGATCAGCCGAAACCTGAAGGGTTTAACGAGATACCAGATGGCAGCACCGTTTGCACAGGAGATTCTGGAGGCGGGCAGTTTTCAAGGAATCGAAAAGACCAGATATGTCAATGACAAGCAGATCACAGACCATTATGCGATTATTCCTACCGGTCAGGGACTGCAGAATCTTGGCAGACTGCCGCAGATTTCACAGAAAGTGTATCAGGTGATCGTTCGCCGGTTTTTGAGTGTGTTTTATCCGGCGGCGGTGTATCAGAAGGTGAGTCTGGTGTCAGCGGTCGGAAAAGAGAAGCTGTTTTCGAGTTTCAAGGTACTGGTGGAGGAAGGGTATCTGAAGGTGGCCAACGTACCATCCGGAAAGAAAGAAGAGGATGCGAAAAATGCAGAGGAGAAAACGGATGATATCCAGTGTGATGCCGCCTTTCTTGCCTGCCTGCAAAAGCTGAAAAAGGGCGCCATTCTTCCGGTCGATGGATATGAGATCAAAGAGGGAGAAACTTCTCCGCCGAAACGGTACAATTCCGGTACGATGATCCTGGCGATGGAGAATGCCGGACAACTGATCGAGGATGAGGAGCTGCGTGCGCAGATCAAGGGAAGTGGAATCGGAACCAGTGCAACGCGAGCAGAGATTTTAAAGAAACTGGTGAATATCAAGTATATCAGCCTGAATAAGAAAACACAGGTAATTACCCCGACTCAGCTTGGAGAAATGATTTATGAAGTGGTTAACGCTTCGATCCGGGCACTGTTAAATCCGGAGCTTACCGCGAGCTGGGAGAAGGGGCTGAATTATGTAGCCGAGGGAAGTATTACTTCCCGGGAATATATGGATAAACTGGAGCATTTTATCCGGGTGAAAGTGGGTGGAGTGCTGCAGGTAAATTATCAGGCGGCGTTACGAAGCCGATACGACAGTATCGCAGGGAATTATCGAAAAGGAGGAAAATGATCATGAGTATGGAAAGTATTCGAATTGAGAACATGTATGATCTGAATGAGACGATTGCAGCGGAGATTTTTGAAGGGAAGACATATCCGTGGGAAGTACTTCCGCTGATTAAAGAATTTATTGTGAAGCTGGGAAATGCACTGGATCCGGCAGAGTATGATAAGATCGGGGAAGATATCTGGGTAGCGAAATCTGCTAAGATTGCTCCTACGGTTGCGTTAAATGGTCCGTGTATCATCGGAAAGGATGCCGAGGTGCGTCAGTGTGCATTTATCCGTGGCAGTGCGATCGTCGGTGAGGGTGCTGTGGTTGGTAATTCTACGGAGCTTAAGAATGTGATCCTGTTTAATAAGGTGCAGGTGCCGCATTATAATTATGTGGGGGATTCTGTGCTGGGTTATAAGGCTCATATGGGCGCGGGATCGATCACTTCGAATGTGAAGTCGGATAAGAAGCTGGTGGTTGTACACGGAGATGGTTTCGATATTGAGACCGGCATGAAGAAGTTTGGGGCTATGCTGGGAGATAATGTTGAGGTTGGCTGTAATTCAGTGCTGAATCCGGGGACGGTGATCGGACGGGAGAGTAATGTGTATCCGCTGTCTTCGGTTAGAGGGGTTGTGCCGGAGAGGTCCATCTTTAAGAAGCAGGGAGACGTTGTTGCTAAAAGATAGATGATTGAAAAAGGGGACGCCCCCGGCGGAAGCGTTCTCCCGCCAGCAACGTGGGCAGGGCAACTTTGAACTAGCCACTAACTACGACTATGTTCACTTGGGTCAGCTGACCCAAGTGAAAGTCTCCGTAAGTGTCGGATTTCAAAGCTTGCCCTAACCGCCCACAAAGTGTTGCTGGCAGGAGAACGCTTCCGCCGGGGGCTGGTTTTTCAATGCGGAAAGAGAAAGGCGCGTCAAGTCTTGTGTTTTGGCGAAAATAGATAAAAACCGGTGCAATTGTCGTTGGGTGATAATTGCTCCGGTTTTTTTACGCCATTAGTTCAGAAAACAGAAGTGAAGGATCAAACCGTACAGTAAAAGGTGTACCGGGTAGAAGAGGTAGAAAAAATATTTCAGGGAGATGCCACGTTTCCCGTTATAGAGGTTGATCGGGATGAAGGCGAGGCAGGCGGGGGCTTCCCAGAGGAGGCTCATGCAGGAAACCAGGGTGCAGAGGAACTTCTGATCGTGGAACAGGTAGAGTAACAGGATCAGGATGATTCCTTTATAGTCGTAATCGGTCTGAAGGAGCCAGGCGGTCAGACAGCCGGCGGCGGCGATCAGGATCTTGACGATCCACTGAAGGTTCGGGTTTATTTCTTTGTGGCTTACAGTATCGATGGCCCAGATGGTCAGGAGACCCAGGAATAAAGTGAAAAAGACATTCTGGTAACCCGGAGCAAATGGGGTGTTGAACAGTGCATAATCAAAGGGAAATTCGGACACCAGGGCAAAGAGGAACAGGCGGGTGGCATATTTCTTTTTGCTGGAGGTGTGGAGGAATCCTTCAATTAATAAGAAACAGAAGACCGGGAAGCCGATTCTTCCGATGAAGCGCATGACCTGATAAATGTTCCACCAGGGGATCGTCATAGAGACAGGGTGTCCCAGGA
>ENA-OUQI01000785-OUQI01000785.1-human-gut-metagenome-genome-assembly--contig:-NODE-785-length-22793-cov-4.302093_pt1 | contig 22793 bp, 25 predicted proteins | sample MGYA00237953_ERZ548840 | MGnify/ENA primary metagenome ERZ548840 (study PRJEB26490, sample SAMN05194690) | human gut metagenome | biome: terrestrial biome; feature: human-associated habitat; material... | reverse complement strand
ATTGCAAGCCACGTACATTTTGATCCTTTTACCTCTACCCATGAAGATATGGTTAAGATTGTAGAAGACAACGTCAAGATGCATTCGGAAGCTATTATCCTGCCGATGGGTATCATGACCACAATGGAAGAGATCAAAACAGTTGCCGCAGCCTGCAATGAAATGGCTGCTCTGGCAAAAGCACACGGCATGGCTTTCTATTATCACAACCACTGTCAGGAATTTTATCAGGTTGAAGGCAAAACCGCTTATGAATGGCTGGTTGAACTGACCGATCCCGAACTGGTTTTCTTCGAAGTCGATACTTTCTGGGCAACCCGCGGCGGACAGAAGGCTGTTGAACTGATTAAAAAGCTCGGTTCCCGTGCAAAACTGATCCATCAGAAAGATATGGGTAAATCTGCTGATCCGATCAACCTGATTGAGGGTGTTACCGATCTGACCAGAGAGAACTACTGCGAAAAGATTTTCGGCCGTACAAATCCGACCGATATCTGCACCGTTGGCACCGGTATCATGGATATCCCCGAAATCGTTAAAACTGTAACTGAGCTTGACTATGCTCCTTACATTATTGTTGAACTTGACTGCTGCGCCCGTCAGACCGAAGAAGAGTACAACACTCCTCTTTCGCCTCTCGCAAGCATCAAAGCAAGCCGCGAGTATCTCGAAAGCGTTATCGGCTGATTTAAACTTAATAAAACGCGCTTCCTTCTCCGGAAAATGAGGTGACCCCAAAAAGTTAGATTTTTGCGAGACGATTTCGGTCGTCTCGTTTTTCTTTATGTAGCTAGGATATGAAGCCTGTATTGAACAGGGCTCATCCATCTTAACTTCTCTTTTATTCGTTTTTCATTGTAGTATTTTATAAAACGTTCTATCTTAGATTTTAATTTCTCGTAGCTATAGTAAACAACACCATAGTAAATTTCTTGCTTGAGCAGTCCAAAGAAGTTTTCCATTACAGAGTTATCCAGGCAGTTTCCCTTTCTTGACATACTTTGAAATATACGTTCTTCTTTTAGTCTATGAGAATATGCTTTCATTTGGTAAGCCCACCCTTGATCAGAATGAAAAGTTCTTCTGTACGGACAATCCGCAGTGATCTCAATTGCCTTATCTAAAGCATCCATTACGTTCTTTGCAGAAGGTTTCCGGTGTAAAGGTGCCTGACACCAATGGATTTATGCTGTTTCAAAACAAGCCTTGAGCATTTGCACAAATTCTTCGATATAGTATCCGGATAGGATAAAAATATCCCCTTTCACGAAAGAAAAATTTTTGTGAAAGGGGATATTTTTTACAAGTATAGTAAATGCATGTATTTTACAGAATGTCACTGCCATCCGGTATTTTAGAAATAATCTGTCGGTTGACACTGAACAGGAAAGTCAGTGAAACAACAAGAGATGCAACCTCTGCAATCGGGAAGCACCACCATACCACATGCAGTCCTCCGATCCGGGAAAGAAGGTAGGCTACCGGGATCAGGACCACGAGCTGACGAAGGATCGATACGATCATGCTGTATACTGCTTTTCCGAGAGCCTGAAATACTGTTCCGCAGATGATACAGAACCAGGCGATCAGATAATGAACCCCGATGATACGCAGTGCAGGTATACCGATGGCGAGCATATCTTCGGAAGCATTGAACATTCCAAGAAGAACCTGTGGAATCAGCTCAAAAGATAAGAATCCGACAAAGGTCAGACAGAAAGCAGTGATCAGGCTGAGTTTGATCGTTTTGATCATACGTTTTCTGTTCTGAGCCCCGTAGTTGAAGGCGATGATCGGTGTGATACCATTGTTCAGACCGAACACCGGCATGAAGAAGAAACTCTGAAGCTTGAAATATACACCGAACACAGCGGTTGCTGTGGATGAGAAAGCAATCAGGATCCGGTTCATGGAGTACGTCATCACAGAGCCGATAGACTGCATGATGATCGAAGGAACACCGATCGCATAGATCGTTCCGATGATTTTGATATCCGGACGGAATCCCTGAAAACGGATCTTAATCTCTGTGTTAAACTTGTGATTGCAGGTAAACGCAACAACAGCAGCGACACACTGGCCGATGACGGTTGCCACAGCGGCACCGGTAACGCCCATGGCCGGACATCCCAGCAGACCGAAGATCATGATCGGATCCAGAATGATATTGGTAAGAGCTCCGCATAACTGGGAAGTCATGCTGAAAAGTGTTTTTCCGGTGGAGGTTAGAAGGCGTTCAAAGTAAATCTGTGCAAGTAAACCGAAAGAGAAAATCATAACGGTACGAAGATATTCGATGCCCATCTCCATGATCTCAGCATCCGCACCTTTGATCTGGCTGGCATAAAATGGTTTTACAACGGTAAATCCCAGAATCAAAAATACAAGATAACTTAAAAAATACAGAAAAGCTGCATTGACACCGATCTTATTGGCTTCTTTAAACTTATGTTCCCCCAGTGATCTGGAGAGCAGAGCATTCATACCGACACCGGTACCGGTCGCAACAGCAATCAGTAATGTCTGTAAAGGAAAGGCAAGAGAAACAGCAGTAAGGGCATTCTCGGAAAGCTTCGCCACGAAGATACTGTCAACGATGTTGTAAAGTGCCTGCACGAGCATGGAAATCATCATCGGTAACGACATATTAAATAAAAGTTTACCGATGGGCATAGTTCCCATTTTATTTTCTGCTGCAGGGGCAGAAGTATTTTCTTTTGTCATAGGTCCTCCAATCTGTATGATATGTTTGGCTTCGCAGCGCAAAAAAGCGCCAACGATGTATGATACCACTATTTGTTGTAAGATTCAAGAAAAAAGAAAAAGTTCATAATATTTTGCATTGAGAACCGGAAACGAAAACTGTATAATGAAAACAATACGAAAGACAGGAAAATGAGGTGTGGGAAGAGCAATGATTACATATAATTATGGGAACAGTCATTCACCGATCACTTTGCTTCAGATGGTGGGAGATCATGATCTGCCGGGAATAGAAAACGAGATCCGGGAGATCCACAGACTGACGGATCAGGAGTTTGCGTTTGTGGCAGTAAAAGTGGAAAACTGGAATCACGATCTTTCACCATGGAATGCCCCGGCTGTATTTGGAACGGAAGATTTTGGAGACGGTGCGGAAAATACACTGGAAGAAGTATTGCAATTGTGTACGGACAACGACCGCAAATACTGTATCGGTGGATATTCGATGGCAGGATTATTTGCCCTGTGGGCAGCCATGCAGACAGATCGCTTCAAAGGTGTCGCAGCAACATCTCCCTCGGTCTGGTTTCCGGGATTCCTGGAAGATATGAAGAGCCGGCGGGTAGGAAGTGACTGTATTTACCTGAGTCTTGGCGATAAAGAAGAAAAAACAAGGAATCCGGTGATGGCGCAGGTGGGAAACTGCATCAGAGAGACGTTTACCTGGCTGAAAGAAGAAGGAATACCGTGTACACTGGAATGGAATCACGGAGGCCATTTTAAAGAACCGGATATGAGGACCGCCCGGGCCTTCGCGTGGGTGCTGGAAGAACTTGCAAAGAAAGATTAGTATACTTTAAAATATGGAATGGAAAAATACGGGAGAATGAGAAAATGACAACGACAACGTTATGTTACATAGAAAACGAAGGCAAATACCTGATGCTTCACAGAGTAAAAAAGAAGAATGATATCAACGAGGGAAAATGGATCGGTGTCGGCGGTCATGTGGAATATCAGGAAAGCCCGGAGGAATGTCTGGTGCGTGAGGTGAAGGAAGAGACCGGGCTTACACTTACCTCGTATCGGTTCCGTGGTGTGGTGACATTTATCAGCGATACCTGCGAAGCGGAACTGATGTGCGTGTTCACAGCGGATGGATACACAGGGGAACTGATCGAATGCGATGAGGGAGAACTTTGCTGGGTAGATAAAACAGTTGTGCCAGAACTTCCGACCTGGGAGGGCGACAGAGTGTTTCTGGATATGCTTCTTTCCGGGGAAGAAAGATTTTTCTCGCTGAAATTAAGATATGAGGGAGATAAGCTTGTGGAGAAGAAAACTCATTTGTACTAAAAGATAGAGAGGAAGATTTATGCAAACAGTAGGAATAGATATCGGAACAACAACCATAAGCGGTGTGGTTCTGGAAAAAAACGGAACACAAAAACCCCGGATTCTTAAAGCAAAAACAATTGAAAACGGGAGCTTTCTTACAACGACAAAGGACTGGGAAAGGATCCAGGATGCAGAAAAGATTGTAAAGAAGAGCAGACAGATGCTGGATGATTTTCTGGACGAATATCCGGAAGTGGAAAAAATCGGACTTACCGGGCAGATGCATGGGATCGTCTATATCGACAAAGAAGGAACCTGTGTCAGTCCGTTGTATACCTGGCAGGATGCGAGAGGAAGTCTCTGTGAGGAGAATAACGGTTCCCTGACAGAAGAGATTCAGCAGACATGTAACGTGCAGGTGGCTTCCGGCTATGGAATAGTCACGCATATTTATAATTTGAGACATCATCTGATCCCGGATACGGCAGTGAGCTTCTGTACGATCATGGATTACTTCGGGATGCAGCTGACAGGAAGAAAAGAAGCAATGGTGCATGCAAGCAATGGAGCAAGTTTCGGATTCTTTAACGTACAGAAAAATGTTTTCATGACAGAAGAACTTTACAAAATGGGCGTGGAAGAACAGTGGCTTCCGCAAGTCTGCACCAGAATCGAAGCACTGGGAAGTTACAGAGAACGAATCGTGACCTCCGCGATCGGCGATAATCAGGCAAGTTTTCTCGGAGCAGCGGGAAATGAGAATAATACATTGCTGGTAAATATGGGAACCGGCGGACAGATCTCAGTACTCTCAGATCAGTATTTTACAGCGGAGGGAATCGAAGCAAGACCTTTCTTACATGGTACTTACCTGCTTGCAGGAGCTTCTCTGTGCGGAGGAAAAGCGTATGCACTGCTGGAAAAATTCTTCAGAGAATTGGTGAAAGAGGCAACCGGACAGGAGAAACCTCTGTACAAAACCCTGGAGAAACTGGCAGGAGACGGGAAAGCATCCTGCACCGGAAGGGAAAACAGGCAAAAACTTCAGATAGAAACAACATTTGACGGAACCAGAGTGCATCCGGAGCAAACCGGAAGTATTACCAATCTCAGTGCGGACAATTTCACACCGGCAGCGTTTGTTTACGGGACTCTCGAGGGAATGAGCAGGGAACTCTATCAGATGTATCAGACGATTCAGAACGGAACCGGAATGCAAATAAAACGCATGATCGGATCCGGAAACGGATTGCGAAAGAATCCGGTTCTCTGTGAAATTGTAGAAGAAATGTTTGGCGCGAAACTGGCATTGGCAGAATGTGAAGAAGAAGCGGCAACAGGGGCGGCATTGAGCAGTATGCAGCAGGATGAATAATTGAAAAGTATGGGATGTGATTAATTTCTGCAGTGATCATTGTATTGATTCCAGGCTTGCACAGGAGAATGAGAAAAATGTGAGAATGCATTTCAGCAGATTACAGTTATTAAAGCGTATGAAGAGGATGTTACATGAAACAGAAGCTGTTAGATGAACTGATGGAGGTATCTGAAGAAGAACAGAAATATCTGGATGGTCAGGGTGACATTGAAAGACAATTGTATGTGAAGGAAAAGATAGAGGAAATAGACAGGGAACTGCTGCTTAAAAGGGGTCAGCATTATGTAGAGATTATGTATGTGGCACAGGGCAGCATTACGCATTGCATAGAGGGAAAGGAATTAGTGCTTCATAAGGGTGATGTTTTTCAGGCAATTTAAGAAACGATATGGAATGACACCGCACAAATACCGAAAAGAAAACAGAAAAGACAAAAAATGATAACGTGGAAAATAAGATATGACCTTGCCATCTGGGCACATCATGGAATGTTTGCTGCCGGAGAGGATTTTGATCTCACATTCGGCCTCATGCATACAGCAGAGATTCTGGTAAAAATGCTGTCAATGAGAACTGATAAACTGCAGACAATCACACCTGATAATTTCAGACATCTGGCTAAAGATTTTAACGTTACCCTTTCAGAAGAGTTTCTGTATGATAAATAAAAATTTAAAAAGCTGAAAGTGAAAAGCAGCAGGAACAAGGCAACATGCAGTTTCGGCTGCTTTTCTATATATTAATATTCTCCAAGATCAAATAATTCATCAAAAGTTATCTTAAAATTCGGAAACATCACCAGTTGCAGCTCGTCTTTATTCTGAGCGGTGACGGTTTTGTAAAGATAGGGATACCCAGTACCATCTTCTCATGTCGGTCATAGTCTTGCAAAACAGATAAAACTTTGTTAAAATAACCAAAATTACAGTTCCTGCAGATGCTTTTCAGATTTTAGTGATGTTATCTTAGCACAAAGCTGTTTCGGAAATAACCGGGAAAAGGAGAAATCATATGAGTATTATAAAAAATGAAATACCAATATTGGAATTTGATACAGAACAAACGGCAGTGATCAGCCCAGTGCATGAGAACCTGAATCTGGTTCTTCCGAAAAAATGCGTATTTGCTTTTCTTGGCGAATATATTGATGAATATGCGGAGAAGACCGGAGCACAGATTGTATCGTATTTTATCAGTGCGACCAAAGAATATCCTGTTTATATAACAACATATAAAGGTGAAAAAATTGTGCTTTGTCAGGCACCGGTGGGTGCGGCAGCTGCCACGCAGATTCTGGACTGGCTGATTGGATATGGGGTGCATGAAATTATCTCTGCAGGCAGTTGTGGAGCGTTGGAGGAGTTCGCAGAAGGAACTTTTCTGATACCGGAGAAAGCTTTGCGTGATGAAGGAACCTCATACCATTATGCTGCGCCTTCGAGATTTATGGAAATTAATAAAAGGGCAAGAAAAGCGATCGAAAAGACGATACTGGAACACGGGATGAAATATCAGGAAGTATTTACCTGGTCAACCGATGGATTTTATCGTGAAACAAAAGAAAAGGTTGCGTACAGGAAGGCAGAGGGATGCTCCGTAGTAGAAATGGAATGTTCAGCACTTGCCGCCTGTGCGGCATTCAGGGATGTGACCTGGGGAATGATATTATATACGGCGGACAGTCTTGCCGAGGTTGACAGATACGATGAGAGAGACTGGGGCGGCAATGCATATGAATATGCGCTTATATTATGCATGGATTCTGTATTGGCGATATAAAGGAAATCAGAGGAAGATATGACTTTTGTAAAAAACAGGGTTTTGTCTATGGAATCTGAGTGCCACAGATGGTAAACTGGTGATATCCGGAACGGGCAGAAAAAGTTCTGACCTGTTACTTTATATTGGGGGAAAGGAAGAACAGATATGAAAAACCAGGAGAATTTATACGCTTCGATTCCTTATGTAGACAAAAAAGTATCCCGAATTTTTGCGGGAACTGCATTTTCACCGATCCAGGACGGGGCAGATGGAACGGATTTTTTTGAGGCGGCGCTGGCCAATGGAATTAATGCTTTTGATACGGCAAGGGTATATATGGAAGCGGAGCATTCCTTTGGCAACTGGCTGGAAAAGAGTGGCAGACGGGAAGAGGTAGTCATTCTCAGCAAATGCGGCCATCCGGATGCCATGTGGAACAAACGGGTGAATGAGAAAGAGATGCGAAAAGATCTGAAGAAGTCACTGGAAGAGCTGAAAACCGATTATATTGATATCTATATGCTCCACCGGGACGATCCGGATACGGAGGTTGCAGTAGCCGTGGAAACCTTCAATGCCATGCATGAAGAGGGAAACATTGGTGCGTTTGGTGCATCGAACTGGACACATACAAGGATCGAGGAGGCCAATGAATATGCCTACAAACACAATTTGATCCCGTTTTCCGTGTCCAGCCCGAATTTCTGTCTGGCCAGACAGATCGAAGATCCGTGGGGTGGCGGATGTGTCAATATCTCTGGTCCGGAGAATATAGAGGCCAGAGCATGGTATGAAAAAAATCAGATGCCGGTGATCGCGTATGCGTCTCTTGGCAGAGGATTTTTCTCCGGCAGGATGAAAAGTGTGAATGCTGATCATGCAGAAGACTATCTGGATTCTCTTGCTATGAAAGGATATGCGTGTCCGGATAATTTTGAACGTCTCCGCCGCTGTGAGATTCTTGCAGAAAAACATGGGGTGACGGTAGCACAGATTGCCATGAGCTGGATATTTTCCCAGCCGCTGAATATTTTCGCTATCGCGAGTATGTCAAAAGCAGACAGGATGAAGGCGAACAGGGAAGCACTGCTGTTGAAACTTTCCGATGAAGAAATCGCGTATCTTGCCCAGTAACACCCTTTAGGGAAATAAAATCAAATGGTAAATTGACTTTATTTAACCAGTACAGTACAATAAACATATACCCCTTACTGTATGGAGGAATTTGATATGAAGCAATGTATGGATGCAGATAATTTACATCGTCGTTTAAAAAAAATTATTGGCCAGGTACAGGCAATTGATCGCATGATTGACGAGGATGTTCCGTGTGAAGATATTCTTTCTCAGATTAATGCCGCAAAATCAGCTCTTCATGGATGTGGAAAGGTCGTTTTAGAGGGACATATCAAACATTGTGTCAGAGATGGTATCGAGCATGGTGATGCGGATAAAACAATTGAACAGTTTACAAAAGCAGTAGAACGATTTGCTAATATGAAATAATTGTCAGATGCAAGTAGAAAAGTGGATGAGCCGGAAATGGTTCATCTATTTTTTTATAAAAATTATTGATAATGAAACAGATAAATTTATGAAAAATGTGAACAGGAGAATAAGTATATGCAAGATATAAAAGAAGAATATATTACATGCCCTCGTTATATTTATACTGGTTTGCAGGGCGGATCAATCATGAAAGGCTGGATGAAAAACGAAAATGAAATGATTACCTGTTACTCTGACGGTACGCGTCCGGTAATCTTTAAAATCGAAAGAATCGACTACGAATAACATACATATAATTCGGACATTGTAAGGGAAACATGAAGGAAGAATATTATCAAATCAGCGAGGTCAGCAGAATTACAGGAACATCAAAGGTTGGAAATATAAAAAATATGTGCTAGAATAGAAGTTAGGTAATACTAACCACTGATTGTGAGAGGAAAAAATACAATGTCATATTCAGAAGATTTAAAAATATTCAGGGCGGCACATACATATAAGGCAAGTATTGTTGAAGGAAGCACTTTTCATTATGTGTTAAGTGGAAAAAAGGATGGAAAAACGCTGGTACTGTTAAACGGAGGAATGAACACGATGGAGATGTGGATGGGGTATGTCGATGCCCTATCTTCCGACTATCAGGTTTTACTTTTTGATTATCCGCAGGAACTGAGAACCAATCAGGAACTGGTCAGGGGAATGCATGCATTCTTTCAGGAACTTGGAATTACACAGCCGGTCTTTGTCGGAGCGAGCGACGGAGGTATGGTTGCACAGATTTACACACAGATGTATCACGGCGAGGTCGGAGGACTGGTTCTGATCTCGACAGGCGGGATGGATGAGAACACACTCAAAAGCCTTAAGAAAAAATATTTCCTTGCACCGGTTATGGTGTTTATTATGAAACATGGCAATTATGAAAAAATGAAACCAAAACTGGTCAAAGCCGGCATGAGCCATATTCGAAATGAAAGTAAAGAAGAGATTGCGTATGCACAGGATATGTTCGAAACAATTTTTAAAGATTACAAACAGGAAAAAGATGTCCACATTTCCAGCCTGCTGGCTGATCTGATGAATCAGAAGCCGGTGACTGCGGATGATTTTGCACAGCTGAAAGGAAACATTTTACTGATACTTCCGGATCAGGATTTCTTCTCGGGAGAAATGCAGAAAAATCTGATTCAGCTGATGCATAACCCGGAAATACAATATGTATCGGGAGGACATCTTTCTACAGTCCTGAAAGTAGACGCGTATGTGCGGACAATCCGTGATTTCCTCAGTAAACATCAGGGTAAATGATTCGTAGATTGACAAAATCCCTTAGATTCGCCTATGCTGTTACTGTAAAAACATGCCTGACGGAGGGCAGACAGGCAGTTTTGGAGAATACATAGAACAGCAGGGGAGGAAGCGACAGAACATGGAAGCAAAAAAATTCGGGCAGTTTATCGCCGGGATACGAAAAGAGAAAAAAATGACACAGGCAGAACTTGCCGGGAAGATTCATGTGACAGATAAAGCCATCAGCCGTTGGGAGCGGGGGCTGGGCTTTCCGGATATTCAGACACTGGAGCCGCTGGCGCAGGCACTTGGAATCTCCGTTCTGGAACTGATGCGTTCCGAAAGACAGGAAACGGAAAAACAGGACCAGCAGCCGGAAGAATTCCGCTATACACAGGGCGAGGTGGCTGAAATGTTACAGAATGCAGGGGATATTTCCAGACAGCAGAAAAAACAGGATCGAAATGCCAATGTGATCGCCGGGATCGTGCTGGCTGCGATCACCATCATCGTATGGATGACAAAACTGGCAAGTTTTGGCGGAGCACTGGTGGTCGGCGGCATAGCTGCAACCGTCTTTGTGTCGCTCTGGTATTTCTTCCAGAATATCGACGATGCAGAGAGTCGGAAAATCTATGGCGTTGCGGCGATTCTTTCGGTTGGATTTTTGCTGGCGCTGATGCAGTATGTCTGGGGCGAACAGCTTGGCGAACTTCTGCCCGGAGGAATCGACACGCAGCAGGAAATTTTCTGGACGGTATGGTATCTGTTTGTGATTGTCATGCTTATGATGGGAACCTTCCGTGCGATCCGGCAGCAGAGACAGAAAAAAGTGAAACTCTATAAAACAGTGCTGTTTTCTCTGATCATGGGCGTACTTTTATGTGCGACACTCTGGCAGTATCAGGGGACGATACAGAGACAAAAAGGTGACAGCGGTGTGTGGAGCAGTGCGCAGCAGTATGCGGAGACACTGTTGAAAAATGAAAAGCATCTGGAAGAAGACTGGCTCGTCGGGGATGAATCCTGGAAAGAAAAGAAAAATCTGTATCATATCCGACTCAGTTATTATGTAGATGCCGAAGCTGCAAAAGAAGGACAGGAGAGCGAATATGAGTATGTGATCCGGTTTGATGCGAGAGATGGATTTGTCATCCAATCACAGGGTATACCGGAAAAAGAAATGGATCTCTCCGGAGAATAAGCAGATTAAAATGTGCGATGAAATCCATGAATAAACAATAGGCATATAACAAAAAAGTGGTGAAAAACAGAAAAATCTGAAATTTCACCACTTTTTGTATGTTTATGCAGGCAATGAGTAAAAATCTGTGCTTAAATAAGACACAGAAAACGATCGTGCTGATCGGGGGAAAATGCGGAGTAGTGTATTTTCTAAGTCGGGTTGAAAAGAAAACGTAAGAAAATTAGTCTTGCGTATCTGCTGTAAGAAAGATAAGATAAATGGGATGAGGGAAAGAAAACAGAGTAGATTATCCTGATGTGAGGTGAACACACAATGAATTATTACGACCTTTCCAACCCGTCCACGCCACCAACCAGTGGCTATCGGCTGGGACTGTGGCGGCTTCGGAGACAGCGGATCTATCGTATCCTGATCGCTCTGGCAGCGATTCTTACCTATATTCTGCTGTATCTGACACTGAAAAGAGACGATTATACGAATGATATGTTAAAAGCCATCGTTCTGCTGTTTTGTTCTGTGGCAGTGTTTCTGGCACTGTTACTGGTTGCACGCAATCGAATCGATGTCGTACGGATGAGAAAACGGGAAGTGCAGGAGCGGCATGATTATAATTATGCCATGTACCGTACCTTATATAAAAAGAAGGAAAAATTTCGCTCCATTACCCTGCTTCAGATGGCAAGGCAGCAGATCGAACTGCACCATCCGCAGATGGCACTGCAGGCACTGGAGCTGGTGAAAAGGGAAAAATTGAATGTAGCGCAGCTTCGCAGTTTTTATTTTTATCAGGCAGCAGCGCTATATCTGGATGCACAGGAGAGCTGGCAGGAAGCGCTGACCAGTTGTTATGCAATCCCACAAAAACCGCAGCAGTTGTCACAGGAGGAAATCGAAAGCCTGTTTTTACCGGAGAGCAATCCGGACAAACTGGTGCTTGCTGTGAGTGACTGGGAGGAGCAGAAAGCTTCCTGGCCGGTGGTTACGACGCTGGCTGCGATTCTGATTTTGTATACCGGAGTCTATTACAGTGTCAATGGGTTACTGTCATGGCGGTATCATTACAGAGACTGGGTTGTGTATGTCTCCTTTTTCGTTCTTTTCTTTGGGTGGACAGTGCTCACGCTGTACTGGCTGGTCAAACTGTTCCGGCTGATCGGAAAACAGACAGAAAAAGGAAAGGGTGCAAAGACTGTGCAGAAGATCTTTCTGATGATTTTCTGGATCTGCCTCTTTTTGGGAAATAGCCTGATGCAGGTGGCTCAGATTTTTGGAAATGATGCGGAGGTAGAGGTACAGTCGAATGGTGTGATTGAGATGAAGCATGAAAACTGGCTGGATCCGCCGGAGTATTATTATAACAAAGCTACCGGGCTGTTTTTCCGCCGAACGCTGACACTGGATGAGATTATCGAATATGGAATCTCTGAGGAAACACTGGAAGACGATTCGACAGCGCATGCATCCGATGGGGAAATACAGAACGATAGCGGAACCGAAGAAGATCAGACGACCACAGAGAGCGGAGCAGATACCGAAACAGAAGATCCGCTGATGTCTCAGGCGCGGGCAGTCTATACATACATGAAAGAACATGGTGAGATAGCAGATGACGGAGATGTCTCCCAGGTGACTGCAAGTTGTAATGCAAAAGGAAACTTTTATGCCATTTTTGAAAGCGGTGAAGAGAATGGCAACAGCTGGGATAATCGCCTGGTCTATGACCGGACATCAAAGAATGGAGAATGCGAGTTGTTTGTCTATGAGAGGGTGGAAACAGGAAAAGATACCCAGCTGCTCGGATTCTATGCAGTGAATAAGACAACCGGGGAAGTGATCTCCGGGGAAAAAACATCCTGGAGTGAGGTGGGAAGCGAAGCCTACCGGGAAGCTACCGGAGAATAAAAATAACAAAAAAAGATACGATATCATATCATTGGTTTTCTTACGATATGATATCGTATCTTTTTTTATATTGCGGTCAGCAAAAGTGCTGATCTGATTCCCTTTATTTCAGCAGATTGTCATCTGTGAAGTAGTCGATGCGCATGGAGTGACGAACATCGTCCAGTGTTTTGGCGGCGGTTTCTCTGGCTGCGGCGCTGCCTTTTTTCAGGATGTCGTATACGTCCGGCAGGTTTTTCTCCCACATTTTACGGCGGTTACGGATCGGCTCAAGTTCGGACTGAATAACGTTATTCAGGAATTTCTTTACTTTTACATCGCCCAGGCCACCGCGCTGATAGTGGGCTTTCAGTTCATCCAGGTTGTTGTAGTCCGGCAGGAATTCTTCAAAGTGTTCCGGGCGACAGAATGCGTCCAGATAGATGAATACCGGGTTGCCTTCCACTTTTCCGGGATCCTGCACACGGATGTGGTTCGGATCAGTGAACATGGACATGATCTTGGTTCTGATATCTTCCGATTCGTCGGACAAGTAGATGCAGTTGCCAAGGGATTTGCTCATTTTTGCCTTGCCATCGATACCCGGCAGACGCAGGCAGGCCTGATTGCTTGGCAGGACAATCTTTGGCTCGGTCAGGGTTTCGCCGTATACGCTGTTGAACTTGTGTACGATTTCTTTACACTGTTCGATCATCGGCATCTGGTCTTCACCTACCGGTACACTTGTGGCACGGAAAGCGGTGATGTCAGCGGCCTGGCTGATCGGATAACAGAAGAATCCAACCGGGATGCTGGCTTCGAAGTTTCTCATCTGGATCTCGGCTTTTACAGTAGGGTTACGCTGTACACGGGATACGGTAACCAGATTCATATAGTAGAAAGTCAGCTCGGTCAGTTCCGGGATCATGGACTGGATGAAAATCGTGGATTTCTCCGGGTCCAGACCACAGGCAAGATAATCGAGTGCTACCTGCATGATGTTCTGACGAACTTTCTCCGGGTGTTCTGCGTTATCGGTCAATGCCTGCGCATCGGCGATCATAATATAGATTTCGTCATAGTTGCCGGAGTTCTGTAATTTTACTCTTTCTTTCAGGGATCCGACATAATGACCCACATGAAGACGACCGGTTGGACGGTCGCCGGTTAAAATAATTTGCTTCATAAAAACTCTCCTTTGTGCTCTGTAAATAATGTGTAACTGCAGTATGCGTCTGACAGAGCAATATAAATTAATTATAAAGCCCGAGTAAGGGACTGTCAACAACGCAAAAAGGAAAATCGGGCGCGCCGGGAACAGAATTTTCTGAAATTTAGCAATTTAAAGTGAAAAAACATTAAATCGTATTGTGATAACTAAAAACACCTGTTATAATAACGAAAAGATGTTAAAGTCTTGAACTTGAATAAGGAAGGTAAGAAGAATGAATCAGCTGGAAATATTAAGAGAAAGTCTTGGACAGTGTGATGAAATTATTCTGGATGCACTGCTTATGCGTAACCGTATTGTAGAAGATATCATGGCATATAAAGAGGCAAATGATATTCCGATCCTGCAGCCGGAACAGGAAGCAAAACAGAAAGAATGGCTGGAACGCCGGATGGCAGACAGACGCCATAAAGCAGAAGTGGAAGATGTCTTTGACAGCATTACACAGAACAGTAAGAAGATTCAGGCAAGAAAACTGTTCAACTATAATATCGTCCTGATCGGCTTCATGGGAGCAGGTAAGAGTACAATTTCTGAATTCTTGAAAACCGCATTTGCGATGGATGTGATCGAGATGGATCAGATCATCGCCGAGAGAGAAGGCATGAGTATCTCCGATATCTTCGAAGTGTATGGCGAGCAGTATTTCCGCAATCTGGAGACTAACCTGCTGATCGAGATGCAGTCGAGAACCAATGTGGTTATCTCCTGTGGTGGCGGTACTCCGATGAGAGAGTGCAACGTTGTGGAGATGAAGAAAAATGGTCGCGTCGTATTACTGACCGCAAAACCGGAAACGATTCTGGATCGTGTCAAAGACAGCCATGACCGTCCACTGATCGAAAACAACAAGACGGTATCATTCATTGCGGAACTGATGGAAAAACGTAGAGAAAAATACGAGGCAGCTGCCGATATCGTCATCGAGACCGATGGAAAAGACGAGCTGCAGATCTGTGAGGAACTGATCCACAGACTGCGCCAGATGGATAATGAATAATTTATAAAAAATGCATAAAAAGCTGCAGAAGAAAAGCTTGACGGAAATATGCGTCTGGCCGCTTACCCGCCGGGAAAAGGTGATATCACAAATATGATCCGCAGTTACATTCAGCGTTGCCAAAAAGATGGAGTTGAGATAAAATTGAACCACGAGGTGACAGCAGACGGCGAACATCACGAGGCCAGAGGCTACGATTCCGTTGTCCTTTCCATGGGCTACAGAAATTATAATTCTCTTGAAGAACAGGTGAAAGCTATCGTACCGGATACCTATGTAATCGGTGATACAATCCGTGCAAGACGTGCACCGGATGCAACGAAAGAAGCCTACGATGTGGCATCTCAGATTTAAACCCAAAACAGGAGGAAAAGAAGATGGAACAGAGAATCAAAGGAACAACAGGATTATTGGCACTGATTGGAAGCCCGGTAGGACATTCAGGATCCCCGGATATGTACAATTTCTGCTTCCGCTATCATAATCTGGATTACTGCTACATGGCTTTTGATATCAAAGAAGATCAGGTACCGGCAGCACTGGATGCCATGCGTCTGTTTAACATGAGAGGATGCAACGTAACCATGCCGTGCAAAACTGCAGCAGCACAGAACATGGACGAATTATCCGATGCAGCAAGAATCATCGGTGCAGTCAATACAATCGTCAACGAAAACGGAAAACTGGTCGGTCATATGACAGACGGAATCGGATTCGTTGGAAACCTGAGAGACCACGGTGTAGATGTAAAAGGAAAGAAAATGGTAGTATTAGGTGCAGGTGGAGCTGCAACAGCGATCCAGGTGCAGTGTGCACTGGACGGGGCAGCATCCATTTCCATCTTCAACCCGAACGATCCTTTCCTGGATCGCGCAAAGAATACAGCTGCAAAGCTGAAAAAAGAAGTACCGGATTGCGATGTTCAGGTATTCTGTATCGAAGATCAGGACAAACTGAAAGAAGAGATCGCAAAAGCAGATATTCTGGTAAACGGAACAATGGCAGGGATGAAACCTCATGAAGATGTTTCCCTGATTACGGACAAATCCGTATTCCGTCCGGATCTGGTAGTATGCGATGTTGTATACAATCCGGAAGAAACAAAACTCCTCCGGGAAGCAAGAGAAGCCGGCTGTGCAAAGACCATCGGCGGAAAAGGCATGCTTCTGTGGCAGGGAGTTGCAGCCTACAAATTATATACCGGCCTGGATATGCCAGTAGAGGAATATAAAAAGTTCCAGGCGGAAAACGCAAAATAAAATGAGTTAAAAAATGAAACAGAACAGCAAGAAGAATTATGTGATAACCTCTCTCGCATTGTATTTTACGTATTTTATTCATGGAATAGGAGCGTCTGTTTTAGGACAGTAAAAACAGGAGAAGAGTAAAGCAAAATACAGAATAACGTAAAAAGCAGATAACAAAAAGAGAAGGCCTGTGGTAAGGGGAAATTACGGCAGGTCTTCTCTTTTTATCTTTATTATATAAAAGGATTATGAAATAGGTAGGAATTTGAAATTATGTTTTTAAAGCGTTGTTATTTTCTGTGTTACAGACTTTTGTGAATGATGTCCAGAACCTGTTTCAATTCATGGACACCAATCTGTCCAGGTGCAGAAGCTTTGGAAGCGGCACCGAAGGTCAGTGCGGAACCAAAGGTCTCACCGGTCAGACGGCTTACAACACCCGTTCCGGTCATAGACATGGTGATGATCGGGCGGTCTGCGTACTGTTCTGACATTTCCAGAGTAGCTTCTAAAAGTGTCAGAACATCTTTTTTGCAGGTTGGCATCAGAGCAATCTTAGGAATGTCTGCACCGAGGATCTGCATTTTCCTGAGACGGCGAACAATCTCGTCTTTCTCAGGGGTTTTTGCAAAGTCATGGTTGGAAGCGATGACTTTTACGCCATTTGCATGGGCATGAGAAATGATGGAGGTTACAATCTCATCCCCGGTAAATGCTTCCACATCCACTAGATCCACATAGCCGCTTTCCGCTACGGCTTTGTTTAACTGTGCATACTGTTCCGGAGAGATTTCTTTTTCTCCGCCTTCCTTGGAGGTTCGGAAAGTGAAGAGTACAGGAATCTCGCCCAGAGCTTCATTCAGCCGCTTAGCGGTGGTCAGAACTTCCTCGGTATCGAAGACGTCATCGTACCAGTCCACACGCCACTCTGCAACATCTACAGGCAGTGCGGAGAAGGTAGAGGCTTCTTTGAGGATTTCCTCGCGGGTTTTACCAACGATCGGAACACAAATCTTCGGTCTGCCTTCGCCGATGGTAATGTTTCTTACTTTTACAGTATTCATAGTGTTTTCCTTTCCTGTAATCCTGCTGCTCCATTGACAAGCATGGTAAATGCAATGATTACGCTTTATTTATTCCGGCGAACAGGAATCAGATCCGTGCCTGCACGAAAAACTGATCCCTGCCGCGAAACGTATGAAAGACGCAGTGCGCATTCCCTACGTTCATCCATATCGGTGGAGAAAAATCCGCCGATATATGATAACAATTAATCCAGATAACCTCTTTGGGTCAGATGGTAAAGGATATTTCTTCCTTCCATGGTTCCGTCGATAATACGGCGGGCTCTCTGGCTGTCACCGATGTTGATAATTTCCACATCGTCATCTGCGAAAGCATCCAGAAGCTGCGGATACAGCTGACCTTTGGCTCTCATTCCCAGACATACGAATCCGTAACTGAAAGAAAGTTCGTATGCTCCCTCACTTCCTTTTACCAGGAAAGCGTCTGCTTTTACTTCAAGAAGAGAAGTTTTGGTAAGCTGGTGTACACCGTGCGCCCGCATCTGACATTTCATGTCATTTTTGGTTACCAGATCCAAATCACGGCCAATCTGATCCATCATTTCAACGATAGAGATATCTGCTTTACGTGCTGCAAAGAATTCCACAACATCCAGACCTACGGCACCGCCACCGATAACAGCTATCTTTTTGCCTTTCAGATCCTGCGGGAAATCGTTGATATGACTGATCATACCTAAGATAGAATAAACATTTCCGCCTTTTTTGTCAATATGATCCATCAGACCGTTGATCGGAGGAAGCAGAGGACCGGAGCCGGCAGCATGAACGATCAGGTTTGGATGGAACTTGCGGATATTTCCCATGGAACTACATGGTTTGTCGAATTTTTCTTTGACAGCTCTCGACATGTAGGAACGCCATCCGTCTTGCATGTGGCTGGCATCAATCTGATACTGGATAGATCCGTTCAGACCACAGGATACGTCGAAGATATCCCTTTTTCCTGTACATATTCCAGGTATTTCAGAGTATCTATCAGATTCTATCGGTTATTATAAATTTTATGAAACAAAAAACGACTGAAATACGGATTCGCATTGCATATCGGGCGGTGGAATGGTAAGATAAAACATATGTTTGAAAAAAGGAGGGGGAGAGTATGAAAGAAGAATTGACGATCCGGGTGGCAAAGCCGGAGGATGCAAAAGCGCTTCTGAAAATCTATGCGCCGTATGTGGAGAAAACAGCGATCACATTCGAATATGAAGTACCGCCGGAGGAAGAGTTTGCCGGACGGATCCGTCATATTCTGACGAAATACCCATATCTGGTACTGGAAGAAAACGGGGAGCTTCTGGGGTATGCGTATGCAGGGACATTCAATGAGCGATCTGCTTGTGACTGGGCGGTAGAGACGACGATCTATATCCGGGAAGATCAAAAAAAGAGAGGACTTGGAAAGAAGATGTACGCGGCACTGGAACAGGTGTTGAAAAAGCAGAATATCACAAATCTGAATGCCTGCATCGGTGTGCCGGAAGTGCCGGATGAACATCTTGACCGCAACAGCATGGATTTTCATCATCATCTAGGATACCGGCTGGTGGGAGAATTTTATCAGTGCGGGTATAAGTTTGATACCTGGTATCACATGGTGTGGATGGAGAAAATAATCGGTGAACATCAGAAAAAACAGCCGGCGATGATCCCGTTTCCGGAACTTTTAGAGAAAGATCCGACACCATGGGAAGCATAAAATCAGAGAAAACAAAAAAACGGTAACTATTCTGCAGACAGTACCTGTGAGGATACTGAACAGGTATGAAAAATTTACGATGCCGGTGACAGTTCGTCAAGATACTGTCCGGGCAAAAAGCGGATGGAGCACAAAAAGAAAAATATGATGTAAGGAGAATTATATTACATGGAAGGGAATTTGACGAAGGGTCCTATTCTGAAGACGCTGACCAAACTGGCGATACCGATCATGGCGTCTTCCTTTCTGGGAACTTTATATAACATTACCGATATGGCGTGGATCGGACTGCTCGGTTCAAAGGCTGTGGCGGGTATCGGCGTTGGAGGCATGTTTATCTGGCTGTCGCAGGGATTTGCGTCCATGGCAAGGATGGGCGGACAGGTACAGGTAGCACAGTGCGTCGGAAGAGGAGATAAGAAAAAGGCTCATGGGTATGCACAGGCTGCGGTTCAGCTGGCAGCCATTATGGGAATTCTGTATGCGATCATTGCGCTGATTTTTACAAAGCAGATGATCAAATTTTTTAAACTGGAGGATCCGGAAGCGTATGCGGCGGCATTTGCCTACACAAAGATTGCCTGCGGACTGATCGTCTTTTCATTTCTGTCGGTGACACTGACCGGTATCTATACGGCACAGGGAGATTCGAAAACGCCGTTTTATGCGAACCTGATCGGTCTGGCGACCAATATGGTCCTGGATCCGATCCTGATCCTCGGACCGGGACCGCTTCCGAAACTGGGCGCGGCAGGAGGAGCGATCGCAACGGTAACGGCGCAGTTTATCGTTATGAGTATCATGATTCTTGGAATTATGAAACAAAAGAAAGAAAATGTATTAAAAGGCATTTCGTTATTCGCAAAAATCCCTGCAGAATATCTGAGTGGGATCTGTAAAATAGGAATTCCTACGGCACTGCAGGGAATGGCATACTGTGTGATTTCGATGGTGCTCACCCGCATGGTATCAGCATTTGGAGCGGAAGCCATCGCCACGCAGCGCGTGGGCGGACAGATCGAATCGGTTTCCTGGAACACAGCAGATGGCTTTGCCACCGCGTTAAACGCATTTATAGCACAGAACTATGGCGCAGGAGAGATGGGACGTGTAAAGAAAGGATATCGGGCGTCTCAGTGGACGGTTGGTATCTGGGGGCTGTTCATTACGGTGATGTTTGTGTGTGTGCCCCGTCCGATTGCAAATATTTTCTTCCATGAGCCGAAAGCGATAGTGACAGCGATCGATTACCTGATCATCGTCGGATTCAGCGAAGCATTTTTATGTATCGAGACAACGACGGTGGGAGCACTTTCCGGACTGGGAAAGACCAATCTCTGCAGTGTGATCAGTATTATATTTACGGGTGCACGGATTCCGCTGGCGATGATCCTTGGCAACACTTCCCTGGGACTGAACGGTATCTGGTGGGCACTGTCATTGACTTCCATTGTGAAAGGCGTGTTATTTGTGATTGTGTTCCAGTGGGTAACCCGCACAAAAAAACAGGTGGCTACCTGACAAAAAACAAGTACAGAATGTCAGAACGGAATCGGCAGAGACTTTGGGTCTTCGGTATTCCGGTAGGCGGAAGGGGTACAGCCTTTGCAACGCCTGAACTGACGGATAAAATAACTCATATTTTCGAAACCGGCGTTTAATGCAATCTCAGTGATGGGAAGCCGGGTGGAGAGCAGCTGGGAGGCCGCCTGGTTGACCCGGTATTCATTCAGGTAGGAAAACGGTGTTTTTCCTACCTTTTCTTTAAAGAAACGGCAGAAATAATTCCGGTTCATATGAATTGTGCCGGCAAGGTCTTCCAGAGATATTTTTTCTCCGTAGTGAGATTCAATATAAGAAAATACAGCTTTTAACGGATTCCCATCGCCGGAAGGCTCTCCTGTCTGGGTACCGGGGATAAAGGACTGGCTGGCAAACAGCAGTTCCAGAATCTGTAACAGTGTGATCTTGATCGAGAGAGCAGCAGTCAGCGAGGTATCGCAGTTTCGGTACTCGTCGGCTGCCTTTTTGATCAGTGAACCAATCGGATCAGTGAGCTCCGAAGGGAGATCCTCGCCATCGGGAAACAGATATTTTCCGGTGCAAAGAGGTACCAGATAAGAGGTCTGGCAGGAATCTGCCTGGAGAAAATTCAGCATATTCAGCCGGAAAACCAGAGCATAATGGTGGGAAAACGGACTGTTTCCAAACAGTCCGTGCAGTGTGCCGGGATTAATAAAATAGATATGCCCTTCCTGAAGCAGCCGGGTACGGTTCTGGGTACGCAGCACCAGACTTCCTTTTGTGACATATAAAAATTCCACTTCTTCATGCCAGTGATATGGCACAAAGTATTGCCCGTAAGGATCTTCCTGAGAGAATGCCTGAAACGGAAGACCGAGAGGACCATGAGAGTGACTTTCGTGATAAGATAAGCTATTCATGTAAATACAGTCCTTTAATTAAAATATATTTGAGTATTATCTGAAAATGTTATGTTTATAATCTAAAGATATCACAGGACTTTCAAAAAAGAACGAGTCACCGCGTGGATCACAGTAACGATTATTCTGCTTTGTGTATTTCTTATGAAAAAAGGGAGAAATATACAGAAAGATATTACATAGGTGTCAAAAACAGGACAACAGAAGGTGAATATAGTATAAAAAAATAGCAATATATTACAAGAAATAAGAAATGAAATATAGTATCCTGAATATATATGAAAACGAGTCTGAAAATACAGAAAATTTTCGGAAGAAAGAAAAGAGGACAAACATATGAGCAAAGCATGGTGGAAAAGTAGTGTTATTTACCAGATTTATCCAAGAAGTTTCGCAGACAGCAACGGAGACGGTATCGGTGATCTGAATGGTATTACCGAACATCTGGATTATCTGAAAGAACTGGGAGTTGATGTGATCTGGCTGTCACCAATCTATAAATCCCCGAACGATGACAATGGATATGATATCTCCGATTATCAGGATATCATGACCGATTTCGGAACAATGGAAGACTTTGACCGGATGATCGCCGAGATGCACAAACGAGGCATCAAACTGGTGATGGACCTGGTAGTAAACCACAGCTCCGATGAACACAGATGGTTCCTGGAAAGCAAAAAATCAAAAGACAATCCGTATCGTGATTACTATATCTGGAAAGATCCGAAAGATGGCAAAGAGCCAAATAACTGGGGCGCATGCTTCGGAGGTTCTGTCTGGGAATTTGACGAAGAAACAGGAATGTATTATCTGCATTGCTTCTCCAAAAAACAGCCGGATCTGAACTGGGAGAACCCGGTAGTACGTGATGAAGTGTTTAACATGATGACCTGGTGGTGTGAAAAAGGTGTAGATGGTTTCCGTATGGACGTTATCAGCATGATCTCCAAAGATCCTGCATATCCGGACGGAGAAATCCGTGATGGACTGCACGGCGATATGTCACCATATGTATGC
>ENA-OUQI01000749-OUQI01000749.1-human-gut-metagenome-genome-assembly--contig:-NODE-749-length-23436-cov-6.035670_pt1 | contig 23436 bp, 18 predicted proteins | sample MGYA00237953_ERZ548840 | MGnify/ENA primary metagenome ERZ548840 (study PRJEB26490, sample SAMN05194690) | human gut metagenome | biome: terrestrial biome; feature: human-associated habitat; material... | reverse complement strand
GTAGAAAATTTAGTATATGCAGATTTGACATATCTTTCAAATGACGTGGAGAAAAAGAGGATTGACTTGAATGATGTGCATATAGATGACTTTTTATCAAATGGATTGATTTATAACACAGATGGTGGCTACGCATATTCCGATAAGGCATATAATCTTGTAGAATATGGAATCAGAAGGGGAGACAAGATTCGAAGACCAGAAGCGACGCCGGGACGACAGATTTTTCCAGTGATGTAGGATGATGAGATTGATAAAATGTTTGAAAAATAGTAAGCAAAATAAAAAAAAGAAAAAATGCAGACTTGCTATATTGGGATTTAATACGATTGGAGAAAAGATGAAAAAAACAACAATAGCAGCAGGAATATTACTAACAGGATTGTTTGCGGGAATACTGGTTGCCTGTAAGTCCAAGATAGAAACAACATCAGGGGATGTAAAAAATCAGTCAGAGGAAAATACAACAAATTCAACAGAAGAAAATACAGCACTTTCTCTGGAAAAGAAGGAAATAGATATTCCGGGTTTAAAAAAGCAATATAAATTAATTATAGTAAATGATCAACATATTATAGTTCCAGATGGCGACTATATATCAGAAAAGAGTGAAGAAATCGAGCAACGTGTTACAATGTTTTCAGATTCCAATGGAAAGACTTCAGCGGAAACGTGGTCGGAAACAGTAGATGCAATTAATAAGGAAAATCCGGATGGTGTGATTCTGAATGGTGATATGATCGATTTCTTTTCAGAGGCTAATTTGAACTGTCTGATGACGGATTTAAAACGGATCAAAGCTCCGGTTATGTATAACCGTGCAGATCATGACTTGGGGACCTGGTATAGTGATACATACACAGACGAAGACGTTCTGCAAAGAGAGAAGGAATCCTGGGATATGGAAGACGTAATGGTTCAGGATTTTGATGAATTTCTGGTTGTTGGGATTAACAACAATACCGATCAATTGTCGGAAGCAGGATTGGAAAGATTAAAAGAAATATGGGCAGAAGATAAACCAATTATTTTAACAATACATGTTCCGTTGAAATCAAAGGTAGATGATGGTCTTAGTGACGCTTCGAAAGCTGCATGGCAGGATCGAGCACTTCTATGGGGATCAGACTGCTTCTATACCCCGGACGAGGTAACACAACAGTTCCTGGACATGGTATTTGCAGAAGACAGCCCAGTGGTTGCTGTGATAGGAGCACATCTACATTTTGCGTATGATGACCAACTGACGGAGAAGATACCACAGTATGTGTTGGATGCTTCGTTTAAGGGGACGGTTGGGGTGATTACGGTGAAGTGATGATATTGCAAGAAAAGACAGCTGGATGAGTTTGTTACGAAACATATAGGAATTTGATTCCATATTTATCCATTGAAAAATATATTGTCGATATGATACTATTAAAGTAATGATTTGGAGACATAGTAAAAATTAAAATTATAAAATATAGAGTTCGTTTTGAGTAGATAAAAATAGAACTATATTATTGGGAAGAAAGGAGAAATTCAATTACTTTCTAGAGTAATTAGGATTCAAGAAATTATGAGATTTGATAATGAAGCACTGTTTAAAGAATTGGTAAAATCATATGGAATTAATTTATATTTAGGTGCTGGTTTTTCGGTTTATGCATATAATAATAATGGTGAAAAATTGCCATTGGGAAATGAAATAAATAAAATATTAATAGAGTTATTTTCAGTAAAGAGTAAACGAAAACTTAATTTAAGTAGAACGTGTCAAAAGATAAAGATTAATAATTCGGATATTTTGGAGAAAAAACTAAAGGAGATATATACAGTTAAGGATTTTGATGAGGATTATTTTATAATTACCAAGTTACCAATAAAAAATATTATAACAACTAATATAGATAATCTATTAGAAAAAATATATGATTCACCGAATTCTTCAATGAATATATCGGATACGGCAATTTATGGTTCGTTAGAGAAAGATAAAGTGGTAAGTCTATATAAAATGCATGGATCTGTTACATATCCAGTTGGAAGTAGGATGTCATTTACGGAGACAGAATTAACAGATCTTTTTATAAAAGATAGTAAACTATTTGAAACTGTTTCGTTCAAACTTTCGACTGCACCTACAATATATTGGGGAACAAGCTTATATGATAATGATACGATGCAACTGATATGCAACAGCGATGCGTATGCGAAATCTTCAATGCCTAAATGGTTAGTTGTTTATCCAAATGAAGAAAATAAGGAAATGATTGAAGAATATGAGGATTTGGGCTTTAACATTATAGAAGCCGATACAAAAGAATTAATTCATTATCTTGGAAAACAGGATTTTGCGAAAAATGATGAAAAAGACAAATATATATATAAAGAGTATCGAGAAAAATTTCCGACAAGTTTTATTTGCAATGAGTTGAAAAAATCCGGTGTAAAACGCCCAGTTGTGGATTTCTTTGCGGGCGCAGAACCAATAATTTCAGATATTGTATCAAATAATGTCTCTAACACATCGTATTATTCCATTTCGTTGGAGAAAATATTAAAAGGTAATATAACGCTCATAACAGGCATTCCAGGGTGTGGAAAATCCACATTATTGATGCAATTGGCTTTTTCAGATGAATTAAGTGGTAGAAAATTTTGGTTTAATAATATTATAAAGCAAGAGGCAGAAAAATTAGTTGAGTTAGTTAAAGATGACAAAAATGTAATTGTCTTTATTGATAATTTGTATAGTAATGTAGATGCTCTTAATGTATTGAAAAAAATGAAAAATATAAAATTGGTTTTAGCTGAAAGAGCATTAAACTATGAATATGTTAAAAAATTTTTAAATATTTCGTCGGATAGAATAATTGACATAAGTGAACTTAATAAAAATGATGTTCAAATGATATGTCAGTCAATGAATAGAACTAGCTCAGATGCATTAGATTTGATGGCCAAAAATCAAAATATTTCATTGTTAGAAGTGGTTTTTTATACTGCTACTTACACACAAATTCAAGAACGAATAAAGAGTTACATAAAAGACCTAAAAAATTACAAGGATAGTAATTTAAAAATCGATTTGTTGGAGTTGTTCGTATTGGTTAATTATACAAGTTATTGTGGAATACCATGCTCAATGGATATGATGTATTTTTATTTCAGCGATTGTATTGAATCGTATGAAGATATATTATATGCATTGAAAAAAATGAATCGAATAATAGTAGAAAGTACAGAGTACGATCTTTATGATAAAACACAAGACTACAAGGAAATGCGTAGTAAATTGTTTGCGGAAAAATCATTCGGTGTTTTAGATTCAAGTACGATTTCAAAAGTTATGAATAAATTTTTGGATAAGGTCGGAAATAATATAATTTATCGATATGATATTTTTAAGCGTAGGGCATATGATGCAGATTTGACAAAAAAAGCATTTGATTTAAAAAATGGTATAAAGTTCTATGAAAAAGTGCTAAAAAATAATAAATCTCCATATGTTAGACATCAGTACGCATTGTTTTTACAAAGAAAAAATGAATATGATTTAGCATGGAAACAGATAGATCAAGCATATACAGAAAGTAAAAAGAAAATATTTTCGATTGCAAATACACATGCCATAATAATGTTTGAAATGAATATTATTAGTGAAGCGGTAAAAGAGGATGAACTAGAGATGCTAAAGAAAACAATCGAAAAGTCGTTTTTGACATTAGAGTTTTGTATTACACAGGATGTGAGGGTGAATTATCATGTATTAACGTATGCAAGGAATGCTATTAGGTATTATGAAAAATATGGTTGGGATAGTTACGCAGAGGGCTATGTTGAAAGTGCGTTAAAACAATTGAGTGTGTTATTGAATTCAGAAGATTATATTTATCAAGGTACATTAAAAGAATTAAAAAATTTGCAGAAACAATTAAATAATATAAAGAGAATGCTATAAGATAAAAGGTAAGTGAAGGTATTATATATTTGATAATCAGATGGCAGACGGTGTCATGAAAGGCAGAAAGTGTCAAGCACAAGTTACTGTTCAGGGGTTAGCTGGACTTGAGAAAACCGGGATAATCAAAGTTCTTGAGGGTTTGCCGAACTAATTGAGGGTCAGTCGTGAGGGGCTGGCCCTTTTAGAATGCCAGTTTTTGAGGGTTTGGTGTTGTTGACTTCTTAAATTAGCATAATGCTGATCTACTTGCTTGTCTCTGGAATGATCTGTATACTGTCATTAGTTTACAGAAAGAAAAAGGTCCCAGAGCACCCTACCTGGAAAGTTGTGTACTTTGAGACCATGGTCAAAAACCATGATTATTATATCAGATTACACACTGGTCCTCAAGGAGGATATTGGTGTTTTTTGTTGAGGGCAGTGAGAACTCCCATTTATGCCCTGTCTGTCAGGGAATGCTCCGTTACAGGGACTCCCGTCCACGCATCCGAAAAAAGGAAGGCGGAATGAAAGAGCATCTGATGATCCGCAGGTTCCGCTGTCAGAACTGCCATAGCTATCACAATGAACTTCCTGACTGTCTTGTTCCCTATAAACACTACGAAGCAGAGGTGATTGCCGGTGTCCTGGATGAAGTTATCCGTCCGGATGACTTGGATTCTGAGGATTATCCGTCCTTCAACACCATGCTCCGCTGGCTTCAATGGTTTCATGAAAACCTGCAGCGCATAGAGGGATACCTACGGACAGTCGGATATCAGATATTGAATCTGGGAGAGGAACTCCTGTTTACTTCCGACTTGCTGCTCAACAAGATCAGAAACAGATATCAAAACTGGCTGGAACTTATCCTCCGGCTCATTTATAACAGCGGTGGATTTTTAACGTCAATCCTCTGGTAGATCTATGCACCTGCTTTGGTTCGTTTGTCATGCGTGCAGATAGTATAGTGATCTCAAAAGGAGGTATCTATACTATGAGTACAAGTGATACATTTACAAAACAACAGTGGCAGGATCAGGAAGCACTTCACCGTTTCCAGCTGATCTCACCGCTTCTTCAGACAGGTTTGGATGATGCCAAACGCTTACAGCTGCGCAGAACGATTGCTGATGAGAATCACATTTCTGTCCGTACTCTTTACCGGTATGAAAAAGCATTCGCAGAAAAACAGTTCTCAGGTCTTAAACCAGCTGATCGTGAAAAACACCGTTCACAGAACCTTCCGAAAAATTTTGAGTTTCTTCTGGAACAGGCGATTCAGCTCCGTAAAGAAGTCCCGGAACGGTCAGTTGCCCAGATCATTTACATTCTGGAAGCGGAAGGTCTTGTAGCACCGGGTATTCTGAAAAGATCGACACTTGAGCGGCACATATACAGGGCTGGTTATGGTCAGAAACAGATGCAGATGTACAAGGAGGCCAGAAACAGTTCTTCCAAACGTTTCTGCAAGCCCCACCGCATGATGCTGATCCAGGGTGATATTAAGTATGGTCCAAAACTTCCCATTGGGAAACATGGTGCAAAGGTACAGACCTATCTGTCCTCTGCTATTGATGACCATTCCAGATATCTGCTTTCTTCACGGTTTTACGATAATCAGGAAGAATCCATCATTGAGGATATCTTCCACCAGGCCATTTCCCGCTATGGCACCTTTGATGCCTGTTACTTTGATAATGGAAGTCAGTACATCGCAAAACAGATCCGGTTCTCACTTGCCAGACTGGGAATCCATGTCATGCATGCCAAACCACGTTCAGGGAAAAGCAAGGGCAAGATTGAAAAGTTCCATCAGGTGGTAGATGACTTTATCCGTGAATCAAAGTTCAAAAATATCAGGACACTGGAAGAACTGAACCGTCTCTGGACAGTCTATCTGGATGAATACTATCATAAGCAAAAGCATACTGGTATCGCAGAATACTACGAAAGCCTTGGAGCCGCTGTTCCGGAAGAAGGGATATCACCGCTTCAGGAATGGAACCGGGACAGCCGCCCACTGACATTCCTTGATGCAGCCGTGGTATCTGAAGCCTTTCTCCATCATGAACAGAGGAAAGTCGACAAGGGAGCCTGCATCAGTTTCCGTGGGAAGCGTTACGAAACAAAACCATCTTTGATTGGTCACACTGTAGAGATTTCTTATGATCCTGCAGCACCGGAACAGATCACCATTTCTTATCAGGGTATGGAGCCTTTTACCGCAGCTCCGCTAAAAATCGGTTCGTATTGTGACAAAAGACCGACTCTTCCTGCTTCCATGCAGGAACAGACCCCTACGACCTCCCGCCTTCTTGATGCACTGGAGGTACGTCATAAACAGAACCAACAGCAGATGGCAGATGCCATTTCCTTTGCTTCCTACCGGAAGGAGGCGGATGACTGATGTATGAAACCTTCTTTGGTATGGAACATACTCCGTTTGTACGTGATGTTCCGCCGGAAAAACTGTATGAATCCAATGCATTTCGCGAGACCCTTGGACGGTTGTCCTATGTGGCAGACCGTCAGATGTTTGCTGTCGTAACGGCTGACCCCGGATGTGGTAAATCAACATTGATCCGCAGATTCTACTCGGAACTTCCGAAAGAGGATTACATCGTTCTTTATCTGTCGGATTCAAAGCTGACACCACGATGGTTTTATAAGGGTCTGCTGGATCAGTTGGGACTTGAAGCCCGGTTTTACCGCGGTGATTCCAAACGTCAGCTTCAACAGGAGATCGAGATCATCCGGGGAGTGCAGCATAAGAAAGTCGTCTGTATCCTTGATGAAGCACATCTGATTGAGAAGGAGACTCTGGAAGAATTCCGCTTCCTGCTTAACTACAGATTTGATTCCATGAGTCCCATGGCTGTTGTGCTAGTCGGGCAGACAGAACTCTGGGAAAACAAACTAAAACTACAGAGGTATGCTGCTATCCGCCAGCGTATCGATATGTACTGTATCCTGCCACATCTGGACAGGTCTGAAACAGAACAGTATATCGCAAGCCATATGGATTACTCTGGGTGTGCCCAGGAAGTATTTACAACCAAGGCATTGGATGAAATCCATAAAGCATCGGCCGGAATTCCGCACATGATCAATCGGATCTGTGAAAAGGCTCTTATGTATGCATTTCAAAACCAGAAACGTCTGATTGATGATTATATGATTAAGTATGTCGTGGAACATGAAATGCTCGGAACCATGACTACATAAACCTTATCGCCGCCTGTATTCAGGCGGCAGCCTTATAAGGGCTGGTGACAGAAAGTTAAGCAATCTGATGACAATTCATGTGGGCAAGTCGGTGACATCTCATGAGGTCAGTAACATCAACCAAAGAGAGCGTTTCAAGTTTTGTGTAAACAGAAAAAACTTGAAACGCTCTCTGATTTTCAGGCTTGCCACGCTTTTATTTTAGTCTCTAAAAGGCGCAGTATCTGCTGTGGGAGGATCCTGTATTATTTTGCGCTGTCAGCATCAATCACAGACTGGATCTGCTTCATCAGTGTATCGTAATTGTCCTGGTTGTCGATTCCGCCGAGCATCGGTTCTCCCACAATATTCCCATTTCGATCAACTAAGATTGTGGTAGGAAATGCCATGATATCGGAGGCATATTTTCCTGCTGCGGAATCAGAGTCGATGGACAGATTGCGGTACTTCGCACCCTGACTTTCGAGAATCGATGCCGCTTCTTTTATCGCATCTTTATTTGCATCAAAGGTTTCTGTGTTGATGCCTACAACCTCGCCTCCCATGGATTTGATTGCATCGTTTAATTCGTTCAGCTTAGACAGCTCTGCGACACAGGGTTTGCAGCCGGTAAACCAGAAGTTAACGACGGTCACTGCATTGTTGGAAAACAGACTTTCGTCAACTGTATTGCCGTCATAATCCTGACCGGAGAAATCCCGGAACGGAGATGCATCTTCGGAATTATTTTCGGCATCGGCATCCTCAGATGTTGTTGTGTCGTTTTCCAGCCCTGCGATCTGTTCCTCGATTTTTCGTATCGTTTCAATATCATCTGTCAGTGTTTTCAGCTCATCCTCTGAAAAAGAGTCTTTGTTGGAGTCAACGGTGTCTGCCAGATAATCTGCATAATTTCCACTTGGATCAGCCGTGCTTTTATTCATCATGCCAAATACTTTGTTCCATACCTCCTCATGGTCTGCAAAAATCTGGTTTTCCTGCTGATATAAATCATCCAGCTTCGTGCCGGAAGCTTCTGTAGTTTCTGTACCGGATTCTGTAACAGATTCTGTACCGGATTCCGTCTGGGTTGTCTGTGTTTTTGTTGTGTCTGCTGCTTCTTTTCCGCTGCATGCGGTAAGTAATAATGCTGCGCTGAGTGTAAAAACAGGAATAAATATTTTTTTGGTTTTCATAAATCATGTCTCCTTAATAAATAGTATAAAGGTAATTATTCAGTAGTCACTGTACCGCGAGGTGTTTTGGCATGAATATGCCAAAATCCCGAGACATACAAGCCAAAATGCCATCACCGAAGGTGATTTTAAATGTATTTTGGCTCGTAACTGTGAAGGTACTGAACAGTTACGTATAAAATTGCTAATTACTGGTTGCTGATATCTTTTTTCTGACACGGTTTTCCCATGAACTGGTAGTGAATCGCATCTTTCGGGCAGGCTCTGATGCAGGCTCCGCACCGGATACATTCCGGATGATTTGGTGTCCGGCACACATCAATATCCATTTTACATGCCCGGGTACACTGGTTACATCCGACACATTTGCTGTCTTCGATCTTTATATTCAAAAGACTGACTCTGTTAAATAAGGAATAGATCGCGCCAAGAGGACAGATCCATTTGCAGAAGGGCCTGTAAAACATAATGCTGAGTACGATGACCGTAATCAGAATACAGAATTTGAATGAAAACAGTTTTCCCAGTGCAGACCGTATTGCGGCATTTCCGATGGAAAGTGGTATCGCCCCTTCAAGAACACCCTGCGGACAAATATACTTGCAGAAGAAGGGATCTCCCATTCCAATCGAGTTTGTTGCAAGCATCGGCAGAAGGATCACGAAAACTACAAGGATGATGTATTTCAGATACCGCAGAGGCTTCAGCCTGGCTGTGGAAAATTTCTTTCCGGGAATTTTGTGAAGCAGATCCTGAAACCATCCAAACGGACACAAAAAGCCACAGATAAATCTTCCCAGTGTCACTCCGAGTAAGATCAGAAACCCGGTTATGTAGTAGGAAAACTTGAATCTGGATGATCCGACAACCGCCTGAAAGGCTCCGATGGGACACGCTCCCGTGGCAGCAGGACAGGAATAACAGTTTAACCCGGGGACGCATACCGTTTTCGCCTTGCCCTGATATATTTTGCCCTGAAAGAAATTGGGAATATGAATATTGGTAAGCAGTGTGGCCGCTGCCTGTATCCATCCACGTATTCCGGCTATTTTCTTTGATCGTAAGTTCTTTTTCTTATCCAATTCCGACACACTCCAGACATAATTTAATTGCTTTTCCAAGCACTGCAGCCGCTTCCCCTCTGACCGCACCGTAGCTCATCATCGCTATGCCTGTGATGACCAGAACAATTTGAGATATTTGTTTGCACTTCAAAATATGGTTGCTCCTTTTGTTTGTTGTATTGATTGACCAGCTGACTTCGATATTATACAATAGCTGTTGTAAAATAATTGTTAAGAAATGGGCGGGTGAAGAAATTTTGAGATTATTAATCGTTGAAGATGAGAAACAAATGTGTGACACGGTTGCCAGAAGTCTGTACGCTGCCGGGTATGAGGTGGATACCTGTTACGATGGGGCGGAGGCTCTGGAATGCATCCTGGCAGAGAATTATGATCTGATCGTTCTGGATCTCAATCTGCCCGGCATGGATGGGATGGATCTTCTGAAAGAACTCCGGAAGGAAAATGAGGAGACGAAGGTTCTGATCCTGTCTGCAAGAGGGCAGATTGCAGATAAAGTGGAAGGACTTGATGCCGGGGCAAATGATTATATGGAAAAGCCATTCCATCTGCAGGAGCTGGAAGCACGGATCCGCAGTCTTACAAGAAGAAAATTTGTGCAGAAGGATGTCTGCCTGGAAAGCGGCGGGATAAGATTCGATACCATCAAACGAGAGGCCTATGCAAAAGGAACCCTGGTTTCCCTCACAAGAAAAGAGAACGGAATCTTGGAATATCTGCTTCTTCACCTTGGAAGACCGGTAAGTCAGGAAGAGTTGATCGAGCATGTCTGGGATGCATCTGTGGACAGCTTCAGCGGATCCATCCGCGTACATATGTCTTCGCTCAGACGTAAACTCAGGGCTGTACTTGGATATGATCCGATTCTGAACAAAGTGGGTGAAGGCTACCAAATAAGAGAGGAGTCTGATCGATGAAAAAAATATCGCTGCAGTGGAGACTTACCTGTATCATTACCCTGTATATTGCGTTGGTCTGTGGTTGTCTGACGCTGCTTGTCTATAAAAACGGGATTTATTATATCGATTCCCTGCAGGAGACTGTGGATGCCCGGGGAGATGATGTCGGAGAGCGTGTCGGGGATGGCGACACAGATGATTCGGATCAGATATATATCAGCATTCCGGAGGATAAGTGGGATGAGTTTGCAAAGGATTTCTCTGTTCAGGTGTACAACAATAAAGCTGACTACAAAAAAAACAGTTTGATCCTTTCGGCTTTACTGGCGCTTCTTGGCGGTGTAGCTACTTATTTTATCAGTGGTCATGCACTCAGACCCATTCGTGAATTTTCTGAAAAAATCGAGGAAGTACAGGCACAAAATCTGGCGGATTCGCGAATTGAAGAAAATAAAGTGAAAGAACTGAACCAGCTTCGTATTTCGTATAACAAGATGCTGGAACGTCTTGCGGGTGCTTTTGAGATACAGAGACAATTTACGGCAAATGCAGCACATGAGCTTCGAACGCCTTTATCTGTTATGCAGGTACAGCTCGATGTATATAATTCCACTCCACATCCAGGCAGCGATGGTGACACCTTACAGACGATAAAGATGGTTACGGAACAAAACGGCCGGCTCAGCAAAATGGTCAAGACACTGCTCGATATGAGTGAACTTCAAACGGTAGGACGGGATGAAACCATTGCTGTTGCTGATCTTGTCGATGAGGTATTGGTGGATCTGGAACCGCTCGCCCAGGAAAAGGAAATAAAACTGGTTGGAAACTGTAAAGATATCACTATGATCGGAAGTGATATTTTGATTTACCGGATGGTATACAATCTTGTTGAGAATGCAATCAAATACAATCGTTTCGGTGGGCAGGTTACTGTAACCGCATATAGAAAGGGAAAAAATATCTGTCTGTCCGTAGAAGATACCGGAAGCGGAATTCCGGATGAACTGAAGGAACGGGTGTTTGAACCATTCTTTCGTGTAGACAAATCCAGAAGTCGGGAGCTTGGAGGGGTAGGCCTGGGACTGGCTCTGGTTCGTGAGATCGTGCGTGTACATGACGGCAGTATCACCGTTCAGTCCGGCTCGTCCGGCGGAACGGTCTTTGATGTGGTTTTCACGCAGTAATTAACGCCCCCACTGTACAGGTGGGGGCGTTAATTACTGCAGATCCAGTGCTTTCATACTCATCTCTTCCAGCAGCTGGGATTTTACTTTATACAGCTTGTCGGACAGATCCACATAGACTTTCTGTGGATTTACAAGACGGCGTGTCTCCGGCCACAGGGTTTCCTGCTCTTTTTTGCAGATTGCCTGCATCTCCATAACAGAAGGAGAAGTGTAGACACACAGACCTTTCTGGAATACCGGAACGAGAAGTTCACGCAGGGTGTAAGTGCCGCCTTTGATCTTGGTTTTTTTCCAGGTTTCAATCGGATCAAAGATGATCATATCTTTACTTTCATCAAAGGTTTCGTTAACCATACAGATCAGATCGGCACGGATCTTGCCGGTTGCTTTGTCATAGATACGGTAAATGGTTTTATTTCCCGGGTTTGTGATTTTTTCTGTGTTTTCAGAAAGTTTGATCTTCGGTACGAAATCTTCATCGTCCTTATCTTTGATGGCTGCCAGTTTGTAGACACCGCCGAATGCCGGACAGTCTTTGGAGGTGATCAGGTTCGTGCCGACACCCCAGGAATTGATTGTGGCGCCCTGGGCTTTCAGGCTGTCGATCAGGTATTCATCCAGGTCACTGGAAGCGGAGATGATCGCATCGCCGAATCCTGCAGCGTCCAGCATCTCGTAAGCTCTCTTTGAAAGATAAGCCAGGTCACCGCTGTCGATACGGATACCGTATCCATGGAAGTTCGGGTCTTTTTCTTTCATTTCTTTGAAGACACGGATGGCGTTTGGCACACCGGAGTCCAGAACGTCATAGGTATCTACCAGAAGCAGGCAGGCATTCGGATACAGATTTGCATAGGTTTTGAACGCGGTATATTCATCCGGAAAGCTCATGATCCAGCTGTGTGCGTGTGTACCTTTGACCGGGACATCGAACATCTTTCCGGTCAGCACGTTGGAAGTTCCCACGCAGCCGCCGATCACAGCAGCTCTTGCACCGTAGATACCGGCATCCGGGCCCTGGGCACGGCGAAGACCGAATTCCATGATACCGTCACCCTTTGCAGCGTAAACCACGCGAGAGGCTTTGGTGGCGATCAGACTCTGATGGTTGATGATATTTAAGATTGCAGTTTCCACCAGCTGTGCCTCCATGACAGGAGCAACTACTTTTAAGAGAGGTTCTCTCGGGAATACAACGGTTCCTTCCGGGATGGCATAAATATCACCGGTAAAGTGAAATCCTCTCAGATATTCCAGAAAATCATCATCGAACAGATTCAGCCCCCGCAGATATTCCACATCGTCCGGAGAAAAGTGCAGGTCACGGACATATTCGATGACCTGTTCCAGGCCGGCTGCGATGGCATAACCGCCGTCACACGGGTTCTGTCTGTAGAAAGCATCAAATACAACAACCTGATCGGTAGGGTTTTTAAAGTAGCCCTGCATCATGGTTAATTCATATAAATCAGTTAATAAGGTTAAATCCAGCGCTCTCATGGCGTACCTCCATATCGTTATTGTTGTCCGATCAGACTCGGCAACTTCTGTAACTGTTCGGTGTCAGTATATACATCCGGTGTACGGGGCAGATGTTACAGGCGCTCTTTGTACTTATCATAGAAGATACAGAACAGTTATCAATTTTGTATAGTATACCATTTTGAAAAAATAAAGTAAACCTGTGGGAGGGAAATGGAATGGGAATACGTCTGAAAAATGTGGAGATGAAAATACGAAAAAAACGCTCTGAAAACAGGTTGAAAAAAATTTTAAAAAAAATTTGAAAAAAACACTTGCATTTTTCTGAGAGGTGCTATATAATACATCTTGTCGCTGAGCGATACAGATAAAAAGCAAAGCACAAAAGACAATGGGCTATCGCCAAATGGTAAGGCAACGGACTCTGACTCCGTCATTTCAAGGTTCGAATCCTTGTAGCCCAGCTCTAAGCCTTGGATAGTGATCCAAGGCTTTTTTCTTGCTTTACAGAAAAGTGCTCTTCGGCAAAAAAACGCTCCGCGAGGATGCGCCGGGAAGAATCCCGGATCGGCAGGAAGAGAAACGAAAGATTACAGGAGGAAGGGTCACGATGTATGCATTTGAAAGTAAAGTCCGTTACAGTGAAGTTGGCGAGGATACCAGGATGACACTTTACAGTGTGCTGAATTATTTTCAGGACTGTAGTGTATTTCATTCGGAGTCGGTAGGAAGAGGTACGGCCGTGCAGGAAGAATTGGGAAGAGCCTGGGTGCTGACCGGCTGGCAGATCGAATTCAGGAGAGCAGCTGACCTTGGGGAAAGCATACGGATCTCCACCTGGCCGCATGGATTCCGGGGATTTGTCGGAGAGCGTAATTTCCTGATGGAAACACTGGATGGGGAAGTCCTGGCTTGTGCGGACTCAAGCTGGGCATATATCGATGTGAAAACCGGACATCCGGTAAAGGCATCAGAGGAAGAACGGGCAGCATATCCGGTGGAGGAGAAACTGGATATGAAACCGTTGGGAAGAAGAATCCGGATTCCGGAGGAGCGGCAGGAGATGGGAGGCTTTACCGTCCGCCAGTATCATCTGGACTCCAATCATCATGTAAACAATGCACAGTATATCCGATTGTCGCAGGAATACATCCCGGCTGATTTTCAAGTGCAGAGACTGCGGGCGGAATATAAGAGACAGGCAGTGCTTGGAGATCAGATTTTCCCAATGGTTTCGAAAACAGAGGACAGCTATGTGGTTGCTTTATGTAATGAAGAGAAAGAGCCATATGCGGTGGTGGAATTTTCCTGAACATAAGAAGTGAAAAGTAGAGAGATATATAAAGAAATTACCAGGAAATGAAGAAATTACTGGGAGAAGTCTGCAAAATATATTATAATGAAGCAGAAATAAGCAATGACAGAATGAAAAGACTGCCATTTCGTGAAATATGCAGGAAACAACAGATATCAGATGAATGGCTGACGAATGCAAGACAGTCTGAGATCACACAAATACACACGCAGGAGTCTGCGTGAACACAGTTACGGAGGAACGATCATGATTGAATTAGGAAGAAGACAGAAATTACAGGTAGTAAAAAAAGTGGAATTCGGTGTCTATCTTGGAGAAAAGGCAGATGCGAAGGAACAGGAGAGGGTTCTTCTGCCGGCAAAACAGGTACCGGCGGAGACAAAAGTAGGCGATGAACTGGAAGTATTTATCTATCGGGATTCCGCAGACCGCCTGATCGCGACGACAAGAGTACCGGCTCTGGAGCTTCATCAGACAGCAGTGGTAAAAGTTGCGGAAGTTGGGAAAATCGGAGCATTTCTGGACTGGGGTCTGGAAAAAGATCTGTTGCTTCCATATAAAGAGCAGACCGTAAAGGTGAAAAAGGATCAGGAAGTGCTGGTTGCCTTGTATATCGACAAGAGTGACCGGCTCTGCGCGACCATGAAAGTATATCCGTACCTGAAAACGCAGTCTCCGTATGTGGTAGAAGACCAGGTAGAGGGAAGAATCTATGAGATCAGCGACAACTTCGGAGTTTTTGTGGCAGTTGATGATCAGTATTCCGGTCTGATCCCGAAGACAGAGGCGCAGGGACAGTACCGTCCGGGTGAGAAGGTAAGCTGCCGTGTGACAAATGTAAGAGAAGACGGCAAACTGAATCTTTCTCCGAGAAAAAAAGCATACCAGCAGATGGATGAAGATTCCGAACTGGTGTTAAAGGTAATTGGTGAGTATGCAGGTGTGCTGCCGTTTGATGACAAAGTGTCACCGGAGGTGATCAAGCGGGAATTCGGACTGAGCAAAGCGGCATTTAAACGTGCGGTCGGTCATTTGTTGAAAGAGAAGAAAATCAAGATCCAGGATAAACGTATTTACTTGATTTTTTAGGTGGCAGTTGCTATACTATACAGTATATTTTGGTAACACTTTGCAGTCAGGATCCTGTGGAAGAAGCGGGAAGATGTAAGGTATGACTGCTGACAGTAAAAAGATAGTATGCAGTTGGAAAAGAAAACAACTGTCTGAGTAATAAAAGGAGGATTATCGTTGGACTCGATAGACTATTATAACCGGTATGCGGTGCCCTATTATGAAGAAACAGTAGATGCGAGCATGGAAGAGGTTATGAAGCCGTTTGTGGAACTTCTGTCCGAGGAGTCGGAGAATGCAGAAGTGTTGGATCTGGGATGCGGTTCCGGAAGGGACACCCTGTTATTGGAAGAATATGGATTTTATGTAACACCGATGGATGGCTCAGAAGAGATGTGTAAACTTGCAGAGGTAAACACAGACAAAGAAGTATTGCAGATGACCTATGACGAGATGGAATTTGATGATGTCTTTGATGGGATCTGGGCGTGTGCCTCACTGATTCATCTGACGGAAGATGAGATGCGCAAGGTTATGAAGAAACTTGTACAGGCGCTGAAGGAAAACGGTGTACTTTATTTTTCCGTACATAAAGGCGACCGGGATGGAATCTATCATGGACGTTATTTCCATGACTACAACAGAAGGGAACTGCAGAGTCTGATGGAAGAATATCCGGAACTGGAAGTGGTTGATATATGGACCACACAGGATGTGCGGTCAGAAAAGTCGGATAAGCTCTGGCTGAATGTACTGGCACGAAAAACAGGAAAAGAGTAAATGCAGGAAAGTCTGGACGGCGTAGTACCGGCCAGACTTTTGCGTTTTATTTGGTACAGGATATAGGAGGAAAACCGATGGGATTTACACATTTGCATGTGCATACGGAATACAGCTTGCTGGACGGTTCCAATAAGATCAAAGAATATGTAGCCCGGGTGAAAGAACTGGGGATGGACAGTGCGGCGATTACAGATCACGGTGTGATGTATGGCTGTATTGATTTTTATCGGGCGGCAAAGGAAGCCGGAATCAACCCGATCCTCGGATGTGAGGTCTACGTGGCGCCCGGTTCCCGTTTTGATAAAGAGATGCAGCACGGAGAAGACCGGTATTATCATCTGGTGCTGCTGGCGGAGAATAATCAGGGATACAGTAATCTGATGAAGATTGTTTCTGCAGGTTTTGTGGAAGGGTATTACTATAAGCCGCGAGTGGATCTGGAAGTTCTGGAAAAATATCATGAGGGGATTATCGCGTTAAGTGCCTGCCTCGCCGGTGAGATTCCCAGATTCCTGACCAGAGGTCTGTATGAGGAAGGAAAAAGAGCGGCACTGCGTTATCAGGAGATTTTCGGAAAGAATAATTTCTTTCTGGAATTACAGAATCATGGAATCCGGGAGCAGGAGATAGTCAACCAGCAGCTGGTGCGTATGAGCAGTGAGACAGGGATCGAACTGGTATGTACGAATGATGTACATTATACCTATGCGGAAGATGCAGGCTCCCATGATATCCTTCTTTGTATCCAGACCGGGAAAAAAGTGCAGGACGAGGACCGTATGCGCTATGAAGGTGGTCAGTACTACGTCAAATCAGAAAAAGAGATGGCGGCACTGTTTCCATATGCGCCGCAGGCTCTGGAAAATACAAAAAAGATCGGTGACCGGTGTCATGTGGAGATCGAATTTGGCGTGACCAAGCTGCCGAAATATGATGTCCCGGACGGCTATACTTCCTGGGAATATCTGAATAAACTTTGCTGGGAGGGGCTGGAGGAGAAATATCACCCGGTGACGGAAGAACTGAAAGAACGTCTGACCTATGAATTAAATACAATTAAAACCATGGGATATGTGGATTACTTCCTGATCGTATGGGATTTTATCAAATATGCAAGAGATAATGATATCATGGTAGGACCTGGACGTGGTTCTGCGGCAGGAAGTATCGTTTCTTATTCTCTGGGGATCACACAGCTGGATCCGATCCGGTATCAGCTGCTGTTTGAACGTTTCCTGAACCCGGAACGAGTATCCATGCCTGATATCGATATTGACTTCTGTTTCGAACGGAGACAGGAAGTTATTGATTATGTGGTGAGAAAATATGGGAAGGACCGTGTGGTGCAGATTGTTACTTTTGGTACGATGGCGGCTCGCGGCGTGATCCGCGATGTGGGAAGAGTGCTGGACTTTCCGTATGCGCAGGTGGATACTATCGCAAAGATGATCCCGAATGAGTTAAATATCACGATTGACAAAGCACTGAAAATGAATCCGGAACTTCGCAATCAGTACGAGGGTGATGAGCAGATCCATTATCTGATCGATATGTCCAAACGCCTAGAAGGTCTGCCGCGGCATACGTCGATGCATGCCGCCGGCGTGGTGATCAGTCAGAAAGCAGTGGATGAATATGTGCCGCTTTCCCGTGCCTCAGACGGTTCGATCACAACGCAGTTTACGATGACGACGCTGGAAGAACTGGGACTTCTGAAAATGGATTTTCTTGGATTGCGCACGCTGACCGTGATCCAGAATGCGGTAAAACTGGCGCAGAAAAGCGAAGGAATCGAACTGGATCTGTCGAAGATTGATTATAACGACCAGGCGGTACTCGGAATGATCGGAAGCGGAAAGTGTGAGGGTGTGTTCCAGCTGGAAAGTACCGGTATGAAAAACTTCATGAAGGAGTTGAAACCGAAGAGCCTGGAAGATATCATTGCCGGAATCTCCCTGTACCGTCCGGGTCCGATGGATTTTATCCCTCAGTATATCAAAGGAAAAAATGCACCGGATCAGATTACTTATGACTGTCCGCAGTTAGAGCCGATTCTGGAACCGACCTATGGTTGTATCGTTTATCAGGAGCAGGTTATGCAGATTGTGCGTGATCTGGCCGGGTATACGCTGGGACGAAGCGATCTGGTACGGCGTGCCATGGCAAAGAAGAAAGCAGCGGTCATGGCAAAAGAGAGGGAAAACTTTGTGTACGGCAATGAGGAAGAAGGTGTTCCAGGCTGTATCGCAAACGGAATCAGCGAGCAGGTGGCAAATAAAATCTATGATGAAATGACGGATTTTGCCAAGTATGCATTTAACAAGTCACACGCTGCAGCTTATGCGGTGGTATCGTATCAGACTGCCTGGTTAAAATATTATTATCCGGTGGAGTTCATGGCGGCGCTGATGACCTCGTGTATCGATAATCCGTCTAAGGTATCCGAGTATATCTTAAACTGCCGGCAGATGGGGATCAGGATCCTGCCGCCGGACATCAACCGCAGTACCGGCAGCTTTTCTGTAGAAGACGGCAGCATCCGGTATGGAATGGCGGCTGTGAAAGGAATCGGAAAGCCGGTGATGGAAGCGATCGTGGAAGAGAGAGAGCGGGGCGGTTTATTTTCCTCACTCAAAGACTTTTGTCAGAGGTTAAGCGGAAAAGAAGTGAATAAGCGGACCATTGAAAACTTTATCAAAGCGGGAGCCTTTGACAGCTTTGGTGGAACGAGAAAGCAGTTTATGATGATCTATGTGCAGGTGATGGATACGGTTAATCAGGAGAAAAAATCTTCGATGACCGGTCAGATGAGTCTGTTTGATATCATGGGAGAAGAGGATAAAAAGAGCTTTGAGATCCGCCTGCCGGATGTGGGAGAGTACGCGAAAGAAAGCAAGCTGGCATTTGAAAAAGAGGTGCTTGGTGTGTATATCAGCGGCCATCCGTTGGAAGAGTATGCAGATGTCTGGAAAAAGAATATCACGGCAGCTACCTCGGACTTTTATCCGATGGAAGAGAGCGGTCTGCCCAAGGTGAGAGACGGAGCGAAAGTAATCGTCGGCGGTATGATCACAGAAAAAACGATCAAATATACGAAAAACAATAAAGTTATGGCATTTATCACACTGGAAGATCTGGTGGGAACGGTGGAAGTAGTTGTATTTCCAAGAGATTATGAAAGAAATGCCGCACTGATCGAGACGGATTCCAAAGTGTTTATCATGGGAAATGTATCGGCGGAGGATGACAAGGCGAGTAAGCTGATCTGCGAAAAAATCGTCTCCTTCGATCAGGTGCCGCGGGAACTGTGGATCCAGTTTGCCGACCGGAAACAGTACGAGCAGGAGGTAGCAGAACTTTATGATACCCTGCGCCAGTCCGACGGCAGCGATCATGTGGTGGTGTATCTGCGGGCAGAAAAACAGATGAAACATCTCCCGGCCTCGCGAAGCGTGGAAATCGAGGATAATCTGCTTGGTATTTTACGGGAAAAATACGGCGCGGAAAATGTCAAAGTTGTGGAAAAGAGTATTGAAAAACAGCTTCATATGCATTAAAATATAAAACGATAAGGCGATAGAGCCGGATGATGCGTTATCCGGTATTAGATTAGATATATTAGTGGAGGGAACATTATGGCAAAAGAACTCAAGACCATTGGCGTATTGACAAGTGGAGGAGATGCTCCGGGAATGAATGCTGCAATCCGTGCGGTTGTTCGTCGTGGACTGAGCAAGGGACTGAAGATGAAAGGTATCCTGAAAGGATATGACGGATTGCTGAATGAAGAAATCATTGATATGACTGCAAAAGATGTATCTGATATCATCGGTCGTGGTGGTACTATCCTGTATACTGCACGTTGCGCAGAGATGAGAACAGAAGAAGGACAGAAAAAAGCAGCTGATATCTGCAGAAAACACGGTATTGACGGTCTGGTAGTTATCGGTGGTGACGGTTCTTTTGCAGGTGCGCAGAAGCTGGCAAATCTGGGAATCAATGCAGTTGGTATTCCGGGAACCATTGACCTGGATATCGCATGTACAGAGTATACCATCGGTTTTGATACCGCTGTGAATACTGCTATGGAAGCAATCGATAAAGTACGTGATACTTCTACTTCTCATGAGCGTTGCAGTGTCATCGAAGTTATGGGAAGAAATGCAGGTTATCTGGCTTTGTGGTGTGGTATTGCCAACGGTGCAGAAGATATTCTTCTTCCGGAAAAATATGATTACGACGAGCAGAAGCTGATCAACAATATCATCGAAGGAAGAAAACGTGGTAAAAAGCATCACATTATCATCAATGCAGAGGGTATCGGACATTCCAGCAGCATGGCAAAACGTATTGAGGCAGCTACCGGTATTGAAACCCGTGCAACGATTCTGGGTCATATGCAGCGTGGTGGTAATCCGACATGTATCGACCGTGTACATGCTTCTATGATGGGATCTTATGCAGTAGATCTGCTGGCTGAAGGAAAAACAAAACGTGTCGTTGGATACAAAAACGGCGAATATGTGGACTTTGATATCAATGAAGCACTGGCTATGGAAAAAGGTATTTCCGAATATCAGTACGAAGTTGCAAAATCTCTGTCTGCAAACTATTCCAAATAATAAGGCGAGAATAACGGCGGCATACCTTCTGAGTCGGTATGCCGCCTTTTTGCATTGCATGTCAATAATTGGTCCGGTGGACCGATTTTGACTCGCGGGCAACGAGTCAGAGTCCGTGCTTGCATGGAACTTATATAGAAAACAAAGGAATGGGTATACTATGATAACAAGCAGCAGTAATGCGCAGGTAAAACAGATGATCCAGCTGAATAAGAAAGCCCGGGAGCGCAGAAAACAGGATGTTTTTATTGTGGAAGGTCTGCGGATGTTCAGGGAGGTTCCAAGGGATCGGCTGGTGAAGACATATGTGTCTGAAAACTTTCTGGAGGATCCGGAGCATGAGGCTCTTTTACAGGGGATTCCTTACGAAGTGGTGAAAGATTCGGTGTTTGCACAGATGAGTGACACACTGACACCACAGGGGGTACTCACGGTTGTGCGACAGTATCATTATACTATGGAGGAACTGATGGGTGAGAAGGAACATCCGTTGTTTCTTGTCCTTGAGGATCTTCAGGATCCGGGAAATATGGGGACGATTTTCCGGACAGCGGAGGGAGCCGGGGTGGACGGTATCTTTATGAGTACCAATTGTGTGGATATTTATAATCCCAAAACAATCCGTTCTACTATGGGTTCTGTTTATCGGGTACCTTTTGTGATCGCACCGGATCTTCAGGATGTATTTGCATGGTTCAAAAAGCAGGGGATTCGTTCTTATGCGGCACATCTGAAAGGAAAAGGCTGGTATGATGAGCAATCGTATGTCGGAGGAACCGCATTTTTGATTGGAAATGAGGGAAATGGTCTGACAGATGCAACAGCCGGTCAGGCAGACTGTCTGATCAGGATTCCGATGAAGGGGCAGCTGGAGTCTCTGAATGCCGGGGTGGCAGCAGCTATTCTGATGTATGAGGCATCCAGACAAAGAAGAAAGGAGTATAAATAAAAATGAGTGAGAAGATGGATAAGAAAGCTTTGAAGAAAAAGAAGAAGAAAAAATCCATGGTGATGAAATCGGTGGTTCTGATCCTTTTACTGGTTGTTCTGGCAGTATGTATTTTCTTTCTGGTGAAGACTTTGAAAAAGGATCAGGCGCAGGGAAGTACACAGAAACCGGATACGGAGCAGAGTCAGGATGGCGCAGATGCTACGGATGATACGGAAACAGGAGACGATGCTTCTTCTGACGCACAGGATACGGCAGCACCTGCAACAGATGCAAAAACGACGGCGATGGAGCAGGCCGAGTATCTGGCAGCTACGTATGATTATGATGGTGCGATCGAGACGTTAAATGGCGTGGAGGGTGCAGCTGATGACCCGGAGATCACGGCAAAGATCGCTGAGTATCAGGCAACGAAGGACAGCTGTGTTCCGGTTAACATGGATGAGGTGACTCATATTTTCTATCATTCTCTGATCGTGGATCCGGATCGTGGTTTTGCGGGAGATGACAGTATTGCAGCCGGTTTCAAGCAGTGGATGACTACGGTGGATGAGTTTAATAAGATCACGCAGGCAATGTATGATAACGGATATGTGCTGGTTCGCCTGAGAGACCTGGTGGTCGAGACAACGGATGCGGATGGTACAGTGCATTTTACGCCAAATACGGAACTGAAGCTTCCGGCTGGTAAAAAAGCATTCGTGATGTCGCTGGATGATCTGAGTTATTATCACAGTTACGATGGAAGAGGTATTGCTTCGAAGATCGTGTTGGATGAAAATGGAAAACCTACCTGTGAGTATGTGCAGGCAGATGGAACAACTGTAACGGGCGCTTATGACTGTGTTCCGCTTCTGGATCAGTTTATTGCAGAGCATCCGGATGCATCTTATCACGGTGCAAAGGGTATGATCGCACTGACCGGTTATGATGGAATCCTGGGTTATCGTACGGATATCGCTTATAAGACGCATGAGAATCTGACCGCTGATCAGCAGGCATGGCTGGATGCACATCCGGACTTTAACTGGGATGACGAGTGTGCTGAGGCAAAGAAGGTGGCAGACGCGATCAAGGATGATGGCTGGGAATTCGCAAGTCATACCTGGGGTCATATCCGGATCGGGGATGCAAGCATGGAGCGGATCCAGACGGATACGCAGAAGTGGCTGGAGTATGTAGCTCCGTTGGTTGGCGGAACGGATACCATTATTTTTGCACATGGACAGGATCTGGCGGACTGGCATGATTATACAACAGATAATGAGAAGTTTAATTATTTGAGCAGTCAGGGCTTCCATTTTTATTGTAATGTGGATTCGAGTCAGTATTTCTTACAGATCCGGGATAATTATGTGCGCCAGGGCAGACGGAATCTGGATGGATACCGGTTGTGGAATGATGTTCACGGAGATGTGAACCGGACGAGTGATCTGTTCGATGCGAGCCAGATACTGGATCCGAGGAGAACGGATGTGCCGGCACTGTAAACTATAGAATGTGTTTAATGTCCTGTCGGGAGGGGAAGCTTTCCGGCGGGGCGTTTTTTATTGCGTTGGATATCAATCATTGGTTTGGGGACCCGATTTTGATTTTGGTGGATATACCTATTGGAAAACCGGACGAAAGTCCGCACTTACCCGATAAGACCAGCCAACCGCTGGCAACGCCGATCTGAGCTAAGTCCTAAGAAGAACTAAGATGCCAGT
>ENA-OUQI01000744-OUQI01000744.1-human-gut-metagenome-genome-assembly--contig:-NODE-744-length-23565-cov-18.505827_pt1 | contig 23565 bp, 24 predicted proteins | sample MGYA00237953_ERZ548840 | MGnify/ENA primary metagenome ERZ548840 (study PRJEB26490, sample SAMN05194690) | human gut metagenome | biome: terrestrial biome; feature: human-associated habitat; material... | reverse complement strand
CGGCGGATCTCGCGGTTCTTGCCCTCTTTCAGGGTCATTTCCATCACGGTGCGGCCCGGCTCGTCGGTGACAACATTGATGGCGCAGGGCATGGTCTTGGTGCCGTCGTCCAGCACAACGCCGCTGCTCAGCTTCAGGATCTGGCTTTCATCGGCGCGGGGCTGCACGGTGACGCGGTACAGCTTGGAGATGCCGCCTGACGGATGGGTGACGGCCTGCGCAAACGCGCCGTCGTTGGTCATGAGCAGCAGGCCCTCGCTGTCCTTATCCAGACGGCCCACCGGGTACAGGCGGGCGGGGATATCGCTCACCAGCTCCATCACGGTCTTGCGGCCCAGCTCGTCGCTGGCGGTGGTCACATAGCCGCGTGGCTTGTACAGGGCCAGATAGTACATCTGCTGATCCTTGCGGATATAGATGCGCTCGTCGTCCACGTGCAGCACGTCGCGGTTGGGGTCCATCTTGTCGCCCACCTTGACGGGGTGGCCGTTGACCTTCACGCGGCCCTCGGCAATGATCTGTTCTGCCGCACGGCGGGAGCACAAACCCTGTTCAGCCATGATCTTTTGAATACGTTCTTCTGCCATAATAAAACTCCTTGTGCGCCTCCCGGCGCTCAAAATGCGCACCTCTCCCCTGCTTTGGGGCGCGGGTGCGCCTGTATCAAAACTGTGAGTTGGAAGCTCACAGTTACGGCGATGGTGATTGGCAGGCCAGCAGGGAGCTTTCTCCGCGAACAGCCCGGAACCCACGGTTCCGCCCCAATACTTCGTATCGGGGCCCCACTTCCCGGTCATTCGCTGGAGAAACTCCCTGCCGTCCTGCCGGGATCGGCACCGGATACTCCGGCAAGATGCGCGAAGCCATGTCTAAAGTGCAGGCTGCGACTAAAATCGACAGAAAAGCCCGACGGGAAGTGCGAGGGCTACACCACGCTGGTGGTCTGGCGAGCGCAGGCGGGACGGAGTGTCCGGTGCCAAGCCCCCTCCCTTACTGCTCAGCAGGAGCAGCAGGCTCTTCCTTCTTTTCGTCCTTCTTGATGAGGGCGGCAACCTTGTCCACCAGCTCCGGCAGCATGGTCAGGGCACGGTTGATGGTGTCGGCGTTGTCCGACAGCTGGATGGTGCGCACGCAGCCGTCCTTTACCACGAGGAAGGCCACCGGCTGGATGTTCACACCCGCACCGGAGCCGCCACCGAACAGGTCCTTGTTGGCGGCGTTCTTGCCGTCAAAGTCGGTGCCGCCGGAGGCAAAGCCAAAGCTCACCTTGGAAACCGGCAGGATGGTGGTGCCGTCCTCGGTGATGATGGGCTTGCCAATGATGGTGTTGGAGTCCACCATCTGGTGGATCTTCTCCATGGTAACGTTCATCAGGCCCTGAATGGGATGCTCAGCCATAAAACAGCTCTCCTTTATCGGTTTGATTCGGGCAAAGGCCCGTTGTCTGCAAATCCGGATACACGTATAGTGTACCACATTATAGGAAGATGTCCAATACTTTTTTGCGCCAGAACTCGTACAGCACCCGCACCGCCGCAAGGACGATGAACAGTGCCTGTGCGCTCACCCGACAGGACACCCGGTCCTCCACGGTGGGCTGCCCGCTGCCAAAGTCCGGCAGGATGCGCAGCTCATCGAACTGCAGCCAGAGAAAGCGGTCCAGCACGCCCAGCACCGGGTACAGCCACGCCTGCAGCTTGCCGTAGCTGCGGGCAGCGGCGGCGGGGTCCTCCCCGCGCACGCCAAGGCGCACCTGTATTTTTGTGATGCGCAGCGCACCGAACACGGCTTTGGTCAAAGTGCCCGCACCTTTGAGCATGGTGCAGAGGATCTCCAGCGTGATCTTTGCCTTTTTGCGCGGCTGGGCGGGCTTGTTTGCCTTGGCGGCAGCGGCGGCGGCCTTTTTGCGGGCTTTCTCCTCTGCCTTTTTCCGCTTGCGCTCGGCCCGCCATGCGGCAAACTTTGCCTTGACCTTGCCAAAGCCCCTGGGCGGCTCCGGGTTTTCCGGTGCAGGCGGCGGCTCCGGCTTCGGGTACTGGAACACCGGGAAGGTGATGCCCAGCGCACCGGCCTTTACGGTGAGCACGCCGTGCTCCCAGCACAGGTCTGCGCAGAAGGGGCACAGCAGCAACAGCACCAGTAAGATCAGCACCACCAGCAGCAGAATGCCGATCACCCGGAGGATGAACAGCAGCACTGCGCCCAGCGCGGCGAGGAATGCTCCCATGCGTTACCCCTCACTTTCCGTCGGTGATGCGTTCGTTTCCGTTTCCTGCCCATGCACCGGCGGCAGGTCGGCCAGAGAAGAAAGGCCGAACACCCGCAAAAAGGTGTCGGTGGTGCGGAAGCTCACCGGCCTGCCCGGCAGGTCAAGGCGGCCGGCTTCCTCAATGAGGCCCTTTTCCAGCAGGCCCGACACGCTGGACGAGGAATCCACGCCGCGCACCTGCTCGATGAAGGCGCGGGACACCGGCTGGTTGTAGGCGATCACGGTCAGGGTCTCCATGGCGGCGGGGCCAAGGGGCACTGCGCGGCGGCTGTCCAGCAGGCGGCGGATGCAGTCGGCCCACTCGGTCTTGGTGGCAAGCTGCCAGCGGGTGTTCAGGTGCAGCAGGCACAGGCCGCTGTCCTCCCGGGCGTAGCGCTCCCGCAGGGCTTCCAGCGCGGCTTCCACGCTGAGCTGCGGCAACTGCACCGCCTGGGCCAGCTTGTCGGCACCAATGGGGTCGCCGCTGGCAAACAGCATGGCTTCCACGGCTGCACGGATCTGTTTCTGGTTCATTCCTTCTCCTTATCACGTTGGATGCGGCCCCGCTGCATGGTCAGCCGGCCCTCGTCGTCCAGCTTTACACGGCCGCCGCGCACCAGCTCCAGCAAGGCCAGAAAGGTGGCCACGTTGGTGCTGCGGGTCTGCTGGCGGCTGAACAGCTGGCTCATTTTTGCCGCTGTACCGGTAATCAGGTGCCGCAGAATGTACACCACCCGGCTCGTCACCGACACCATGGGCGCTGTGACCAGCGGCTCGAACTGCTGCTGGGTAGGCTCCCGGCGCAGCTTGGTGCGGCCGGAAAGAACGGCCCAGTCATCCGCCAGCACCTGCGGCGCATGGTGCAGGTCGTAGGTGTTATCGAACTCCATCTCCATGGGCGGACGCACAAAAACCGGCGCAGCTTCGGCCTTTTGGCGCAAAAGCGCAGCCATGCGGCGGCACTGGTCGTACTCGATCAGCTGGCCGGTGAACTCCTGCTTCATGCGCTCGCCCTCTTCGCTGCGGGGCAAAAGCAGGTAGCTTTTCATCTCCACCAGCCGCGCGGCCATCTCGATGAAGGCGCTGGCGGCTTCCGGGTCCGGGTCGGCCCGCGCCACCGTGGCGGTGTACTGGTCGATCAGCTCCAGAATGGGGATGTTGTGCAGGTCCATCTTATGTTTGGCCACAAGCGCCAGCAATAATTCCAGCGGGCCGTCAAAATCTTCCAGATGGAAGGTCAGTTCTTCTGCCACGCTCACACCACCGTCCCAAGGCCGGCATAGTAGATGGAATACGCGATCTTATCAATGTAGCCGGTGCCCTTGCCCAGCAGCTCCCACACAATGTTGTTCAGGTAGTACAGGGGGGTATCCAGTGCGCCGAACCACACTGCCGCCAGCAGGGCGATCATGATATAGCGCTCGTACTTCATCAGGCCAAAGTAGATGCGCCTGGGCAGCAGCACCAGCAGGATGCGGCTGCCGTCCAGCGGCGGCACCGGGATCAAGTTGAACACGGCAAGGCTCACGTTCATCAGCACAAGGTACTGCAGGAACATGGCAATGTAGATGGCGGCATCGTTCACCGGTGCCCAGTAGTACATGAGCTTCCACACCACCATGCCCACATAGGCAAGGAGGATGTTTGCCGCAGGGCCAGCCAGCGCGGTGAGGGCCATGCCCCACTTGGGGTTTTTGAAATTGCGGGGGTCGGTGGAGACGGGCTTTGCCCAGCCCACGCCCGCAAACACCATGCACAGCGTGCCCAGCAGGTCAAAGTGGGCAAAGGGATTCATGGAGAGCCGCCCCTGCCGCTTTGCGGTGTCGTCGCCCAGCAGCCATGCTGCCAGCGCGTGGCCGCACTCGTGAAAGGGGATGGCCACCAGCGCCACCAGCGCGCGGATGAGATAATAGATGCCCTGAGAGGTCATTCGATATTCCTGCCTTTTTTCAGTATACCATATATAATACTATTTTTTGAGGTTTTAGACAAGGGGGTATTACTCCTTCCACCGCTAACGCGGTCCCCCTGTTCCCCCTTTTGTCACTTACGTGACATCTGTTCCTCTCTTTGTCACCTGTGGTGACATTTCTCCCCGGCGCGGGGAGAATCTGTCCCGGCCGGGGGAAGTCTTTCTCGCGGAGGGAGGCCTTGGCATACCGGAAAGCTTTTCCTCTTCGCCAGAGGCTCCCTCTTTGAGGGAGCTGGCATCGCGCAGCGATGACTGAAGGAGTTTGGTTTTCCAAAAAACCGCAATATTTTTTGAAAAAAGGCTTGCATTTTGCCCGGCAATCTGCTACAATAGTCAAGCTGATTATTTTGATTCCTTACTTCACTGCAGGAGGTGCAAGTACCATGGCTAAATGTGAATGCTGCGGCAAGGGTGTTGCCTTTGGTATCAAGGTTTCTCACTCTCATCGTCGTTCCAACCGTACCTGGAAGCCGAATGTCCGTCGTGTCAAGGCGGTCGTTGAGGGTTCTCCCAAGTACGTCTACGCATGCTCCCGTTGCCTGCGCGCTGGCAAAGTTACCCGCGCTGTCTAATTTGGTGTATGTGGCCGGTCACTTTGTCGAGTGGCCGGCTTTTTTTGTTGCTGTAAGGAGGCAAAACACATGGCTCTGCCCAACGATCCCATCATGCTGCTGAGCGTGGTGAACCTGAAGCTGCGTGATTTTTACAAAAACCTCGATGCTCTGTGCGAAGACATGGATGCCGACAAGGCAGATCTGTGCGCAAAGCTCAAAGCTGTGGGCTACGAGTACGATGCCCAGCGCAACCAGTTCGTGTGAGATTTCCAGAGAAAGCTTTCTTTTGATCGCCAACGACCGGCACCAACGTGCAGCGACTGCGCCCGGGCCGGTGAATATAGAAACAAGGAGTGCTTGATTTATGATCCAGGGTACCTATTACAAAGAGTGGAGCAGCGTGCTGAACCGCGAGATGGAGTTCAAGGTATACGGCAGCGCCGGTGTGCCGGTGCTGGCCCTGCCTGCCCGCGGCGGCCGCTTTTATGATTGGGAGAACAACGGTATGCCCGATGCCATTGCCCCGCTGCTGAACGAGGGCAAGGTGCAGCTGTTCTGCGCCGACAGCATTGACGGCGAGGCCGTACTGAACGGCGACATCCCGGTGCGCCGCCGCGCCGAGATGGAGGAAAAGTACTTCGTCTACCTTACCGCCGAGCTGGCTCCCCGGGTGCTGGCCCTGAACGGTGCCGCAAAGGATGCCAAGCTGTGGTGTGTGGGCATCGACCTTGGCGCTGTGCACGCCGTCAACTGCCGCCTGCGCCGTCCCAAGCTCTTTGCCGGTGCCATCGGCCTTTCCGGCATCTACGATCTGGCCCGCTTCTGGGGCAGTGAAGCCGACGATCTGGTGCTGCGCTGCTCTCCCCTGCAGTATCTGGCCGAGAACGGCATCGCCGACAAGCTGGCTCTGGCCAAGGCCGAGGAGAACAGCCTGATGCTCTGCGCCGGTCAGGGTGCCTACGAGGACGATGCCAAAGCCGATACGCAGGCGCTGGCCGATGTGCTGGCCGCACAGGGCCTGCCCGCCCACCTCGAGGTCTGGGGCGGCGATGTCTCCCACGAGTGGTACTGGTGGGGCAAGATGCTGGGCCTGTTTGTGCCGCGCATTCTGGAGAAGTAAAAGTGATTTGATAGAGGGAAGGCATTTGCAGTGCCTTCCCTCTTTTTGTTTGTATTTTTCAATTCCCTACTTGATTTATCGGGTTTGCTGTGCTATACTCATGCTGTAAGAAGTATACCCCCTATGGGTAAAGGAGATATTTTATGGACAACGAGAAAAAGCCCTGCTGCTGTTGCGGCACGCCCGCCCAGCCCGAAGCTGCCACGGCTCCGGCCGTTGACGCATCCGCTGTGCCCCCCGAAAGCGTCACCTCCTCCTGCTGCCGCCACAAGGACCGCACCCCTGAGGAACACAGGGCTCTGCTGAACCGGCTCAGCCGCATCGAGGGGCAGGTGCGCGGCATCCGCGGCATGCTGGAAAAGGATGCCTACTGCGTGGACATCCTTGTGCAGGTGGCGGCGGCGAACTCGGCGCTGAACAGCTTTTCCAAAGAGCTGCTGGCACAGCACATCTCCACCTGCGTGGCGGACGACCTGCGCGCGGGCAGCGAGGCAAAGCTGGACGAGCTGGTGAATCTGCTGCCCAAGCTCATGAAATAAGAAGCCCGTTCCCGTGCATACTCAATGTAGGAGTGATATTTTATGGAACAATACAACGTTACCGGCATGAGCTGCGCAGCCTGCTCCGCCCGGGTGGAGAAGGCCGTGAGCAAGGTGCCCGGCGTTGCCAGCTGTTCGGTGAGCCTGCTGACCAACTCCATGGGCGTGGAGGGCACCGCCAGCTCTGCCGAGATCATCAAGGCCGTGCAGGATGCCGGTTACGGTGCCAGCCCCAAGCGTGCGGGCGCGGCGGCTGCCAGCTCCACCAGCGCCGACCTTGACGCGCTGGCCGACCACGAGACCCCCAAGCTCAAGCGGCGGCTCATTGCGTCGCTGGGCTTTCTGCTGGTGCTGATGTACTTCTCCATGGGCCACATGATGTGGGGCTGGCCCCTGCCCCGCTGGTTCGACGGCAACCACATCGCCATGGGCCTTGTGCAGCTGCTGCTGGCGGGCATCGTCATGGTCATCAACCAGAAGTTCTTCATCAACGGCTTCAAGGGGCTCCTCCACGGCTCGCCCAACATGGACACGCTGGTGGCCATGGGTTCCATGGCAAGCTTTGTGTGGAGCACCTACGCCCTGTTCGCCATGACCCGCGCGCAGGTGGACGGCAACAGTGAGCTGGTCATGCATTATATGATGGAGTTCTACTTTGAGTCCGCCGCCATGATCTTGACCCTCATCACGGTGGGCAAGATGCTGGAGGCCCGCTCCAAGGGCAAGACCACCGACGCGCTCAAGAGCCTGATGAAGCTTGCCCCCAAGACCGCCACCCTGCTGCGGGACGGTGCCGAAGTGACCGTACCCATCGAGCAGGTGCAGAAGGGGGATATTTTTGTGGTGCGCCCGGGCGAGAACATCCCCGTGGACGGCATCGTGCTGGAAGGCACCAGCGCCGTGAACGAGAGCGCCCTGACCGGCGAGAGCATCCCCGTGGACAAGGCTGTGGGCGATAAGGTGAGCGCTGCCACCACCAACCAGTCCGGTTTCCTGCAGTGCCGGGCCACTCGCGTGGGCGAGGACACCACCCTTGCCCAGATCATCCGGATGGTCAGCGATGCCGCCGCCACCAAGGCTCCCATTGCAAAAATCGCCGATACGGTGTCCGGTTTCTTCGTGCCTGCGGTCATTACCATCGCGGTGGTCACCACCATCGTGTGGCTGCTGCTGGGCCGGGAGCTGGGCTATGCACTGGCCCGCGGCATCTCCGTGCTGGTCATCAGCTGCCCCTGTGCGCTGGGTCTGGCAACGCCGGTGGCCATCATGGTGGGCAACGGTCTGGGTGCAAAGAACGGCATCCTGTTCAAGACCGCCGCTTCGCTGGAAGCTGCAGGCCGCACCCAGATCGTGGCGCTGGATAAGACCGGCACCATCACCAGCGGTGAACCAAAAGTGACCGACATTCTGCCCGCCGAGGGCGTTTCCGAGGCGGAGCTGCTCACCCTTGCCGCCGCACTGGAGCGCAAGAGCGAGCACCCGCTGGCAAAGGCCGTGCTGGCCTGCACCGACGCGCAGAAGCTCACCGCCCCCGAGGTATCCGGCTTTGCCGCCCTGCCGGGCAACGGTCTGGCCGCAAAGCTGGACAGCGTGGAGATCTTTGGCGGCAATGCGTCCTTTATCGGCACCAAAGTCACCGTGCCCGCACAGCTGCAGGAGAAGGCCGCAGCCCTTTCCGCACAGGGCAAAACGCCCCTGTTCTTCGGCGGAGCAGGCCGTCTGCTGGGCATCATCGCGGTGGCCGATACCATCAAGGAGGACAGCCCCCGCGCCATCCGGGAGCTGCAGGCCATGGGCATCCGCGTGGTCATGCTCACCGGTGACAACCAGCGCACTGCCGATGCCATTGGCAGGCAGGCCGGTGTGGACGAGGTGATCGCAGGCGTGCTGCCCGACGGCAAGGAAGCGGTCATTCGCCAGCTGCAGGCATCCGGCAAGGTGGCCATGGTGGGCGACGGCATCAACGATGCCCCGGCCCTGACCCGTGCCGACACCGGCATCGCCATCGGCGCAGGCACCGACGTTGCCATCGACGCGGCGGACGTGGTGCTGATGAACTCCAAGCTGTCGGACGTGCCCGCCGCCATCCGCCTGAGCCGCGCTGCCCTGCGCAACATCCACGAAAACCTGTTCTGGGCGTTCATCTACAACATCATCGGCATCCCGCTGGCCGCAGGCGTGTTCATCCCCTTCGGCCTGACGCTGAACCCCATGTTCGGTGCTGCTGCCATGAGCCTTTCCAGCTTCTGCGTGGTAAGCAACGCCCTGCGCCTGAACCTGTTCGACGTGCACAGCACAAAGCACGATCGTGCGGCAAAAAATGCTGCTTCCCTGCCCGCTGTCTCCGCACAGCCCGCAGCGGTTGCAAATAAAGAGAGTACCAAGGAGGACACTGCTATGAAAAAGACCCTGAAGGTGGAAGGCATGATGTGCGGCCACTGCGAAGCCCGCGTGAAGAAGGCTCTGGAAGCCCTGCCCGAGGTGGACGAGGCCGTGGTGAGCCACGAGGCCGGCACCGCCATCGTCACCCTGAACGCCGAGGTCGCCGACGATGTGCTGAAGAAGGCCGTTGAGGATCAGGACTACCCTGTGACCGGCATCCAGTAAACCGCCGCTGAATACTCCCCATCAAATGGAAAGGCCGCTGCATGTGAACCGTGCAGCGGCCTTTTTATCGTGTTTACAGGCTTTTAAAATTGATTCAGAATATCATGGTGTCCGATGTCCAACAGCAGAATGATCGTATCACCGTCGTACTGCCAGATAACCCGCACATCCATGTTTACGCTGAACTCGAACAAGTCTACCGTGCCTTGAATACGCTTTGTGCGCAGCGACGGATACAGCGGGTCCATTTCCAGAATTTCCAGCTTCTTTTTCAGCTGCGCCCGCTCCGCTGCGTTCAAACGCTTCAGGTTCTTTATGAATCGTTTGGTGTAGGTGATCTTGTAATTCATTCGTCCGCACCGTCCAGCGCTTCAAACAGTGCGTCCACAGTGTCGAACACCGGCTGCTCCCCTGCCGCAATTTTGGCCTTTGCTTCGTTGATCTCGCTGCGCAGCTCGTCCAGATACTTTTTGGGGTAAACGGCTACCGGCATCAGCTCGATCACGCCATCCTTCTCCACGATCTCCAGCTTGTCGCCCTCCCGCAGGCCCATCTTCATTACAATATCCTTTGGAATGGTGATTTGGGATTTTGTCCTCAATTCCGTCAGCATCCTTCATTCTCCTTTGTGCGATTTTCTTACTTTCTCACTTTTATTATACTCTGCTTTTTTCAAAAAGCAACCATGCACCATAAAATTTTACAAAGCGTCGTTTCTGTGGGTTCTTATTGTATTTCGTCAGAAAGTATGTTAAACTAAAAATGCCGCCCCAAAGGGTGGCGTTAAGGTGCTATCTGCAAGCGCAGGTGGTCATGCTTCCTGCCCTGTATCGCTGCTCTTTCTACATGGAATGAAGCAGAGGTTCCGGGAGGAAACTTTTTTGGAAGTACCCTGCCCGGAGCCTTGAAGGCGAAGGGAGGGATATCAATGAGCCTGATGGAGCTTTTCACTCTGCTCACGGTCATTCTCATGCTGTTGAGTCTGATCCTTGATGCAGTTCGCCTGACCGTTGAGGTCTTGGAGAAGTTTTCTCAGCGCAAATGTGATGACAACAAAAAAGATTGACTGCCACAGCCTTCCAACTCCGTGCAGTCAATCTTGATTGTAAAGGTAGGAAGCTGACCATTGCGGACAGCACCTTTTCTATTTGTAGTATAGTTATTTTTTGCCGTTTTGTCAAGAGAAGGTGCCCGCCTTCTCTTTTTCTTTTCCCCATTTTCCTGTGCATTTTCACCCCGGAAGCTGTGGCTTTTTGCGCAAAAACTATTTGTTGACACGTTGTTTTTTCAGAGTTATACTTATAGCAACAACACTTGGTTTTGCTTTCAGTTATAAACCACAGCGAAAGGAGAAATGTATTTTGGGAGTATCCATTCAGGACCGCACAGACTTTCTGAACATGCTGGATGCCTGCAGGACCGAGCAGCAGCTGTTCAGCCGCCTGACCTTTGCGGTAATGTTCCACCAGACCGACCCGGCTGCACGGGAAGACCTGCTGGACGACGTGCGCGGCGCAGCCTGCAGCATGCAGCTGCCCGCCGTCAATTACAAGATCGATCAATGGCTCAACACCTGCAAGCAGGCGTGGCAGGCCGACCCCGCAGCCTTTATAGCAGCCGTGAACGCGGACGCAAAGCAGCGCAAGCTTGCGCTGGAGGGCAGCGCGGCGCAGCCCGGCCTGCTGGCCGATGTGCCCATGCAGAGCGTGGCGTGGCTGGTGCCGCAGCTGCTGCCGCTGGGCGAAGTGTCGCTGCTGGGTGCCGACGGCGGCACCGGCAAGGGCATCTGGCAGGCACAGCTCATTGCCTATGTGACGGCGGGCAAGACCTCCGGCTTTTTTCCGCTGCCGCCGCAGCAGACCGGCAAGGTGCTGCTGCTTGCGGGCGAGGACGACCCCGGCAAGGTGCTCAAGGCCCGTCTGCTGGCGGCCGGGGCCGACATGAACCGGGTGCTGGTGCTGACCGCCGACGACTACTTTGGCAAGACCGGCCAGCCCCTTACCCTCAAGGATCAGGCACTGGCGGATTTTGCCGCCAAGGCCGGGCCGCTGCTGCTCATCGTGGACCCGCTGCAGAGCTTTCTGCCCTCCGATGTGGAGATGGCAAGCCGCAACCAGATGCGCAGTGCCCTGCTGCCGCTGCGCGCCATTGCCGCAAAGCAGGGCTGCGCGGTGCTCATCGTGATGCACTCCAACAAAAAGCAGGGCGTTTCCGGCCGCGCACGTCTGGCCGACAGCTCGGATATCTGGGACATGGCCCGCAGCGTGCTGATGATGGGCCGCGCCAAGAACGACGGCAAAATTTATCTCAGCCACGAGAAAAACAGCTACGCCCGCCCCCAGCAGACGGTGCTGCTGCACATCGACGATGTGGAGGTGGAGGGCGTAAAGACTGCGCGGGCCGTGTTTGACAGCTACACCGACAAGAAGGATGCCGACTTCATTGAGGAGCGGCGGGTACGCACGGCGGAGACCCGGCAGGACACCCGCAGCGCTATCCTGAACGTTCTGTCCGAAAGCCGCCTTGGGTCGATGCCCAGCAACGAGCTGCGCGCCGCCGTCCTGCGGGAGATTGGGTGCAGCGACAGTACATACAACCGTGTGTACAGTGAGCTTGTAAAATCCGGTGAGATCGCAAAGCACCAGATCAATCAGGGCGGCAACGTACGCAGTTGGTTCACTGCCATGCCCTACCGTGGAGAAACAAGTGACAAAGTGGCGAAATTATAACGCATCTATGTTTATAATTGTCTGTTTGTCAATTTGACAAAGTGACCCTTGCTGACAAAGTGACTCTGTTTGCCACGCTGTTGTCAGTTTATCAGCTTGACAAAGTGTCTTTTTGCACGCTCATTCGTCAAAAATCAGTCACTTACTCAGATAACGCTCCTACAGTAGCACCTGATAAAGTTTCCTGAAACCAAGGGCTGTGGGCTGGGAGTTTCTCCAGCGAATGTCCTGGGGGTGGGGCCCCGGCGCGCAAGCGTTGGGGCGGGACTGGAGTCCTGCAACGGCAACGACCGCCGCCAGCGGCGGAAACAGGGAGTTGCTGTTGGGGCCGCGGCCAGCAAGACGCAAGCGATAGCGAAGCGGCTGCTGGGTGCCGCAACCCGTCGCTGTTCGCGGAGAAAGCTCCCAGCACGCGGCCCGCACCTTAACTCCTCGCCAACTCCTCCACCGTGATGCAGCACACGGCAAAGACCAGCAGGGCGCAGTCCAGCGGGACACGGCGCAGCACCACCACCCGTTCGGTCAGGGTGGTAAAGGTCTGCACGGCCTGCACCGGCACGGTGCTGCCCAGCCAGAACAGCGCCACCGAAAGCGGCAGATGCACCGCCCGCGCTGCCAGCAAAGGCCGCAGCGAGATCTCGGCCGGGCAGATGGTGCGCACCTGCAAAAGCACCGACACCCCCTGCACACTGAGCGCCGCACAGCACAGCGTGCTGGCCCACAGCCCGGTGCGGGCGGCCTGATCGCAGCCGGAACACACTTCCAGCAGCATGGCGGGCAGCGCCGCCCACGGCTGTGGCAGCAATGCCCCGCACCCTGCCGCCAGCAGCCGGAAGTACAGCACAAAGCCGCAGAGCTTCAGATAGGTCACTGCCGCCTGCGCGATCACCGCGTCCAGTGCGGGCAGCTGAATGGTTTCCCCCTGCGCGGGTGGAGCCTGCCCGGCCCCGCCCTGCATCCGGCACAGCAGCGCCGCCGTGAGGTATCCCGCCAGCAGCTGGGCCGCAAACAGCCGCACCCCCACCGCGCGGCTGCCCAGCATCTGCTGCCCTACCGTGAGGATGACAAAGGACGGCCCGCTGCACACACAGGCGGGCAGCAGCGCCGAGGCCTGCCGGGAGGTGAGCTGACCGGTGCGCACGGCTTCGGACGCAGCCACCGCCGCCGGTGCAAAGCCCCCCAAGGCCCCAATGAGCAGCACGCCGCCCGCACCCTTTGCCCGGATGCCCATGAGCCGCGCCGCAGGCCGGAACACAAAGCCCAGCCACTGCCCGGCCCCGCAGCCTGCCGCCAGCGCCGATACGATGAGGAACGGAAACAGCGATACCAGCAGCGGCCCGCCGCACAGCCGCAGCCCCGCCTGCAGGGCATCGGCACAGCGCTGCGGCGCGGCAAACACCAGAAACGCCGTGTACCCTGCCAGCGCCAGCAGCACGCCCCGCCGGAAATTCCAGCTTCGATTCATAACTCAGCCCTCCGCATCCATATATATGTAGCAGCGCGCCGCGGGCAGAACTGCGGGATGGGAGGGAATGGGATGTGTGCCAAGCGCAAAAAGCGGCTTTTGCTGCAAAGCTGGCTGGCCCTGCTGTTCCGTCAGCCGCCGCAGGGCTTTTACCACGCCCCTGCCGTCTACCTGAGCGGGGGCCGCATGGAGGTGGAGCACTTTTGCCGCATCCTGGCCTACAGCCCCGACCGGCTGTGCCTGCAGATGCCCCATGGCCGGTTGACCATCTACGGCGACGGGCTGAAGATCGTCACCCTTACCGCCAGCCGCCTGACCTTGCGGGGGCGGTTCGTGCGCACGGACTTTGCGGATGACTAGGAGGTGCCCATGGAACCGGTAAGCCTTTGGGCCGCGGTGGAGTTCACCGCATGCAATGGCAGCACCGAAGCCCTGCTTACCGCTGCCGCCCGGGCCGGGCTGCATCCCTACGGGGTAACGGCCCTGCCGGGAGGGTTTGGCGGGCGGTGTGCCGCGTGGCAGTACCCGCGCCTTGCTGCGCTGGCCCGCAAGCACCGGGTGCGGCTGCGCATCCGCCGGAAGCTGGGGCTGTATTTCCGTCTGCGCCCCTTGCTGCGCCGGGCCGGGCTTTGGGCGGGGCTGGCGGTGTTTGTGCCGCTGCTGCTCTTTGCACAGCAGTTCGTCTGGTATGCGGACACCTCTTCCCTCACCACCGGACAGGCTGCGCGGGCCTGCGCCGTCCTGCGGGAAGCGGGCCTGCAGCCCGGTGCGGCTGTGACCGAGGCAAAGCTCACCGCCGGGGAGTACGCCCTTTTGCACAGCGGCGAGTTCTCCTGGGCCAGCCTGAATTTTGCCAAAGGGCGGCTGGTGGTGGAAGCCGCCGCGGCCAGGCCCAAGCCGGACATTGCCGCCGGAACGCTGCATGGCATCCGGGCAAAATGCGGCGGCACTGTTCTGCGCACGAACCTTACCAGCGGCACCATGCTGGTGCAGCCGGGCCAGCAGGTGGAAGCCGGGCAGGGCCTCATTGGCACAGCCCGCGCCGAGCGGGACGGCACCCTGATCTTTGCGCCCGCCGCCGGAACGGTGGTTGCTCAGTTTGAGTGGAGCGACACCCGCACCGTGCCCTTGGAAGAGACGGTGCAGCAGTACACCGGCGCGTGCACCCGCGCATACCGGGTGACAGCGTTCGGGCACACCTTCTCCCTGCCCGCCGCGCCTGCGCCAGAACATGCGGCGGTGATCCTCCGGCACTTCCAGCCGGAGGTGCCGCTTCTGGGCCTTGCCCTGCCCTGCTCTGTGGAGGAGACCTGCCGCTATGTGCAGCAGCCGGAAACGCTGCACCGCACCGAAGCGCAGGCCGCCGCGCTGGCCCGGCTGCAAAGCCTGCAGGCGCTGTACGCCGCATGGCCGGACGCGGAGCACATCGCCCGCAAAGAGGACTGCACCGTAAACGGCAATGTACTGGACTATACCGTCACCTACACCGTGGCAGCGGACATCTGCGGGTGAAAGGATTCCCATTGTAATTCGCCAAAAAGTATGCTAAACTAAAAATGCCACCCCAAAAGGGTGGCGTTAAGGTGCTATCTGCAAGCGCAGGTGGTCATGCTTCCCTCCGGCAAGCGTCCGGGGGACGTAAAAGCTTATTGTTTGTTCCCCCGTTCGCAAACGCGGAAGGGGGGATGCATCATGGTGTTGAACGATGTTCTGCAGCTGTTCGTCATTGTTGGCGGTACAGTTGGGATTACATTTCAGATCGCATGGGCAATCTTCAAAGAGATCCATAACAATAAGAAATGACCGCCCCAGACTCCCAAACCTGAGCGGTCATTCTTATTGACTCCTTAGCCGAAGGGAAGCTGACCATTGCGGACAGCGCCTTTTCTGTTTGTAGTATAGTTGTTTTTTAGCGGTTTGTCAAGTCCCCTGCTCTGCAGCGGCACGTTCCGCCGCCTGCGCGTCGTACTCGGCAAGCAGGTCGTTGAGGTCGTACTGGTACTTGCTGTGGCAGAAGTGGCACACCACCTCGCAGGCGGGGTCCTCGTCGCGCATCCTCACCAGCTCCTTGCGGCCAAGGCTGAACAGCATCTCCTTGGTGCGCTCGGCGCTGCAGTCGCACTGGTAGTGCACATCGCGCTCGTCCAGCACGTTGGGGGCAAAGCCCGCCAGCGCCAGCTGCATCATGTCCTCGGGGGTCTTGCCCTCGTGCAGCAGGGTGGTGACGGACGGCATGGCCGCGATATTCTTTTCCAGCTGATCGATCTCCGCATCGGTGGCACCGGGCAGCAGCTGCACCATAAAGCCGCCTGCGCACAGGATGGACAGGTCTTTGTCCACCAGCACGCCCAGCGCCATGACGGTGGGCACCTGCTCGCTGTAGGCGTAGTAGGCGGTCAGGTCCTCGGCGATCTCGCCGGAGACCAGCGGCACCTGCCCCACGGTAGGCTCCTTCTGCAGACGGTTATCCCGGATGACGGTGAGCACACCGTCTTTGCCCACAGCGCCGCCCACATCCAGGTGGCCGTTCGGCTTTGCGGGCAGCTCCACCAAGGGGTGATCGATGCAGCCCTTCACGTTGCCGGTGCCGTCGGTGCAGGCAATGACCACGCCCGCCGGGCCGCCGCCGGACACACGCAGGGTGATCTGGTCACGGTCGTCCTTGAGCATGGAGCCCATCAGGGCGGCGCCGGTGAGCAGACGGCCCAGTGCCGCGCTGCAGGTGGCGCTGGTGGTGTGCAGCTTTTCGGCCTTGCGGACGATCTGGGTGGAATCCACGCCGCAGAACACGACCCCGCCGTTCTCCGACAGGCCGCGGATCAGATTTGCCATAAAGTTATCCCTCCAATTGTGTATACTGCTTGACTGCGCAGAAGAAATAGCGCTGGCTGTCCTCGGTCAGCGGGCCGAAGGTCTCGCCGTCGCAGACGCTTTCCAGCGCAAAGCCGTGCTTTTCCAGCGCGGTGCGGATGGTGTCAAGGTCATAGGTGTACTCGCAGAACTGCTCGTGGAAGTGCTCGCCGGTCTCGTGGTAGTCGATGTCCACGGTGATCTCCACGCGGCGGTTGGCGGCATCGTAGTGGTTGCGCCACACACAGGCGGCATCCTCTTCCTCAAAGGTGAACGCGTTGTCGCCCAGCACGTTCCGGTGTTTGTAGGGCGTGTTCATATCGAACAGGAACACGCCGCCTTTTTCCATAAAAAAGCCCGCGTTGGCAATGGCGGTGTCGAGGTCCGGGATGTGGTTGAAGGTGTCAAAGGTGGACACCGCGCCCCGGATGGTGCCGTACAGATCGAGCTTGAGCAGGTCCTGCCGCAAAAGCAGCAGCCTGCCGGAAAGGCCCAGCTGTTCGGCCTTATCGCGCACAACGCAGAGCATCTCCTCGGACTGGTCAATGCCGATCATATCATAGCCCGCCTGCGTGAGCATCAACGTCAGCTCACCGGTGCCGCAGCCAAGGTCGGCAAGGATGCCGTCGTGGATGCCGTGCTCCTTGAGCTTTGCATGGATGTGGGCATACAGGGCATCGTAATCGGCCTCGCCGTTGAATTCATCGTAGAAATAGGCAAATTCGTTGTAGGCCATGGTTTACTCCGCTTCCTGTTCCCCGGCCACAGCGGCATTGAGCACCGCCTGCAGCTCCGGGATGCCGTAGCCGTTCTCGCCGCTGGTCAGCACCACCTTCTGGCAGCCATAGGGGCGGCAGAGGTTCTCAAAGTCTTCCAGCGTCTTGGCCAGCTGGCTCTTTTTGAGCTTATCAGCCTTGGTCAGGGCCACCACGTAGGGGATCTGGTGATAGTGCAGGTAGCGCAGCATCTGCTCATCGTCGGCGCTGGGGGCGTGGCGGCAGTCCAGCAGCTGCACCAGCAGGGTGTGGTGGCGGGGTGCTTCAAAGTAGCTGTTGATGAGGTCGTCCCAGCGCTCACGGTCGGCGTTGCTCACCTTGGCGTAGCCGTAGCCGGGCAGGTCCACAAAGTAACAGTCGTCCACCGAATAGAAATTGATGGTGGCCGTTTTGCCCGGCGTACTGGACACGCGGGCAAGGTTTTTGCGGCTGCACAGCTTATTGATGAGGCTGGATTTGCCCACGTTGGACCGCCCCGAAAAGCTCAGCTCCGGGCGGTCGCTCTCGGGCAGCTGGCTGGAAATGCCGTAGCTGGCAATGAAATCAGCTTTGTTGTAATTCATAGAGCTTTCCTTTCTTGTGGTACGTCAAACCCTCTCAGTCTCGTCACTTCGTTCCTCGCCAGCTCCCCCGAAGGGGGAGCTCTTTCATCTGGTGGAAAACATCCCTTAAGCTCCCCCCTTCGGGGGAGCTGGCACGGCGCAAGCCGTGACTGAGAGGGTTTCTATTATTCTCAGCACACCGCGCCGGGCTGGGGCTTTTCTGCGGTGGGCGGCACGATGGCGGCGTCTGCTGCCTTTTTCTTGGTGTGGGTGCGGCCCGCAGCGCTCTTGGCGGCATTGGGCTTGAGCAGGGCCGCGTTCAGCACCTGCGTCAGGCTCTGCATGGGCAGGAAGGTGAGGTTCTTCTTCACCTCGTCGTCCACCTCATACAGGTCGGGTTCGTTGTCCTTGGGGATGAGCACCGTTTTCATGCCCTCGCGGTAGGCCGCCATGCTCTTTTCCCGCAGGCCGCCGATGGGCAGCACGTTGCCGTGCAGGGTGATCTCGCCGGTCATGGCCACATCACCGCGCACCGGGATGCCGGACAGGCAGGACACCAGCGCCGTGGTCAGGGTGACACCGGCAGAAGGGCCGTCCTTGGGCACTGCGCCCTCCGGGGCGTGGATGTGCAGGTCGCACTTCTTGAGCTTTTCCGGGTCGATGCCGTACTCGGCGGCGTGCACGCGCACCCACGTAACGGCCAGCTGAGCGCTCTCCTTCATCACGTCGCCCAGCGAACCGGTGACGGTGATCTTGCCGCTGCCGTTGTCCATCACCTGCACCTCGATGGGCAGGGTCTCGCCGCCCACGCTGGTCCATGCCAGACCGTTGGCGATGCCCACCGCGTTGGTGCGGTTGAGGAAGTCGGGCTTGACGAAGCGGGGGCCAAGCAGCTGTTCCAGCATGGTACCGGTAACGGAGACGCTTTCCACCTCGCCTGCGGCGATCTTGCGGGCGCACTTGCGCAGCACGCTGGTGATGGTGCGTTCCAGATTGCGCACACCGGCCTCGCGGGTGTAGCCGTCAATGATGCCGTACAGCGCGCTCTGGCTCAGCGTGACCTTGCCGGTCAGGCCGCAGGCCTTGAGCTGCTTGGGCAGCAGGTGCTTGCGGGCAATGTTGTATTTTTCCACGCGGGTGTAGCTGGGCAGCTCGATCACGTCCATGCGGTCACGCAGGGGGCCGGGAATGCTGCCCAGATCGTTGGCGGTGGTGATAAAGAGCACATGGCTCAAATCGAACGGGATATCGATGAAATGATCGTTGAAGGTGCTGTTCTGCTCCGGGTCCAGCGCTTCCAGCAGGGCTGCGGCCGGGTCGCCCCGGAAGTCGCCTGCCAGCTTGTCGATCTCGTCCAGCAGCATGAGGGGGTTCGCGCTCTTGGCAGAGATCATGGCAGTGATGATCTTGCCGGGCATCGCGCCGATGTAGGTGCGGCGGTGGCCGCGGATCTCGGCTTCATCCCGCACGCCGCCAAGGCTGATGCGCACATACTTGCGGCCCAGACTTTCGGCGATGGAGCGTGCAATACTGGTCTTGCCCACGCCCGGAGGGCCTACAAGGCAGATGATCTGTGCCTTCACATCCGGTGCCAGCTTGCGCACGGCCAGCGTTTCCAGAATGCGGTCCTTCACCTTTTTCAGGCCGTAGTGGTCGCGGTCCAAGATCTGCTGTGCGCGGCTGATATCAAGGTCGTCCACCGTAAAGGTGTTCCACGGCAGGTCCAGACAGGTGTCCAGATAGGTGCGGATGACCGTTGCCTCCTGGTTGGAGCCCTGCATCTTGGCAAGGCGGTCCACCTCCTTGAGCAGCTTCTTCTCGCTGTCCTCGGCAAGGTGCAGCCCGGTGATCCTGCGGCGGTACTCGTCGGCCTCGGCGTGGGTGTCGTCGCCCTCGCCCAGCTCGTCGCTGATGATGTGCAGCTGTTCGTGCAGGTAGTAATCGCGCTGGTTCTTGTCCATGGACTCGTTGACCTTTTCCGCGATCTCCTTTTCAATTTTCATCACCTGACACTCACGGCGCAGCATCTCGATGAGCTTTTTCAGCCGTCCGTTCAGGGTGCCCTCGTCCATCACGGCCTGTTTGTCCTCGTAGCGGAACAGCAGGTTTGCAGGCATGTACTCGCTGAGGAAGGCGGGGTCGTCGCTGGAAACGATGGCAAACACCACGTCCTTGCCAAGGCGCGGGTTCATGCCAAGGTACTCGTCAAACCCGGCCTTGAGGGCGCGCAGCAGCGCTTCGGTCTCCACGGCATCGTCGGCCTTGCCTGCGCGCACCGGGGCCGGGCGCACCTCCGAAAGCAGAAAATCGCCGCTGGCATCCAGTGCACTGAGCTTTGCGCGGTACTTGCCCTCCACCAGGACCTTTACAAGGTCCCCGGAGACGCGCAGCACCTGCTTGACCTCGGCCACCACGCCGTAGCTGAACAGGTCTGCCTGCTGCGGCTCGGTGGTGTCCATGGACTTCTGTGCCACCAGAAACACGTTGGAATTATTTGCCATTGCCCACTCCACGGCGGCAATGCTCTTTTCGCGGCCCACCTCAAAGTGGACGAGATTGTTGGGGAACACCACCAGCCCGCGCAGGGCGATGGTGGGCAGATGCAGCTTTTTGCGCTCCACCTTGATGGTAACTTTTTCACTCATAGTGCAAACACCTCCCGGCTGCCGCGCACTTTCCCACGGCGGCAGCGCTGTATGCAAGAGATTTTATCTTTAAAATAGCAGGTTGAAAATAGCAGGTTGTTTCCTTATTATACTGATTTCCGGCCAAAATGCAACTGTGATGCATAGGGCGTTGGTTTTTTCGTCAGCGTCCTTGCCCTCTCAGTCTCACTCCGTTCGCCAGCTCCCCCAAAGGGGGAGCCTTTGGCAAAACCGGAAAGTTTACCGTACTGCCAAGGCCTCTCACTTTGGGAGAGGTGGCACGGCGTAAGCCGTGACGGAGAGGGCGAGGCCGCTAAAAACAAAGAAATTTTTTAATCTTCCTTCCGTTTTTCCTGTGTACTGAAGCCCATTTTGCCCAGCGCCGGCAGCAGGGCCTTGAGGGTGATGGAGGTCAGTGCGCCCATCACAAGGCCCAGCACCAGCATGACCGGCGCGTAGTAGAACGAGAGCGACGACGAGATGATCACGCCTGCACCCAGCAGCTGGCCGATGTTGTGGGCCAGTGCGCCGCATACGGACAGGATGAACCAGGTGGGCCGCACCGGCAGCAGATAGTACAGCACCCACATCACCAGCAGGGACAAAAGGCCGCCGCACAGCGAGAGAAAGCCCGCCGTGAAGCCGGACACCAGAAACACGAACAGTGCCTTGAGCACGTCCAGCACCAGCGCCTGCCTTGGCCCCATGAAAAACAGCGCGTACATCACCACGATGTTGGCAAGGCCCAGCTTCATGCCCGGCAAAAGGCCCGGGATGGTGAGCGTGCCCTCAATGAACGAAAGTGCCATGGCCAGCGCAAACAGCAGGCCGGAAAGGGCGATGCGGCGCGTTTTTTCGTAACTGCGTCTGTTTTGGGGCATGCTGCACCCTCCTTTACTCTTCGGTCTGCTGGCTCTGCTCGTAGCTTTCCTGCTCTTCCATGGCAGCTTCCCACGCGGCAAACAGCTCTTCCTGATGGAAGCGCAGGTCGCTCAGCTCGTCGCTCTTCTGGCGCAGCAGGTCGGGGTCGTTGTACACCTCCGGGGAGTTGATCTCGTTGTCCAGCTCCACTTCGCGTGCACCGCAGGCTTCCATCTCGTCCTCGCAGGCCTTGATCTTGGCGCGCAGCTCGGCGCGGCGGCGGCGCTGCTCCCTGCCGTAGCCGGTCTTGGCCGGTTCGGCGGCCTTCTGCACGGCAGGGGCCGGGGCGCTGCGGCCCATCAGAGCATCGTAGCTGGGGTAGAGGGTGGCCTTGCCGTCCTCAAGGTAGAGGATGGGGCAGGCCAGACTGTTCATCAGGTGGCGGTCATGGGTGACCAGCAGCAGCGTGCCGGTGTAGGCCATGAGGGCCTCGGTAAGGTTTTCGCGGGTGTAGATGTCCAGATGGTTGGTGGGCTCGTCCAGAAACAGCAGGTTGGGCCGTTCCAGCACGATCTCCGCAAAGCGCAGGCGGGCCAGCTCGCCGCCGGAAAGCGCCTCGCAGGGCTTGAACACCGTCTCGCCCCGGAAGCCCAGCTTTGCCAGATGGCTGCGCACCTCCAGCTCGGTCATGCGGGGGTACTTGTTCCAGATCACATCGATGACCCGGCCCTGCCCCAGACGGTTCTGCTGCTGGGCAAAGATGCTGGGCCGTGCGCCGGTGCCCAGCCGCACCATGCCGCCGGAGGGGCGGCGCTTGCCGTCCAGCACCTGCATCAGGGTGGACTTGCCCGCGCCGTTGGGGCCTGCGATCACCAGCCGCTGGCCGCGGCACACCGTGTAGGTAAAGGGTTCCAGCAGGGTGCGCTCCCCTATTTTGATGGTCAGGTTCTTGAGCAGCACCAGCTCATTCCACGGTTCTACGTCATATTCAAACCGGAACTTGAGCTGGTTGGTCTCGTCCTTGGGCGCTTCGGTGATCTCCAGCTTTTCCAGCTGCTTGCGGCGGCTCTGGGCCATTTTGGTGGTGGAAGCGCGCACAAGGTTGCGGTCCACATAGTCCTGCAGCTTTTCGGCCAGTGCCACATCTGCATCGTGCTGCTTCTGGCGCAGGGCATCGGCGGCTTCCTTCTGGGGCAGGTAGGCCGAGAAGTTGCCCTTGTAGGTGGTCATGGTCTGGAAGGAGACCTCCCAGATCTTCGTACACACGTTATCGAGGAAGTAGCGGTCGTGGCTGACCACCAGCACCGCACCGGAATAGCTTTTGAGGTAGTTTTCCAACCATTCCATGGTGGCAAAGTCCAGGTGGTTGGTGGGCTCGTCCAGAATGAGCACGTCCGGCTTTTCCAGCAGCAGCTTTGCCAGCCGCAGCCTCGTCAGCTCGCCGCCGGAGAGCACCGCAATGTTCTTCTGCCATGTATCCTGCGCAAAGCCCATGCCAGACAGCACCTTTTTGATGTTCACATCCATGTTGTAGCCGTCGGCGGCATCCACGATGTTCTGCAGCTGGTCGTGCCGGGCCAGCAGCTCCGTATCGTCCGGCTGCGCGGCCATTTTGCGTTCCAGCACCTGCATCTGGGCCATGGCATCCAGCACAGGGGCAAAGGTGGAGCGCATCTCGCCGTAGAGATCCAGCGTGGCATCCAGCTTTGCGTTCTGTTCCAGATAGCCCAGCGTCACGCCGTGGGTCACGCTGAACTCACCTTCGTAGTCCTGGTACTCGCCGGTCAAAATCTTGAGCAGGGTGGTCTTGCCCGCGCCGTTCTGGCCCACGATGCCGATGCGGTCCTCCCGCTCGACACTGGCGGTCACATCGTGCAGCACGATCTTCTCGCCAAAGCTCTTGCCTAGTTTTTCCAAATGTATCAGCATAGTTTTATGATCCCGTTCTCTATCCGCTTATTGGCTCAGCACTGGTGGCGGCGGTTCTTCAGGCCCACATTGGCCAGCTCTTCCTGCTCCATCACCAGCGGGTACAGCTCTTTCAGGTCTGCGATCTCGTAGGTGGGCACCACCTTGCCGGGGTTCTCGGCGTGGCTGGGGTTATACCAGCAGGTGTCAAGGCCCGCATTCACGCCGCCCTGAATGTCGCTGCTCAGGCCGTCGCCCACCACCAGCACATGCTCGCGGTTCTCCACGCCAAGGGCGCGCAGGGCCGCATCAAAAATTCTGCGGTTCGGCTTTTCGCTGTCCATCTTCTCGGAGACGAACACGTCCTCCATAAAGTTCAGCACACCGCTCTCGGCCAGACGGCGGATCTGCACCTTCTGGAAGCCGTTGGTCACAACGGCCAGCGTTGCCACCTCGGAAAGCTCCCGCAGCACATCCAGCACTTCCGGCCCCATCAGGTCCGGGTGGGTGGAGAGCTGTTCCAGATAGAAGCGGTTCATCTCGGCTCCGTCTCCGGCGGCATCAATGGCCTTGAGGAAGCGGGTGAACCGCTCTGCCATGAGCTTTTCCCGCTTGATCTGGCCTTTTTCCAGCTGCCGCCACAGCTCCGAGTTGATGGTGCGGTAGGTCTGCACCGTTTCTGCATCCGGCTCAATGCCGTAGTTCACCAGCGTTTCGGCCAGTGCCTTGCTTTCGGCTGCGTCAAAGTT
>ENA-OUQI01000700-OUQI01000700.1-human-gut-metagenome-genome-assembly--contig:-NODE-700-length-24433-cov-7.444171_pt1 | contig 24433 bp, 18 predicted proteins | sample MGYA00237953_ERZ548840 | MGnify/ENA primary metagenome ERZ548840 (study PRJEB26490, sample SAMN05194690) | human gut metagenome | biome: terrestrial biome; feature: human-associated habitat; material... | reverse complement strand
GAATCGCATCACATGCATCATGTTCACCAGAAAGCAATGTTTCAATTCTTAAACTTTCCATCTTATCTTCGAGATTCGTTATCTCTTCTTCTATCTCTGGAATAAGCGACTGGTCATTGGATTCTTCTGCCATCTCAATAAGTGTCTTAACATCATCAAGACCTGTTTCAAGCTCATTATATCTTTCAAATGCATCTTTTAACCCTTTAAGTTCTTTCATAGCATTTTGTGATTTATCCGGATTATCCCAGAATCCTGGCGCTTCCATATCTGCTTCCAGCTCTTCAATTCTTTTTTGCTTATTGTCAAGATCCAGTGATTTCTTAATCTGTGCCATAGGCTTATCATATCCTGAAATTCTGTATCTGAACTGGTCTAATTCTACCATATATCCTCCAAAACAACAGACGCGGACGCTGATATTCCAGACATTCCGCGTCCCAAAAGTCATATTATAAACTTATGCCTGTCTTCCACAACAGTTCTTATACTTCTTACCGCTTCCACAAGGGCATGGATCGTTAGGATATATCTTCTTCTCTGTTCTTCTTGCAGGACCCTTTACAGAAGGACCTTCATCCTTATTAGTTCCAGTCACCTTGGCTACCTGTTCTCGTTCTATCTTCTGCTCAACCTGAATATGCATAAGAAGTCTTATTGTATCTTCCGCTATACCTGCTGTCATTTCATCAAACATGTCATAGCCCATCATCTTATACTGTACAACCGGATCTCTCTGACCAAGAGCCTGAAGTCCTATACCCTGTTTCAACTGATCCATATCATCGATATGATCCATCCACTTTCTGTCAATTACCTTAAGCAGGATTACTCTCTCAATTTCTCTGATCTGTTCTGACTCTGGGAATAACGCTTCCTTATCCTCATATAGTTTGACAGCCTTCTCTTTTAAATCATGTATTAATTCATTCTTATTCCTGATGTTTTCTCTATATACAACCTTTTCAATCGGAATTGTAGGAAGCAGAAGCTCATTAATCTCATTATAATCCCATTCATTGGCATCTTTATCTTCACCAACACAACGGTTTACAACATTCTCTACATAATCTGTTATCATCTTCATAATAGAATTACGCATGCTTTCTCCATCAAGAACTCTTCTTCTTTCAGCATACATAATCTCTCTCTGCTCATTCATAACCTGATCATACTCAAGAAGATGGCTTCTGATACCAAAGTTATTAGTCTCAATCTTCTTCTGAGCTGTCTCTATAGCCTTGCTTAACATCTTATGCTCAATCTGCTCATCCTCAGATACCCCAAGACTGTTGAATATATTCATAAGTCTTTCCTGTGCAAACAGCCTCATAAGATCATCTTCAAGAGAAATGTAGAATCTTGATTCACCAGGATCTCCCTGTCGTCCGGAACGTCCACGCAGCTGGTTATCAATTCGACGGCTTTCGTGTCTTTCTGTACCAATAATCTTAAGACCTCCGGCAGCAACTGCCTCATCATCAAGCTTAATATCAGTTCCTCGACCAGCCATATTAGTAGCAATAGTAACTGCACCATGACGTCCTGCCTCTGATACTATCTGTGCCTCAAGTTCATGATACTTGGCATTAAGTACATTATGAGGTATTCCCTTCTTTCTTAACATTTCGCTAAGCAATTCAGAAGTTTCAATTGTTATTGTACCTACAAGAACAGGCTGACCTTTTTCATGTGATTCAATTACAGACTGGACAACTGCATTGAATTTGCCCTTCTTAGTCTTAAATACTGCATCATTATAATCAACTCTTATAACCGGCTTATTAGTTGGAACTTCAACAACATCCATGTTATATATTTCACGGAATTCCTTCTCTTCTGTAAGAGCTGTACCTGTCATACCAGCTTTCTTCTCAAACTTGTTAAAGAAATTCTGGAATGTAATAGTTGCAAGAGTCTTACTCTCTCTCTTAACCTTAACATGCTCCTTCGCTTCTATTGCCTGATGAAGACCATCTGAATAACGGCGGCCTGGCATAATACGTCCTGTAAATTCATCAACAATAAGTACTTCGTCATCCTTAACAACATAATCCTTATCTCTGAACATAAGATAATGTGCGCGGAGTGCAAGTGTAACATTATGCTGGATTTCAAGGTTTTCAGGATCAGCATAATTATCTATATGAAAGAACTTTTCAACCTTATGAATACCCTGTTCAGTAAGGTTAACAACCTTGTCCTTTTCATTAACGATGAAGTCTCCATCTTCTTCAACTTCCTCGTTCATAATTGCCTGCATCTTAGTTCTCTCGCCCTTATATTCACCCTGCTGTAACTGTCTTGCAAGTATATCGCAAAGCTCATATAACTTAGTAGACTTTCCACTCTGGCCAGAAATGATAAGAGGTGTACGTGCTTCATCAATAAGAACTGAATCGACCTCATCGATAATACAGTACTTAAGTTTTCTTAATACAAGTTCATTCTTGTATATAGCCATGTTATCACGAAGATAATCGAAACCAAGTTCATTATTAGTTACATATGTAATATCACTTGCATATGCAGCCTGTCTTTCTTCTCTTGTTGAGTCATGTAATACAACGCCAACCTTGAGACCTAAGAATTCATGTATCATACCCATCTGCTCAGCATCACGCTTAGCAAGGTAATCATTAACAGTAACTACGATTACGCCCTCTTCTGTAAGTGCATTAAGATACGCAGGAAGTGTACACACAAGTGTCTTACCTTCACCAGTTTTCATCTCTGCAATTCTTCCCTGATGAAGAATAATACCTCCAATAAGCTGAACATGATAATGTTCCATGCCAAGAACTCTCTTACCAGCCTCTCTTACTGTAGCAAATGCTTCTGGAAGAATATCATCAAGAGTCTCTCCCTTAGCCAGTCTCTCCTTAAATTCTTTAGTCTTTGCTTTAAGTTCCTCATCGCTTAACTTGCCATAAGATTCTTTATAACTTTCAATCTTGTCAGCAATTGGATATATTCTTTTTAATTCATGTTCGCTATGTGTTCCAAATAATTTCTGAGCTAATCCCATTACTTTATACTTCTCCTTATAAAAGCCTATTTGTGTTGTAATTGTATCACTATTTACATATTCTATCAAGTAAAGTTAAACCATTAAAATTTTATTAATTAAAAACAATTATATACAGAAAATACCGCCTGATGGCATTACCCAACAGGCGGTATCTCTAGAAAGTGGTAAATATAATGAAAAAAATACTAAACAAATTAATCCAACTCTGGTTCAATTAAGCCATATGTGTTGCCTTTTCTCTTATAAACAACATTAACTTCCTCTGTCTCAGAATTGAAGAATACATAGAAGTTATGTCCAAGAAGTTCCATCTGAACACATGCTTCTTCAGGATCCATAGGCTTAATTCCGAATCTCTTGGTTCTGATAATCTTAACCTCGTCATCATCATAATCCTTCTCTACGAATTCCTGTGTAAATGCTGCTGCATTCTGCTGCTTGTCAACAATCTTATTCTTATACTTCTTTAACTGACGCTCGATAACTTCCTCAACAAGGTCAATTGAAACATACATATCGCTGCTTACCTGCTCGCTTCTTATGATGTTACCTTTAACCGGGATAGTTACCTCGATTTTCTGTCTTTCTTTCTCTACACTTAAAGTTACATTAACTTCTGTCTCTGGTGCAAAAAATCTGTCAAGCTTTCCAAGCTTCTCCTCTACTGCTGACTTTAATCCCTCTGTTATATCAATATTTCTTCCTGTAATTATAAATCTCATGATGTCCAACTCCTTTACGTGTTTTATAATCGTGGGCAGAGGTAAGAATCTGATCGTAATTCCTTTCCAACCTTCTCTTTATAAAATCTATCAGACATTCTTCCTTCTTCAATCACTACATATGTCGAAAGAATATATACATATGCAGCTAACACGACCTAAGATACATTTCTGTATACTTATTTTATGTAAGTATTATATCACATATTTGTAAATTAACAAGTATGTCCTTTAATTATTTTATGCAATTATGTCAAGAGTCATATTAAAGTTTTTTAATTTTTTGCAATAATTCACAAAACATTTATTCTTTTTTTCACACAGTAAATCATGATTAAATGTTTGTGGATTTCTGTGGATAATGTGGATAACTTGGTTGATAAGTGCTTTTTTAGATAAAAACGGCGTTTTTTATTGTGGATAACTTTTTTGAATGTTCAAAACGTCTGTCAAGCAATTATTGAAATAAATACAATCTGGTTTTCTTTTTGGTAAGGATGCACAAGGCGATTTTTGTCAACAATTCTTTTTTATTTTTTATAGTATTCGCCTGTGTTTTCCTGTATTATAATAACGATATTATTAAAATCACATTGATTTAAGAAAGGCATATTAACATGAAAAAAACTATAGTAATCACTGGTGCTTCCCGCGGTATCGGAAGAGCCATTGCAATAGAACTCGCCGGAAAGGATACTAACATTGTTATTAACTGTGCGAAAAATGTGGATAAACTAAATGAGGTTAAAGCTGTTATCGAGAAAAAAGGAAGTGTCTGCGAAACATTTGTCGGCGATATGGGTAATTTCGAAGATGTACAGAAAATGTTTGACATATGTCTGCAGCGTTTCGGACAGGTTGATATACTAGTGAACAACGCTGGAATTTCTATTGTCGGACTTTTTCAGGATATGAATGAAAGTGAATGGAATAAGATATGCAATACAAATATAGGTTCTGTATTTAACTGCTGCCACTTCGCCGTTAAGGATATGATGAAAAGACACTGTGGTAAGATTATTAATATATCTTCTGTGTGGGGATTGTACGGTGCAAGCTGTGAGGTTGCATATTCAGCAACCAAGGGGGCTGTAAATGCATTTACAAGGGCACTGGCAAAGGAACTCGCTCCAAGTGGAATACAGGTAAATGCTGTTGCCTGTGGCGCGATTGACACTGAAATGAACGGTCATCTCTCAGAAGATGACAAAGCTTCTCTTGCAGAAGAAATTCCTGCAGGCCGCTTTGGAAACCCACAGGAAGTTGCTGAACTCGTCAAATCACTTACCGGCATGAACAGCTATCTTACCGGTCAGATAATAACCCTTGATGGCGGCTGGATATAATCAGCCAATATAACTTTTATCAATCTTAATCACGGCGCGGCACTCACTCTGCTTCTCCGTGATTTTTTTCTGTATTGTATGCTTTATCTCATCATCTGAAATGTGGTAATTATAAGGAACAAGCACATCAAATATAAGATTGGTTATAAATGGACCTTTAACTGTCCTGAAATCATGTATGTCAAGCTCCTCCCCCACTGACTTCACAACCTCCATAGTCATTTCCCGCAAATGATTGATTACCTCATCATCCATGATTACCGGATCCATATGTATGCTTATAAAGCATTTCATATGCTTCTCAACTCTTCTTTCAGCCATATCTATATAATCGTGTGCTTCCATCATATCCATATTGGCTGGAACTTCCGCGTGAAGCGAAGCGTATACTCTTCCCGGTCCGTAATTATGCACAATAAGGTCATGCACGCCTATTATGTGCTTATCCTGAAGAACTATATCCTCTAACTCTTTTACAAATTCTTTCGTTGGCGGCTGTCCAAGAAGCGGCTGCAATGTATCCTTAGCCGCACCAAAGCCTGCAAGTATTACAAATACTGCAACAACCACTCCCGCTATTCCATCTATATTAATATTAGAAAACAGTGTAAGCAGTACACCTATAAGAACAACTGATGTTGCAACGCAGTCTGATAAGCTGTCTGTTGCCGTTGCCTTCATTGCAGCAGAATCTACCTTATTGCCAAGATATTTGTTGAATTTTGCCATCCACATTTTCATAAGGATTGATAACACAAGTATAATAAGAGATGGTACGGATACCTCAAGCGGTGTAGGATGAAGTATTTTTCTGAATGATGTTGTAAATAATTCAAAGCCCATGATTATAATTGCGCCCGAAACTATGAAGCCTGATATATATTCTATCCGCCCATGTCCATAAGGGTGTTCATAATCTGCCGGCTTTCCGGCAAGCTTAAAACCTATAAGCGTAACAACCGAAGAACCGGCGTCTGATAAGTTATTGACCGCATCTGCCATAATTGAGACCGACGCCGTAAGCACTCCGGCAAGTATCTTTGCCAAAAACAGTATAAGATTGCAGATTATTCCCACAATTCCGGCAAATATTCCGTATCTAGTCCTTACCTGTGGATCTTTGGTTTTATCGTAGTCCTTTACGAATGTCTTAAGTAATAAATCTATCATTTCCTTCTCCTTCATGCCCCTCCGACATATTTACATTTAGTATATACTATATTGAATTTAATTTAAAGATTTATATTTTTTCATTTACAGTAAATGCGCAAAAGGATTATAATAGGAACAATTATTGCGATTAATGGAGGACGGAAATGTTAAATTTTGAAAAGGTAAGACCGGAAGATGTAGGGATATCTTCTACAGGACTTATCCGTTTTGCCAAAAGGCTTGAATACAACAATATTCCCATGCACAGCATAATTGTCATGCGTCATGGTAAGATATGTATGGAAAGCTACTACGAGCCATACACTAAAGATACACTTCACAGAATGTTTTCTGTCACTAAATCCTTTGTTTCCCTTGCCATAGGACTTCTTGCGGATGAAGGCAGAATATCACTTGATGACCATATTGTGGATTATTTTCCTGAAAAACTGCCGGAAAACGGTGCACACCCATACATGCAGATGCTCACAATAAGACAGATGCTTACAATGAGAACATGTCACGATAAAAATGCTTACAAAATCGGAGGTTCACCTGACTGGGTAGGCTCTTTCTTTACTGTTACGCCTGACCATGTTCCGGGAACCAATTTTTCTTATGATACAGCTTCAACCCATACATTGTGTGCTCTTGTTGAAAAGCTCACAGGCATAGAAATGCTTGATTATCTTAGGACTAAATTCTTAAATGAATTGGGATTTTCTAAAGAAGCATTTGTATTAAAATCTCCTGATGGCAAAGTAAGCATGGGCGGTTCAGGAATGTGTGCAACACCACAGGATATCCTTAAGGTTATGTATGTTGTATCTCAGAACGGTAAACTTGATGGGAAGCAGTTACTCCCTTACGGATATCTCAAGGAGGCAACTGTTAAACAGAGTGATCCTTATGGAAAATCAGGCACATGGGAAGAGATGCAGGGCTATGGCTATCAGTTCTGGATGACAACTCACAATGGTTATGCATTTTTTGGCATGGGTGGACAGCTTGCCGTATATTATCCTGATAAAGATGTTATTCTTGTCACCACTGCTGATGCTCAGGGTCGTCAGGGTGGAGTACAGCTGATATATGATGCATTTTACGAGGAGGTATACAGCCGTATTGATACATGTACTGATAATGGTGATTATGAAGAATTCCAGAAGTTCGAGAATTCACGCCAGCTTCTTGTGCAGCCGGGCGAATATAGTTCAGACCTTGTAAGCAAAATCAACGGACAGAGCTATGAATTTGACGATAATCCATGTGGTGTAACAGACATAAAGCTTACATTTAACGGAGATGAAGGAACATTTTTCTATACTAATGCAACAGGAAATCACGAGCTGCATTTCGGACTCGGAAAGAATGTTTTCCAGAACTTCCCTGATTATAATTTCAAATGTGGTGCAAGCGCTGCTTTCAGAGCAGACAATAATCTTCTTATCAAAGTGCAGATTATTGACAGCGCCATAGGCAATATATTTATATCATTAAGTTATATTGATGCTTATGTTACAGTTATGATGAGAAAGATTGAAGAGAGTTATTTTACTGAATACGATGGTGTATTCAGCGGAAAACTTAAAAATTAAAAAATTCCCGACAGACCATTGTGTATTCACACTTCCGGTCTGCCGGGAATTTTTAATTATAATCAATTATCAAATTGTTAATTAGAACATAAGTCTTAATACCCATGTAAGGAAATTAACTGCAACATATGAGATTGCCATTATAAGAGGTATCTTCTTCTCATCCTTGCATAAAGCACGGATTGCTATGTATACAAATGCATATCCTGCTACATTAGAAAATACTGTTACACATGAAGATATTCTGTCAATGAATCCTACTGATGTAAGACCTGTTACCCAGCTGAGTAACTCTGCTGGTATACCAAGTACTGCTGTAATGGCATATACTGCAAGACCCTGCATATATGTAACATTAGCCTTGTTAAACGCCTTTGCAAGAAGCATAACTACAAGTGCAATTACAGCCGCTGCTACTGCTACCAGAAGAATCTCAAGAAGCATGTTCTTGAATATTGAGCCTGCTGGATATGGCTTGGTATTAGTATATGAGCTGTAGTAAGATGAAAGTAAGCTGTCAAGCTCTTTACTTCCTGTTGTAACCTTTGCCTTACTGTTAGCAATTAACATATCAAACAATCTTGTAAGCATGTTAATAATTGCCTGACCGCCAATAAGTATTGCAATCATAATAACATTAGCTTTAGCAACAAATGCTGATACCGTTTCTACCGGTGATGTAAACAATCCCTTCAATACATTAACATAATCAAGGGCTGCATTAGCTCCTGCCTTCTTAACAGCGTCCATCTGCTGTGAAGCCTGCTGCTGGTTAAATCCCTGCTGTGCCTGCTGATATGTCTGCTGACCTGCTCCCTGCTGGAATGTCTGCTGTGCTGCTCCGGCTGGCTGCTGGTTAAATTCCTGCTGTGGCTGTGCCGCTCCGGCTGGCTGCTGTGCCTGCTGACATGTACAGACTTCTCCATCCTGTAACTGTCTTCCACAATACTTACAAAAACTCATTTTTTTCCCTCCTTAAAGTAAAAGTTATAATATTGTATGGCTGTTGTCTCAACCTTTTTTATAATACCATATATATTTATTGTAAACAATGGTCATATATGCACATTTCAATATAGTAAACTGTTATAAATTGAACTTTAATGCTTTAACATACCACATTTATCAAGTATGAACTCCATTCTCTTTTCATATGAATGGAATTTTAACGCTTTTTCATGTCCGTTTTTTGCAATCTGCGCACGCTCATCCTCATGATTAAGATAATATTCTGTCTTTCTTAACAGGTCATCATGGCTGTCATAATATACATAGTCTTTTCCATTCTCGAAAAAATCCATATATTCAAGCTGGAAGCTCGTCATAAGAAATCCGCCTGCACCCACAATATCCCACGCCCGAAGCGGAATTCCTGTACGGATATTGCGCATTACCGGATTAATATTAATCCTGCTGCAATTAAACACCTTTGGCATATCTGTCATATAATTAACTGCACCCTTAAGATTAACTCCTATAAGCTCCTTATCCGGATCATCCGTATAGAGGTCTGTTGGAAAATGCTTTGCAAGTTTGTTAAGTATCTGCACCCTCTCTATATTAGCGAGTTTAAAGCCTAAAAATGTTGATGAAAACACAAGTGCAATATCTGAAAATGCTCTCTCATCCTGCTTAAAATCTATAAGCTCACATAACTTTTCAAGTATATCAACTGTAAGCACCTTATCGAATATACAGTCACCATAGATTTCCATCTGTGCCGCCATTGCCGCATCAAAATATCCTCTTAAATATTCCGGCATCTTATCCTTTATTCCATCATATGAATTTCTGTGATACATTCCACCGACAAATGATACTTCACTGTGCCATTTGTTCCGTTCATCAGCAGTAAGCGAACCTGTTATCTTACCAACACGGGAACAGTTTACAGCAAGCGGAAGATACCACACATGTTCTGCCCCAAGATTTTTTAGTTCCTCACAATAAAATCTGTCAAATATAAATATATAGTTACATTTGTTAAATAAAGACTGATGATAAAGTGATATAAGCGGACTATCTACCGTCCATGCAATATATTTTTTTCCAAGCTCTTCACATAAATCCGATACATGTGGAAAATAATTAAGTGAAAAAACACAGTCGTATGCAGAAAAGACCTGCCTAAGCTCCGCATAGTCACGGAGCTTAAAGCCGGTCTCATCATCCTTGTCTATTACTGTTTCTGTGTAATCATGTACTTCATGTCCGAAATATTCAATCGCAGACTTTACATCATCCTGATTGAACACTTTCCATCTGTATAAAAGTATTTTCATTGTGCACATGCCTTTTCAAGTACTTCAAAATAGTTCTCAAATGTCTTACAACAGCACTCATAATTATCTATAATTATGCCGTCAACACGCAGTCCTATAAGTGCGAAAGACATTGCCATTCTGTGGTCATTGTAGGTATCAACAACTCCCGGCTTTACCTTACCTGGAGATATCTCGATACGGTCTCTTCCTTCCTTGACATCAACGCCAAGGTTGTTAAGCTCGTTGACCATAGCCTCGATCCTGTCTGATTCCTGCAATCTGATATGCTCAATATTCTTGATAATTGTAGTTGTTTTTGCAAATGGAGCAATAGCCGCAAGTGTCATTGACTGGTCTGAAAAATCATTCATATCAACATCTACTCCACAATATTCTCCATCTTTAGGACCGCTGACACATATGCCCTCGCGCTCCTCTGTCACAGCACAGCCCATCTGCTTAAGCACGTCTATGAACTTAAGGTCACCCTGCATTGAGTTAGAATGTACTCCCTTAACGATAGCTGTTCCGCCTGTAAGTGCTGCTGCTGCATAGAAGTAGCAGGCTGCTGAAACATCCGGTTCAATATAATATGTCTGTGGATAGTAACCTGAACCTGCAGGAACTATATATTCTGCGCCTTTATGGTCTACCACACAGCCAAACTGTTCCATCATCTTAGCTGTTATACGCACATATGATCCTTCTGTTTTATTACTTGTAATATGAACATGTATTCCTTCTTCAAGCATCGGAGATGTCATCATAAGTGCGCTTAAGAACTGTGTGCTTTCACTTATACTTATTGAAACATGATTCTGTGGTTTCTTCCCACCATATGCTGCACCTTTTACATTAACCGGAAGATGTCCGTCTTTCTCAAGAAACTCAATCTCTGCTCCCATACTCTGTAATGCTTCAAAAAGCGGAAGCATAGGTCTTTTCTTCATCTGTTCAGAAGCTTCAATTGTGTACTCACCATCTGATAACGCAAGCATGGCTGTAAGGAATCTTGCCGCTGTTCCGGCACTTCCTACATTGATTGTTGCTCTCTTCTTTGGAATATCTCTTCCATGTCCATGAATGATAACATATCGTTCAACTTCGTTTACTTCGATAATATATCCAAGTGCGATAAGACTTAAAAGAAAATGTCTCGAATCGTCACTGAACAAAACTCCTTTAAGGGTACATTCCCCCTGTGATAAAGCTGCCATAAGCAGCGCTCTGTTAGTAATACTCTTTGAACCAGGCACTTCAACTGTACAGTGAATCGGGTGGTCCAGCTTCTTAACCTTGTACTGTGACATAATTTTACTACTCCATTAACCGTAATTATCTCTCGTCCATATCAACATATGGTCTGTGATGTCCAACATATTTGTATGCAGGACGGATAATCTTGCCTGCATTAACAAGTTCCTCAAGTCTGTGTGCACACCAGCCTGAAATTCTCGAAGTTGCAAACATTGGTGTAAACATTTCTTCTGGAATACCAAGCATTGTGTATACAAATCCACTATAGAAATCGACATTGGCACAGACTGGCTTAAACATCTTTCTCTTGTTCATGATAAGCTGTCCCGCCTCGCTCTCAACAAGCTCATATAATGCAAATTCTTTCTGCATTCCCTTCTCTTCTGAAAGCTGTTTTGCAAATTTCTTAAGAATAACTGCTCTAGGATCTGAGTTAGTATATACTGCATGACCCATACCATAAATAAGTCCGGCATGGTCAAATGCTTCTTTGTCAAGGATCTTGTTAAGATATGTACATATCTCATCTTTATTGTCCCAATCGCTGCAATGTGCCTTAATATCTGTAAACATTTCCTGAACCTTTAAGTTAGCACCACCATGCTTAGGTCCTTTAAGGGATGCGATTGATGAAGCAATTGCTGAATATGTATCTGTTCCTGATGAAGTAACAACATGAGTTGTAAATGTTGAGTTATTACCACCACCATGCTCTGCATGAAGAACAAGACAAATATCAAGTACCTTTGCTTCAAGTTCTGTAAAGTCTCCGTCATCTCTTAACATATAGAGGATATTCTCGGCTGTTGAATAACCTTTCTTAGGATTCTTTATCATAAGTGTTCCATCAAGCTTAAAATGTCTGTATGACTGATAAGCATATACTGAAAGAAGAGGCATCTTGGCTATAAGCTGAAGACTCTGTCTTAATACATTAGGAATTGAAATATCATCCGGCTTCTCATCATATGAATAAAGACTTAAGATACTCTTCATAAGCGAATTCATAAGATTAGTACTTGTAGCTTTCATAATAACATCTCTGATGAATGCTCCTGAAAGTTCCTGAAGATCTGTTAAGATTCTTATGAATCTGTCTAACTGATCCTTGTCTGGAAGTACTCCGAATAACAGAAGATATGTTGCTTCCTCAAATCTGAATCTGTCAAGGCTGCTTCTCTTGATAAGCTCCTCAACATTATATCCCTGAAAATATAATTCTCCGTCTACAGGTATCTTTCTTCCGTGAACACTCTGGTTACCTAATACATCTGATATCTCTGTGAGACCTGTAAGTACGCCGTTACCATTGCTGTCACGAAGACCTCTCTTTACATCATACTCTGTATACAGATTCTGATCGATTATACCTGAGGCTGTACACTCTTTTACAAGTTCCTCAAAATCGCTTTTATCTACTGTTGAAAGTTCCATCATTTCCTGATTGTTCATGGCTTTCCTCCTCCTGATTATTTCCCGCATAGCTAAAAACGCAGATGAAGATATTATATCTGCTAATACTGGTGTTTGTCAATTTACTGTTGTTTCTGTTCAATCTTGTCTTCACCGGCTTCTTCTGTCTTAATCTCCTGTTTTTCCTGCGGTTCGTTTCCTGCCTCATTTCTCATGCCGATTACAGCATCTGCAAGCTGCCTTAAATCATCGGCACTTCCCGCAGTAAAGCCTTTCTTGCTTACAACAAGACAGTTATCATCTCCGACAAACAGATATATATTGTCTGTATCCTGATTCCATTTTACAACATCATCCCAGCTGAATGTGTCACTGTCGTTTTCTTCGTCTGTAATAATAATATTCTCTGCATCTATCTCATATGAGAATTTAATTCCTACCATCTTTCCATATATATTATGGAATTTCTTCTTATTGCTCTTATCCATTCCAATCATTCCTATATACAGGAATACTACTGCAACCAATCCAAACAGCACTATCATAAATTTGTCTGCCTGCTCATTTCCTGTCATTTTAAGAACAATCTCTCTTATCATCATCATTCCGAATATAAGTCCAAACATATTGTAAATCAGCTTAAAGGTCTTATATCTGCTGTTGTCAAAATTGCTGGCACGCATGGCACCTTCCATACATTCTTTCGTAAATGCTGTTTCATTCTTTATTGTCATGAATTCCTCCCTGTATAACCCCACATTTGCATGCCCTATCAGCAGGCTTTATCTAAACAATAATTTTAAGCCCGGCGGTTAAGTGTGTCAATGTTATATTGTAACTGGGTGCCGGGCTCTTGTGCGGCTGGATGCCGAGTGGCTGGCTGACAGTCGTGTGCCTGACTTGGTGCCGGCTCTGGTTTTGTAGCATATATTGGATGAATCTGCTATAATGCTGTTATACATTTCCTATAAGGATATCTATGTTTCAAGATTTATAGGCATATTATTATAGATGAAGAGTTGTATGGTATGATTTTTTTGTCGTGATACCTATAGGTAGTCGTATATTCTGACAGCTTATAGGTACTTCCTGCACTTTTTTCTATCTCATCAGACTTATCCTTGCCAGAAAGCTGAAAATTACCTATAAACAACACAGTTTTATGTCATCTATAGGTATTTACAGTGAAATCTGCGCTTTATGAGCAGGAATCATACTATTTCTTCCTATAAACAAAAGAATTAATATCTTCTTATAGGTTTTTGTCAATATTCTGTGACAATGCTGTGGCAAGTATTTCACAGATAAATGTCTGTGAAATCAGAAAACAGAAAAATGTATGGATAGCCTAGCGAAAAGAAAGGAGTCTGCTTATGAAACTTGCATGTATAACCGGAGCATCTTCCGGTATTGGAAAAGAATTCGCATATCTGCTTTCAGACCTTGAATATGACCTGATTCTTGTTGGAAGAAACACAGCGGCACTTCACGAAATTGCTGATAATGTTGCTGTCAGATGCAAATGTATCACATGTGACTTGTCTGATGAGAAATCGTGCGTAAAGCTTGGAAGGAAGCTTCGTCAGTATCCACTTGATATTATGATTAATAATGCCGGATTCGGCGAACTTGGCACATTTGCTGAAACAAAATTAAAGAATGATATCAACATGATTAATGTTAATATTAAAGCTGTGCATATACTTACAAAGGCCGTACTTCCAGGCTTTATACAGCGTGACAGGGGCTACATCATGAATGTGGCGTCAAGTGCCGGGCTGCTTCCTGGTGGACCTTATATGTCTACCTATTATGCAACCAAGGCTTATGTGACAAGCCTCACTACTGCAATACACGGGGAACTGCGCGACTTAAAGAGTAACGTTCACATAAGCATGCTCTGTCCAGGTCCTGTTGATACAAACTTCAACAATGTTGCCAATGTAAAGTTCGCATTATCAGGAATTCCTGCTGATTACTGCGCCTATTATGCACTTTGTAAAATGTTTACAGGCAAACTTACCATTGTTCCGACATTTACAATGAAAGCCGGAGTTTTTGGCAGCAGATTCCTGCCAAGACAGGTGCTTGCCTTTATGACAGGTCACCAGCAGAAAAAGAAGACAGACAATATCTGATATGATATTGCCTGTCACTGATTTAGAATTTTTTTGAAAATATAATATTCTTTCTTTCAACAAGCACTGCCTTGTTAAAGAACACATCTACTGCCGCCCTGTAATCAGCCATTCGCTGGGATTTCTTGATTGCCTTGATTTCTTTTTTGCAATCATCAAACACATATTCCATATAACACCACATTTCTTTCATTCTGTGTATGGCATGTGTATCTCCCGGCATTATGGCTGTGCGGGCTGCGTATACCATGTCGTGAAGCTCTTTCATCAGCTTCTTATCTGCATTAAGGTCTCGCACCATCGCCTCAGGATTATCATCTGTTAATACATTAATCAGTCCGGGGTCTGCGATAAATCCCCTTCCAAGCATAAATGTATCAACTTCCGGGAACAGCTCCTTCATCTCAAGGAAATTCTTCTTTGTAAATATGTCTCCGTTAAGCACTAATTTATTCCTACTGTTATCCACTGCGTATCGGAAAGCGTCAAGATGCAGCTCATTTCTGTAGTAATCCGTACGCACTCTCGGATGAACAATAAGTTCCTCAAGAGGATAAGAATTATACACCTCCATTATCTGTGGAAAACTGTCATCATCTTCAACACCGATTCGTGTCTTGACCGAAACCCTAATATTCTCTCTTATAAATGCATCCTCAAACACCTCATCAAGAAAACGGTCAAGCTTTTCTGTGTCACGAAGCATTCCTGAGCCTTTATCCTTTGAAACAACCGTGCCTGATGGACAGCCGGCATTAAGATTAATCTCGCTGTAGCCGTATTTTTCATAAAGTATTTTTGCTGTCCATATAAAATCCTTAGCTTCATTAGTCATGACCTGTGCAACCGTATATGTATCCTTATTATGCCCGCGGTCTATGTCTCTTATTTCTCTTGCAAGAAAATTCTCTGACTTATTAGGTGAGATAAACGGTGTAAAATATTTTGTAATTCTGCCTTTCCCAAATGTTTTCTCATAGGCATTACGGTATGTAAAATCTGTAAGCCCCTCCATCGGGGCCATATATATAGTATTGCTCATATACTGTATCTTTCTGTTATTCTAATGTAAATGTGCCGTTGCTGTTAGTCACAATGGCTGTCTCGAAAAATTCTTTTACTGCCTTTATCATGTATTCTGTGTCCATAATTCCTGCTGTCTCGTAAGGTGAGTGCATTGCAAGCTGCGCAAGCCCGATATCTACTGTGTTCATTGACACATGGCAGTTAGCTATATTTCCAAGTGTTGAACCACCCGGAATATCTGAACGGTTAGCAAATTCCTGTGTCGGAACTCCCGCTCTTGTACATATTTCTTTAAATATTGCCGCAGAAACCGCATCTGTTGTGTATTTCTGGTTGGCATTGTATTTGATGACTATACCTTTGTTCATATGAGGTCTGTTAGTCGGATCAGCTTTCTCCTGATAATTAGGATGAACCGCATGCGCATTGTCCGCTGAAAGCATGAAAGAACCTGCACACGCCCTTATATAATCCTCATTATCCTTGCCGGCACACGCAGCTATACGCATAAGCACATCTGATAAAAATGTTGAATCTGCTCCCTGCTTGGTGCTGCTGCCAACCTCTTCATTGTCAAATACCGCACATACCGCAACGCTTTCCTGGTTGCTCTCATCACTGTCTATAAGCGCATTCATGCATGAATATGCACACATCACATCATCAAGTCTTGGTGCTGATATAAATTCATTATCCGCACCCCATATAGTTCCTGCCTGTCTGTTATACAGAAACAGATCACTGCTTATCACTGACTCTTTATCTGTCTGTGCAGCGTCTGCTATTATGCTGTCAAAAAGTCCTTTGGATTCTGCCTCTCCTATAAGCGGTATCATATCCTTCTGTGCATTATAATTAAGCCCTGTGTTGGCTTCCCTGTTCATGTGAATTGCAAGATTAGGAATTATGCATAAATCCCTGTCTACATTTACAAGGACTGGCTTTAATACTGCGCCTTCTCTTACTATTGCCCTTCCTGCAACCGAAAGAGGCCGGTCAAACCACGGTGCCATAAGCATGCCGCCATATTTTTCCACATTTAACGAAACGTAGTTCTTGTCCGGTGTCAGCTCAGGATTCTCTTTTACCTTAAATGACGGTGAATCACTGTGTGCGGCTGCTATCTGATAATTGGTAAAGCCCTCTGCCGCCGGCATTCTGAATGCTATTATGGAAGAATCATTTCTTGTTACATAGTATTTGCCACCCGATATTAGATGCCATCTGTCCCTCTCATTAAGGCGCACAAATCCGGCGTCGTCCAGCAAATCCATAAAATTCGCCGTTACATGAAATGCACTAGGACTCTTCTCTATGAATGACATCATATCTTTTGATACATTTATAAATGTGTTCTCTTCCATAACTGCTCCCTTCTATCTGCGTCTTCTTCGTCTGTTACGTCTTCTTTTTCTCTTATTGTTCTGTGCCATAATGACTACTGTTATAATTATTATTGCAACTATCACTACTACAATTATTGTAAATACTGCAGTACCTTCACTAAGTCCTTTTTTACTCTGTGAATCTGATGCTTTATTGCCTGCTGTCTGTGTGTTGTCATCTGTTATCACATTTGCAGCATATTCCCTGTAAACAGTCTGGTTACACAGACTGCATGTTCCTGCTTCTATTCCATCTTTCTTGTCTGTTCCCGTAGCTTCTTTTACAACACTGTAATTGTCAACCTTATGTTCATGTATTGTATATTTATCTGAATATGTATAACCACATGTGTTACATTTATGTGTTGTATAGCCGAAATCCGCTGCTGTTGCCTCTGTTACTGTGTCAGAGTATGAAGGATTGCTGCACATTTCAGGAAGAAGTGTAACTGAATAATCATATGTCTCATTTCTCTTGAAATCTGATGTGAAACCTGAATATGCATATGTCCAGTTCATAACCTCGCCCATATTGGCCTGACAGTATGCACGTCGGTCTGTATTGTCCTCGAAAAATGTTATCATTCCCTTAACTTTATTGTTAAGCACTTCGCCCTGATATGTCTTTGACAGTTCCAATGGATATACCATATACATGCCGACAAGTCCGCCATCATGCACATAGCCGTGGTCTGAATCATATCCGTCTATTGTTATAGAACAATTTCTTATATTAAGGAAGCCGGCTGCGTAAGCACCACCCATAAACTGCTCATCTCTTACGGCTGCATCTGTATCAACGCAGACAAGTGTTACATCTGTAGTGATGTTATCAAGATTGCCGCTTCCAAATCCGGCAATTCCGCCTGTTCCCCACATCTTAGCTGAATCTGTTAGTGACACATATGTATCCTTAATTATACAGTCTGATATGTCGCTGTTTTCAGCAAGACCTGCCACTGGTGCCGCAAAACATGGTTCTGTTGTAGAAATCTCAATTCTTGCTCCATATATATTCAGTCCTGTTACTTTCGCACCTGTAAGCACTCCAAAGAAGCCTGCACCGTATGTTTCATACTCTTTTCTGTTACCGTCATAGGTCATCATTGTATGCTTACTTACTGTCTTTACTGACAGGTTAAGTATGCTGTGTCCGTTACCGTCAAATGTGCCAGAAAAATCCCAAGGTATCCACTCAATTCCAGTCATATCAACATCTGTCATTAATTTGTAATTACCCGTGGATTTCTTTGCAGCCTCTGTAAGCTCTGATGCTGTGCGGATTTCTGTGTATTCTGATGCTATCTGATTTTTTGTACTTCCTGACACAGTGCTTCCTGTTGTCTGTGTATCTGCATTTGCCATATTAACCGGAAGTGCTGTTGCCGCAAGTATTACTGCTGCTATCGCTGCAGCCTTTTTAATGTATGATTTGTTAAACATATTACTGCCTTTCTTTCCATATACAATTCATTGGCTTTCCCAACCGGGTTTGATTATAGCTCAAAGAAATGATGTGGTCTAGGGGTATTGTGTTTTCTCTTTATTATAATTATTGAGGGGGAGGTGGAAGACGGACGCCATGTTAATTGATATATTTCCCTCTGCAGACACGCTTCCGCTCGGAAAAAAACATAGCGGTACTAAGCTCGCTGTGGGTTTGGCCGCTTATCGCGGCTTCCCACAGTTCGCTAAGTGCCGATGTTTTTCTACGGTCTGCATCAGGAAATATATCAATTAACACGGCTGGCTTTCTCCTCCCTCTTATAATTGCAATTCTAAAACACAACCTTCCAGTGTCGCTTTGCTTACCGGAGGAGAACGGAACTTTGCGGGCTTACACTTTTCGTTTGTGCAACAGCCTCCCGTCGCACAACTCCCCCGATAAGCCTGCGACATCGGGAGGGGCGGCAACGTAAGCGGCGGGCGGGGGGATAGTGTTAGTTTCAGACCGTTGAAAAACGCCTTAACTTAATGAGCTGGAAGCCGCATTTTATGCGGCAGACCAGCGAATTTAGTACAGCTGCGTTTTTCTCCGAGCGGGAGCGGGTCTGAAAATGACACTATCCCCCGCCCGCAGCGTCCGTCTGCCACAACCTCCCGTATATCACAACTCGAACTTTAATATCTCACAATTCTTTATCTTGAATGCTGAAAATTCTTCATTTCCCATATCTTCAAAATATGACTTTACCATTCGTGCAATTCCATTATGTGCAACTAAAAGATATGTTTTATCAGGCTGTGCCTTTATATCGTCAAGCAGATTATATATACGCTGTGCAAGATGAAGCATTGTCTCTCCTCCATCAAAACTACATATAAAGTTACATTTGGCTTTTGCAAACTCTTCACCATCTCTTGGTGTTGATTCATACTTACCAAAATTCTGCTCCTTAAGTCTTATCTCTTCACGCGCAGGTATTCCTGTAATCTCAGATACATGAAGTGCTGTAGCTTTTGCTCTTATAAGTGGCGAATACAGGATTTCATCTATCTGTATTCCTTCTGCAAGGATCTTCTTTCCTAACTCTATTGCCTGTTCATGACCTAAATCTGTAAGTGGTGAATCTGTTGCACCACATATCTTATTCTCGACATTCCAGACGGTCTGGCCATGTCGGGTAAAATATACTGTTCCCATTGTGTTTTCCTTTCTACTTAGAAGAAGTGATTACATACGGGGTGTGGATTGAATATATCCCCCTCCCAGACACGCTCCCGCTCGGTGAAAAACATAGCGGTACTAAGCTCACTGTGGGTTCCGCCGCTTACCGCGGCTCCCCAAAGTTCGCTAAGTGCCGATGTTTTTCTACGGTCTGGTGCGGGGAATATATTCAATCCACGCCCCTGTAATTCTCTTCTTTATACAAACGTAACCCCACCGGTGTTGCTTCGCTTACTAGCGGACGAGACTTTGCGTGCTTACACTCTTTTGTTTGTGCAACAGACTCCCGTCTCACAACGCCCCGATGAGCCTGCGACATCGGGAGGGGCGGCAACGTAAGCTGTGGGCGGGGGGATAGTGTTAGTTTCAGACCGTTGGAAAACGCCTGCACTTAATGAGCTGGAAGCCGCATTTTATGCGGCTAACCAGCGAATTTAGTACAGCTGCGTTTTCCTCCGAGCGGGAGCGTGTCTGAAAATGACACTATCCCCCGCCCTCAGCGTCCGTCTGCCACAACCTCCCGTATGTCACTCACAGCTCAATCCCCACCAGATCCTCCTTCTCGAGCATCGCCAATATATTCTTATCAACATCCTTAAGCCCCACTATCCTGCTAGCCTGATTAGATATCGCTTTCTCAAGATAGTTTCTTACATCTCTTGCATTGGCATAACCTTCTGGTTTGTTGACGAAACGCTCTGTGAAAAATCTTCTGGCTTCTTCGAGTGCATCTCTTGATAACATGTATTCCTGCTTCTTGCAGTTATTTATAAGTATCTCTACTTCTTCCTCTGCTGTGTAATCCTCAAAATTGATGAATTTATTGAATCTTGAACGCAGTCCCGGATTGGAATCTAAGAATTCCTCCATAAGTTCTGTATAGCCTGCTACTATCACAACTAAATCATCTCTGTGATCTTCCATTCCTTTTAATAATGTATCTACAGCTTCCTGCCCGAAGTCTCCCTGCCCTTTGCCATTAGTAAGTGTGTATGCTTCATCTATAAAAAGAACTCCACCAAGCGCAGACTCTATTACTTCCGCAGTCTTGGATGCAGTCTGTCCTATATATCCGCATACAAGCCCTGACCTGTCTACTTCTACAAGATGACCTTTGGATATTGCCCCTATTGCCTTATATATTCTGGCAAGCAGTCTTGCAACTGTCGTCTTTCCTGTTCCAGGATTTCCCATGAATACAAGGTGTTTGTTGACGCTTGTCTGCTTCATTCCCATCTGCTCACGCATTTTCTGGACTTTAAGAAGATTAATAAGTGCATTGACATCTTCTTTTACTGCAGTAAGTCCTGTCAGTGAATTAAGTTCTGCAATTAGTTCATCTGCGTCCGGCTCTTTCTCATCTGCTGTCTCTGCCTGTATTGCCGCGCTCTTGTAATCAGGACGCAGAAGACCATATGATTTAAGATTCTCATCTAACATTACACAGTATGATGATAAAACATTTATCTCAACCTCGGTACTTCCAGTATTCGCAGCCAGATATTCCTGCCCAAGCTTGCGGTAGGTTTCTGCCAGCGTACGTGCCTCTTTATTGTCGTATCGGTCGTTCTTAATCTTGTGACCGGCATTGGCTAATATGAAATACTTAAATGTCTCCGGCACTCTTGTGATATATCCTGCACCAAGCATGTTGCGGTTCTTTATATCAGCCGCCATTGACGCACTCACATCGAATCCCAGTTTTTTCTTTATAAATGCTTTCTCTGCCTCACCATATCTTCCATCTGTCATTGATATGTATATAAGAAAATGTAACAGCTCTTTCTTAAGATTGTCGCGAAGCTTCACATTTCCAACCAGTTTTACAACACCATTCTGTTCTATGTAATCGCACATTTCATAACATAAATTAATCGAATCCATCATATCTCCTCTCATATAAAAAACTTTGTACACGCATATAACACAATCAGAAATATCACATTATACACTGTAAATGTAACAAAATATTTTCCTTTTCCATCTGGCACTTCATTGACATACTGCTTATATGATATAAGGCTAGCCATTGAAGCTATCAGTGTGCCAAGACCGCCAATATTAACTCCAAGTGCAAGGTTCTTTATATTATGCGTAAATCCTGACAGCAGAAGTGCCGCCGGAACATTGCTTATACACTGGCTTGTAATGATTCCAACGCCTATTTCCCTGCCATCAGCAATACCTGATAAGAATAATGCAACCGGCTCTATCCTTCCCATATTGCCTGTAAATATGAAGAAGCCGACAAATGTTAACAACAACGCGTAGTCTGCTTTCAAAAGCACATTTCTTTCTATCATAAATGTAGTAACAAGCACCAGTACTGTAAGTACATACCACGGAAGTACTCTTGCAACAACAAGTAATGCGATGATAAAAAGAATTGTATATAACAACACATTTACAGGTACAGCTTTCTGACCTGAATTATCGTCTGTATCCTTCATGCTCACATCAGCATTTTTATTCTTTAAAAGCATTATTGAAATAATAAGAAGCGTTGCCGAAACAATTGTATATGGCAGAAGCCACATTATGAACTGACCTGCTCCCACCCCCGCGAGTCCGTATAGATACAGATTCTGCGGATTGCCAATCGGTGTAAGCATGCTTCCAAGATTCGCGGCTATCGTCTGTAATACTACAACCGGTATCATAAGCTCCCGCCTGCCACACTGCTTAAGCATCATTATCGCAAACGGAACAAATGTTATCAGTGAAACATCATTGGTAATCAGCATGCTACTAAAGAAACACAGTGCAACAAGTACGCTCACAAGCTGCCACATTTTCCGTGTTCTAACAAGAAGTGCATGTCCGATTTTTTCAAAGATGCCGTTATTCATGTAACCTTTTGTTATTATCATCAGACTCCACAATATTCCAAGTGAACGCCAGTCAATATAACCTACATATCCTTTATCCGGTCTTACTAAAAATGCTGAAGCAGCCGCAAGCACCCAGCTTACCGTCAGCACTATATCCTTTTTAAAATAATATATAATTCTTTTCATATCTGTCTGCTCTCTTATGTAATTATTATCTCATATTTTACAATATATTTTTTATCCTTTACAGTATTAGTTGTCAAATAAATTCTGTAAGTTTATAATAGAAAAAGTTTTGCATAGGAGAATCTGTTAGATATGAAAAAATTATTAGACAAATGGATTAGTATTAGTCTCATTAAAAGAATTATTGGAGGACTGGCTCTTGGTATTATTCTTGGTCTGCTCGTTCCAAAGGCTTCCGGCATTGCTCTTTTCGGAAGCGTTTTCGTTGGCGCACTTAAGGCTATCGCACCGCTTCTTGTTTTCGTGCTTGTCATAAGTTCTTTATGCCATTCAGGAAAAAGTCATGGTGGTGTGATTAAAACCGTAATTATTCTGTACATGTTCAGTACCATTCTTGCCTCTGTAATCGCAGTATTTACAAGCAAATTATTTCCGGTTACACTCACTCTGACAGAGGGCTTTGAAGAAATGTCATCACCGGGAAGTATTGGTGATGTATTTAACTCTTTGTTGATGAATATTGTTGAGAATCCTATTACTTCTCTTACTAAAGCTAACTATGTAGGTATTCTTGCATGGGCTGTTGTTATCGGTATTGCATGTAGACATGCCAAGGAATCTACTAAAGATATGCTTGTAGATATCTCTAATGGTCTTTCCAAGGTTGTTACCTGGATTATTAATTTTGCTCCATTTGGTATTATGGGACTTGTATTTGATACTGTGTCAAACAATGGTATGTCAGTATTTAAGGAATATGGAAAGCTTCTTATGCTTCTCGTTGGTACTATGCTGTTTATTTATTTTGTTACCAACCCGATACTTGTTTTCTGGTGTACACATAAGAACCCTTATCCACTTATATTCAGATGTTTAAAGAAAAGTGCTCTCACTGCATTTTTCACAAGAAGTTCTGCTGCCAATATTCCTATTAATATGAAGGAATGTGAAGATATGGGGCTCGACAGAGATACTTATTCTGTTACTATCCCTCTCGGCGCAACTATTAACATGGACGGTGCGGCAATAACTATCACTGTTATGACACTTGCCGCAGCCAATACTTTAGGTATTACTGTTGATATTCCAAGCGCAATCCTTTTAAGTATTCTTGCAGCGCTTTCTGCCTGTGGTGCTTCTGGTGTTGCCGGCGGCTCACTCTTGCTTATACCTATGGCATGCTCATTATTCGGCATTCCTAACGATGTTGCAATGCAGGTTGTCGGAATCGGCTTCATCATCGGTGTTATTCAGGATTCTGTTGAAACTGCACTTAATTCATCATCTGACCTTTTACTTTCTGCTTCTGCTGAATTCAGACAGTGGAGAAAAGAAGGCAGGGAGATTACATATTAACATCCAGCAACAAGGAGGCTTAACTATGAACATAATTGACTCACACATTCATATATGCCG
>ENA-OUQI01000668-OUQI01000668.1-human-gut-metagenome-genome-assembly--contig:-NODE-668-length-25201-cov-13.442456_pt1 | contig 25201 bp, 19 predicted proteins | sample MGYA00237953_ERZ548840 | MGnify/ENA primary metagenome ERZ548840 (study PRJEB26490, sample SAMN05194690) | human gut metagenome | biome: terrestrial biome; feature: human-associated habitat; material... | reverse complement strand
GTTCCGGGCAAAGCGGTCCAGCTTCCAGACCAGAACCACATCGAAGATTTTCTTTGCACTGTCCTTTATCATCCGCTGGAAATCCGGGCGGTCATCCGTCTTGGCAGAGTAGGCACGGTCGATGTAGGTGCCGACCACGGTGATACCGTTCTTCTCAGCGTAGTCCTTGCAGTCGCGCAGCTGTCCTTCGATGGACGCTTCGCGCTGGCTGTCGGAAGAATAGCGGGCGTAGATCACAGCGGTCATGGTAGCACCTCCTTGGCTGTGTGTCCGGCTTGCGCTTATCGTATCGAATCAAGCGCAGCTTGTCAACAATCTGCAAGCAGATTGAAAAATGAAATTTCAGAAATTCGGGAAAATGCAGAGGGCAAGAACCGTCCCGTGGCCACAAATTTTCAATTCTTGAAAATGTTGTGTTCCACCGGGACTTCACTTCTTCAATGCACCTGCATTTCCGAAGTGATCTTGTTGGGGCGTGCCTGCCCCAAACCCTGCTGTTGAGGTTGCGATAAACTGGAAGTTATAGAGCTATCTTTTTCCATTTTCTAATCTTAGTTCTAAAGGTTCCGAATGGAGCAACTGTGTTAACATGTATGAATTTGTATACTTCCCAGACAGCTGTTTTAGTTGCCTCGTCAGCCCATTTTCTCATATGTGGTTTGAATAATTCTTCCTCACTTAGCGAATCAATCATTGCATAAATAGAATTGATATTCTCATTCAACATGTCTTTCAACTCTTGCAGTGACAGGTGCGCATATGTATCTGTGAACCACTGATATAATTCACCAAGCTGATTCCACTTAAAGTTATCAGAGGGAGTTTTGACCTGAATACCCTTTCTTTCGTCTGCTTCCCATTTAAGAATGAGAGCTGTCCATCCAACCTGATAAGCAAGATTTTCTGCAGGAGTTCGATCAACCTCATCAATTCTCTCATCTTTTAAGGATTCTGGAATATCATTAAATTCTGATATATACTTTGCAAAGCTTTTATTTATCTCGTTTTTAAGTTCGTCTTTATTCACATATGTTCTCACTATTCTATCTCCTCAAATTCCGATTTGTTGAGTTGAGTATACCATACCGTCAGTCGAAAGAACACCCCTATATGCAAGAACTTTTCCTTTTTACTACGTACGTGCGTACCGGCCATGTACGCACGTACGCAGCGATTGCCCCCAATGCGCCATATAGAGTGGACGACCAAGTTCGCACAAAGCGAACTTGATTCCGCAAAGCAAAAGGCAGGATACCACTATCATAGTGATACCCTGCCTTTGCTCGTTTACCGTTCCGAGTAGTCCTTCCGCAGAACCTCCGATAAACAAAAAACGTACCCGAACCCTTTCTCGTAAAGAATCGGGTTCGAGTACGAACTGTTTGGTGGACGGTACAGGACTCGAACCTGTGACCTCCTGCACGTCAAGCAGATGCTCTACCAGCTGAGCTAACCGTCCATATTCTGTTTGTGCCGCAATCAGCTTGATTATGATATCATACCGCCGGGCAAAAAGCAAGCCCTTTTTTGAAAATTCTGCAAACTTTTTGAAGCCTGGTTTGCCGGGAATGGAAAATCAGCCGCCCAGCGCACATTTTGTAAACCGACTCAAGGTGTTTCCGTTGCCCTGAACGCCGGTTTGTGGTATAATACATTGATTATAATAGGAAAGGTATCGCAGAATGAGAGTTTTGGGCATCGACCCGGGTTACGCCATTGTGGGCTGGGGCGTTTTGGACTATGCGGGCAACCGGTTTGCACCGGTGGATTTCGGGGCCGTGTGCACCGATGCCGGGGTGCCGTTTGAGCAGCGGCTGGACGAGGTCTACACCGGCATCCGGGAGGTCATTGAGCGGACACAGCCCGAGGTGCTTGCCATCGAAAAGCTGTTCTACCAGCACAACCAGACCACAGTGATCGGCGTGGCCGAGGCCCGCGGGGTCATCCTGCTGGCGGCGGCGCAGGCGGGCATCCCCATCTACGAGTACACCCCCATGCAGGTGAAACAGGCCGTTACCGGCTACGGCAAGGCCGTGAAAAAGCAGGTGCAGGAGATGACCCGCATCCTGCTGCATCTGCCCGCTGTGCCAAAGCCTGATGATACCGCCGATGCACTGGCCATGGCTATCACCTTCTGCCATACCAACGGCAACCAGCTGAACCGCTTTGCAAGAAGGGGCGTTGGGCCGATTTAGTTGTTGTTATTCGTGTATAAGGGAAGGTTTCCCTTTGTACAACCTCTCAGTCTCACTTTGTTCGACAGGACCCTAGCAGGGGAGCCTTTGGCGAAGAGAAAGAGCTGCTCGTTATGCCAAGGCCTCCCCTATTAGGGGAGGTGGCATTGCGGAGCAATGACGGAGAGGTTGGACAGGGGAGGAGCTGACCGAAAAGGGAAAACACTTTATGATCTACTCTTTAACTGGAAAAATCATCAAAAAGACCCTGAACGCTGTGGTGGTGAGCTGCGGCGGGGTGGGCTACTATGTACAGTGCCCGACCAGCGTTGCGGGCGCACTGCCCGGGGTGGGCAGGGAAGCCACCCTTTACACCGTGATGAGCGTGACCGAAAATGACATCAGCCTGTACGGCTTTGCCACCGAGGAGCAGCAGAGCTGCTTTGAGCTGCTGACCGCCGTTTCCGGTGTGGGCCCCAAGGTGGGCCTGGCCATTCTCAGCGTCATGGAGCCTGACCGGGTGGCGCTGGCGATCTCGGCGGGCGACCACAAGGCCTTCAAGGCGGCATCCGGCGTAGGCCCCAAGCTGGCCCAGCGCATCGTGCTGGAGCTGAAGGATAAGGTGGCAAAGGGCTTTGTAGATGGCATCAACCTCGAGGATGTGGGCGCGGCCACTGCCGCCCCCGCCGCACAGGGAGCCGGACAGGCCATTGCGGCGCTGGTCTCGCTGGGGTACAGCCAGAGCGAAGCAGCCCTGGCCGTTTCCAAGATCGACGCAAGCCTTCCCGTGGAAGAGATCATCAAGCTGGCCCTGCGGGGCATGGCAGGCAGGAGGTAATCCATGCAGGACGAAACCGCGCTCTATGGCGCAAAAATGATGCAGCCCAGCTTAACGGCGGCGGACAACGAGGAAAACAGCCTTCGCCCGCAGCATCTGGAGGACTACATCGGACAGGACAAGGTCAAACAGAACCTGAAAATTTATCTGGAAGCCGCCAAGCGGCGCGGCGAGCCCATGGATCATATCCTGCTCTATGGCCCCCCGGGCCTGGGCAAGACCACGCTGGCGGGCATCATCGCCAACGAGATGGGGGTGCAGATCCGCATCACCAGCGGCCCTGCCATTGAGAAGCCCGGCGACCTTGCCGCCCTGCTGACCAATCTGCAGGAGGGCGATGTGCTCTTCATTGATGAGATCCACCGCCTGTCCCGGCAGGTGGAGGAGGTGCTCTACCCGGCGCTGGAGGATTACGCGCTGGATATTATGATCGGCAAGGGCCCCAGCGCCCAGAGCATCCGGATCAACCTGCCCCGCTTCACGCTGGTGGGCGCTACCACCCGTGCGGGCCAGATCACCGGCCCCCTGCGGGACCGCTTCGGTGTGCTGCTCAAGCTGGAGCTGTACAGCCCCGATGAGCTGAGCCGGATCATCCAGCGCTCGGCGGGCATCCTCGACCAGCCCATCACCCCGGAGGGCGCTTACGAGCTGGCCAAATGCAGCCGGGGCACCCCCCGTGTGGCAAACCGCTTCTTGAAGCGTGTCCGCGACTTTGCCACCGTGCTGGGGGATGGCATCATCGACCGGGAAGTTTCCCTGATGAGCCTGAAGCGGATGGACGTGGACGCGCTGGGTCTGGACGAGCTGGACCGCAGCCTGCTCCGCGCCATCATTGAGATGTACAACGGCGGCCCTGTGGGCCTGGAAACGCTGGCGGCGGCGCTGGGCGAGGAGGCCGTGACGCTGGAGGACCTGTGTGAGCCCTACCTGATGCAGATGGGCTTTCTGACCCGCACCCCCCGGGGCCGCTGTGCCACCCGCCTTGCCTATGAGCACCTGGGCCTGAAAGCCCCCGAGACCGGAAGCCCGGAGGACAACGGCCAGCAGAGCCTGTTCTGAGCCGTTTGAAGAGAGAAAGGAGGACGCTTATGCGCCCTGCAGATAGTTGGAAAGATTACGAGCTGCTGGATGCCACCGATGGCAACCGCCTGGAGCGCTGGGGGGAGACCATCCTCATCCGGCCCGACCCGCAGGTGGTGTGGAAAACCGAGAAACAGAGCCCGCTCTGGGCCAAGGCCGATGCCATCTACCACCGCTCCAATCAGGGCGGCGGCGAGTGGGAGTACCGCCGCCGTCTGCCCGAAAAGTGGAAGATCAGCTGCGGCGAGGGCGAGGATAAGCTCACCCTCATCGTCAGCCCCACCGGCTTCAAGCACACCGGCGTGTTCCCGGAGCAGGCTGTCAACTGGGCCTGGTACGCCAAAAAGATCCGCGCGGCAGGCCGCCCTGTCAAGGTGCTGAACCTGTTTGGCTACACCGGCGGCGCAACGCTGGCCTGTGCCGCTGCGGGTGCTGCCGTCTGCCATGTGGATGCCTCCAAGGGCATCGTGGCGTGGGGCAAGGACAACGCCGTGGCCAGCGGTCTGGCGGACCGGCCTATCCGCTGGCTGGTGGACGACTGCGCCAAGTTTGTGGCCCGGGAAAAGCGCCGGGGCAACACCTACGATGGCATCATCATGGACCCGCCCAGCTACGGCCGCGGCCCCGGCGGCGAGATCTGGAAGCTGGAGGACTGCATCTACGAGCTCATCAGCCAGTGCGAGGAAGTGCTGAGCGATACGCCTCTCTTCTTTGCGGTCAACAGCTACACCACCGGCCTGTCCCCCGCGGTCATGGAGTATATGCTCAAGACCACACTGGTACCCCGCTTTGGCGGCAAGACCAGCTGTGATGAGATCGGCCTGCCCGTTTCCGCCACCGGCGGCGTTGTGCCCTGCGGCGCAACGGCCATTTGGGAAGAATGAAGCCCCTCAGTCACGGCTGTCGCCGTGCCAGCTCCCTCGGGGAGGGAGCCTTTGGCATGGCGGGAACGTTGACCGTTTGCCGGAAAACTTCTCGGTTGCGCCAGAGGCCCCATCTCAGAGGGGGCTGTCTGCGAAGCAGACTGGGGGAGTGTCCTGACGGCAGCCATTCTGAAAAAATGAAGAAGAACCAAGAATGGGGTACAGCCCTTTTGAGAAGGGCGCACCACCGGAAAGAGAAAACCTATGGAAGAAACGATTTTAACTGCGAAAGATCTGAAGTTCCGCTATGATCCGGAACAGCCGGACTACGCCCTGAACGGCGTGTCGGCTGAGGTGAAGCGGGGCGAATTTGTGGCAGTGCTGGGGGCCAACGGCTGTGGAAAATCCACGCTGGCCAAGCACTTCAACGCCATCCTTTTGCCGGAGAGCGGCACTGTGCTGGTGGAAGGGATGGACACCAAAGACGAGGACAAGATCTACGATATCCGTCAGACCGTGGGCATGGTGTTCCAGAGCCCGGACAACCAGATCGTTGCCACCGTGGTGGAGGAAGATGTTGCCTTTGCGCTGGAAAATCTGGGCGTGCCGCCGGAAGAGATGCGCCGCCGCGTGGATGAAGCGATGAAGATGGCGGGCATCTATGAATACCGGGAGCGTGCGCCCCACAACCTGTCCGGTGGCCAGAAGCAGCGCGTTGCCATTGCGGGCGTGGTCGCCATGCGGCCCGACTGCCTGATCCTGGACGAGGCCACCGCCATGCTTGATCCCCGGGGCCGGGAGCAGGTGATGCAAACCATCCACCATCTGAACAAGAACATGGGCATCACGGTGGTGTCCATCACCCACTATATGGAAGAAGCTGCTCAGGCCGACCGCGTGCTGGTGATGAGCAAGGGCAATGTGGTCATGGAGGGCACCCCGAAAGAGGTATTCAGCCAGACCGAAAAGGTGCGCGCCCTGCGGCTGGATGTGCCGCAGGCTGCCGAGCTGCGGGATGAGCTGGTCAAGGCCGGCATCCCCATGCCCGAGGGCATCATCGACACCGGCGCGTGCGCACAGGCTCTGTATGAGCTTTTGAAGTAAGGGAGGGGACGGAAGATGGGAAGTATTATCAAAGTAGATCACCTGAGTTATGTCTATAACCCGGGAATGCCCAATGCCGTCACCGCGCTGGATGACGTGAGCTTTGAGGTGGAAGAGGGAGATTTTGTGGGCATCATCGGTGCCACTGGCTCCGGCAAGAGCACCCTCATCACCCACATGAACGGCCTGAACAAGCCCACCAGCGGCCACATCATCATCGATGGCCGTGACCTGTGGGCCGAGCCGGAAAAGATCCGGGAATTCCGTTTCCTCACCGGTCTGGTGTTCCAGTACCCGGAGTACCAGCTGTTTGAGGAGACCTGCTATAAGGACATCGCCTTTGGCCCCAGAAACATGGGGCTGGACGAGGCCGAGATCGACAGGCGGGTGCATGAAGCAGCGGACTTTGTCGGTCTGGATGAGGCGCTGCTGCAGCGCAGCCCCTTTGAGCTGTCCGGCGGCCAGAAGCGCCGGGTGGCCGTGGCGGGTGTGATGGCCATGAAGCCCCGCATTCTGGTGCTGGATGAGCCTGCTGCCGGTCTGGACCCCGAGGGCCGGGACGAGATCCTGTCTGAGGTCAAGGAATACCACAAAAAGACCGGCACCACCGTGCTGCTGGTCTCCCACAGCATGGAGGATATTGCCAAGTACGCGGACCGTGTGCTGGTGATGAGCAACAAGAAGATCGCCATGTATGACACCGTGGAGAACGTGTTTGCCCGTGCGCCCGAGCTGCTGGCGCTGGGCCTGAGCGTGCCGCAGGTCACAAAGATCTTCCTCAAGCTGCGGGAGATGGGCGTGGATGTCCCGGCGGATGTTTACACCGTGCCCTATGCCGTCAAGATGATTTTGGAAGCCAAGAAGCGCCGGGACGCAGGCGAAAGCCTTGTGCTGCCCCGTGTGGATGCAAAGAAGGGGGGCGCTGCCACATGCTGAGAGATATCACCATCGGCCAGCACTTCCCGGGCGACAGCCTTGTGCATAAGTTCGACCCCCGCATGAAGCTGGTGCTGACCATCGTCTACATCATCCTGCTGTTTGCCGCGTCCAACCCGTTGGGCCTGACGCTGTCCCTTGTGTTCCTTGTGGCCATGTACGGCGTGGCAAAGATCCCCTTCAAGCTGATCACCAAGAGCCTGAAGCCCATTTTGCCCATCATCCTCTTTACCGCGGTGCTCAACCTCTTCTTTGTTTCGGGCGAGGGCGAGCCGCTGGTGCACTTCTGGGTGCTGAACATCTACGCCGAGGGCCTGCGCTATGCCATCCTGATGGCGGTGCGCGTGATGGCACTGATTGCGGGCACCAGCCTCCTGACCTATACCACCAGCCCCATTGTGCTGACAGATGCCATCGAGCAGCTGCTCAAGCCTTTGGGCAGGCTGCACTTTCCGGTGCATGAGCTGGCCATGATGATGAGCATTGCCCTGCGGTTTATCCCGACCCTGATCGAAGAGACCGACAAGATCATGAACGCCCAGAAAGCCCGTGGTGCCATGCTGGACAACGGCTCCATGATGGAGCGCGTCAAGGCGCTGGTGCCGGTGCTCATCCCGCTGTTCATCTCGGCCTTCCGCCGCGCCGATGAGCTGGCCATGGCCATGGAGTGCCGCTGCTACCGCGGCGGTGATGGCCGCACCCGCCTGAAGGTGCTGCGCTGCACCCGGCAGGATTATATCGACCTGGCGGTGTGCATCGTCTGCTTTATGGTGATCCTGAGCTCGAGACTGGTGTTCCCGAATTTTTAAAAACTCCCCCAGTCGCCTGCGGCGACAGCCTCCTCGAGGAGGGGGCCTTATAGCCTCCCTCTTTGAGGGAGGTGGCACGGCAAAGCCGTGACGGAAGGAGTTCCATGCAGAACTATCTACTTACCCTTGCCTATGATGGCACCAACTACTGCGGCTTTCAGGTGCAGCCCAACGGGCAGAGCGTGGCCCAGACCTTTCAGGATGGGCTGGAAGCGGTGCTCCACAGCCGCCCCGATATCAAGGGGTGCAGCCGCACCGATGCCGGGGTCCACGCGCTGGGCTTTGCGCTGAACTTCCACGCGGAGACCCGCATCCCCCCCGAAAAGCTGCCGTTGGCCATCAACCAGCACCTGCCCCCGGATATCCGGGTGCTGTGCGCCCGGGTGGTGCCGGAGGAGTTCCACGCCCGCTATGCCGCCCATACCAAGACCTACCTGTACCGCATCCACAACCACCCCATCGATTCGCCTTTTGATGAAAAATATTACACCCGGGTGCCCCGGCGGCTGGATGTGGATGCCATGCAGAGGGCGGCGGAACAGTTTGTGGGAAAGCACGATTTTCTGGCCCTGTGCGCGGCGGGTTCCTCTGCTGCTGCCCACGGAGACACCGTGCGCACCATCACTGACTGCCATGTGACCCGGAAGGGCGACGAGGTGGACATTGAGGTGACAGCGGACGGCTACCTCTATAACATGGTGCGCATTCTGGCAGGCACCCTGTGTGAGGTGGGTGCGGGCCGGATGCAGCCCGATGCCATCCCCGGCATCCTTGCCAGCCGGGACCGCAGCCAGGCCGGGCCGACGCTGCCCGCAAAGGGGCTATTTTTGAAGAAGGTGGACTACGACCTATGAGAAAAAATCGCAACCGTCCGGAGAGTGACGAGCCGCTTTCGGAAGGGCGGGTCGAATATCTGGAAGCTGCCCGCCAGCGTGTGCGGAACCGGCGCATCCGCCGCACGGCGGTGCTGCTGGTGCTGCTGACGGCGGTGGTGCTGTTTGCCACCGGCATCGCGGGCAGCTCGGTGGCGGCCCTGAAGGACCTGACCGATACGGCCCGCATTGCCCTGCTGCCCGGCTCCGGCTGGCCCCAGCAGACCGGTGTGGCCGAGCTGGAGCAGATGGCCCCCCTGACCGGCAGCTTTGTGGAGCTGGGGGACGAGGGCTGTGTGGTCTGGTCGCGCACCGGCAAAAAGCTGAACAACATCCAGAGCGGCTATGCCCGCCCGGCGCTGGCCGCGGGCAAGACCCGCTTTGTCCTCTACAACCGCTCCGGAAACGAGCTGCGGGTGGAGAGCCGTACCCAGAACCTCTACACCAAGCAGCTGGAAAACAGCATTTTCCTCTGCGCCATGTCGGACAACGGCACGCTGGCCGTGGTCACGGAGGACCAGACTAGCATGGCAAAGCTGCTGGTATACAGCCCCTCCATGGAGCAGCAGCTCAGCTGGAGCATGACCTCCAACGACGGCACCCCCCTGCGGATGGCCTTTTCCCCCGACAGCCGGAAGCTGGCGGCGGCAGCCGTCACCGTCAGCGGGGGACAGGTGATGACCAACCTCTACCTCATCAATCTGGCATCGGGCGATCCCGTCAGTCTGGTGAATCAGGGCGGCGTGCCCCAGTGGCTGGGGTGGACCTCTGCTTCCACGATCCTGGCTGTCTACGATACCAGGGCCGTGCTCTACAATGCGGGCGGCGGTGAGCGTGCGGTCTATGATTTTGCGGGCACGGAGCTGAAAGATGTTTCGGTGGACGCGGCAGGCAATGTGGCCCTGCTGCTGGCATCGGGGCAGGTCTCTCAGGCTGTGACGCTGGACAAAAACCTGAACGTCCAGTTCAGCGCTGCTGTCTCGGCGGCAAATTCCATTGTCCGGGCGGGGAACCTGTTCTATCTGCTGGCCGATAACGCCGTGGAGTGCTTTGATGCATCCGGCACCCAGCAGTGGAGCCAGAACCTTGACACCAGCCCGCAGGCATTGCTGGCCAACAGCAGGGATCTGCTGCTGTTCAGCGGCAACACGGTGCAGAAGTTGGAGATTCCTGCGCAGGGAAGCTGATTCTTTGTTCAACCTCTCAGGCTCGCATTCGCTCGCCAGCTCCCCTAGTAGGGGAGCCCTTGGCATAATGGGTAAGTTTTATTAGCACTCTTGCACAGAAAGTAACAAGGAAACCATTCTATGTTCAAGAATCCGTCATTTATTTTTGATATCCTATGTACGGTGGTCTGGCTGGTGCTGGCCGTCCGGTATGCCCGCAAAGGCTTTCTGGCCTCGGTGGTGCAGCTGACGGGCAGCCTCATCAGCCTGTTCGGTGCCAGAGCCTTTTCAGGCTGGGCAGCCGGGCAGGTGTTCGAGCGCTTCCTCGCCGGAAGCTTCCGGGACCAGATCGCTGCCAATATCGCCGCCGGGGGAGCCATCAGTCTGGATGGCATTGCCCAGCGGTACGCGGGCTTTCTGCCCGAGGCGTTCCGGGCATCCATCGTGGATGCCTGCGAGCGCTCCATCTCTGCCGTCCTCAATGACAACGCCGTTGTGCTGGCGGATACCATCGTCCAGAAGGTGCTGGCTCCGCTGCTGACCCCGGTGATCTCGCTGGTGCTGTTCTTTGTGGCGTTTGCCCTGCTGCGGATGCTGGTCAGCCTGCTGGTCACGGTGCTGGGGCTGGTGAACAAGCTGCCCGTGATCGGTGCAGTGAACCACTGGCTGGGCTGGGGCGTGGGCGGCATTGCCAGCCTTGTGGACATCTATCTGGTGCTCTGCGTGGTCTGGGCGCTCATTGTGATCACCGGCGGCAACCTCACCATGCTCAACGACACGGTGATGAGCGGCAGCCTTTACTATAAAGTATTCAATGTGTTCAACCCGTTTGTCTGAGCGGGGAGGGAAAAGGAGGAACAATGGTCTGCATTCGATGCCAGAAGCGGCCTGCCATTATTTTTGTCCAGCGGATGGAAAATGGCCAGATGAAAAACGAGGGGTACTGCCTGCACTGTGCCCGGGAGATGCACATCAAGCCGGTCGATGATCTGATGAAGCAGTTTGGCATGTCTGATGAGGACATGGATGCCATGGAAGACCGGATGGAAAACATGATGCAGGAGATGGGGGACATGAGCAACATGAACCCCTTCTCCATGATGATGGGCATGGGCCAGCCGGACCAGAGCGAAGAGGACGGCGACCTTGTGCCCGGCTCCAGCGCCACCTTCCCGCTGGGGGTGAACGGCGGTGCCCAGAACGGTAAAAACGAGAAGAAGGCGGGCAAAAACGACAAAAAGCCGCCCCGCCGCAAGTTTCTGGATACCTACTGCGAGAACCTGACCCGCAAAGCCCGGGAGGGGAAGCTGGATGATATCATCGGCCGCGATCGGGAGATCTACCGCACCATCCAGATCCTGAGCCGCCGCCAGAAGAACAACCCCTGCCTCATTGGTGAGGCGGGCGTTGGCAAGACCGCCATTGCCGAGGGCATTGCCGAGCGCATCGCCAAGGGGCAGGTGCCGGCAGGGCTGCAGGATAAGGAGATCTTCCTGCTTGACCTGACCAGCCTTGTGGCAGGCACCCAGTTCCGCGGCCAGTTCGAGCAGCGGGTCAAGGGCCTGCTGAGCGAGGTCAAGGCGGCGGGCAATGTCATCCTGTTCATTGACGAGATCCACACCATTACCTCTGCCGGTGAGAGCGAGGGTGCCATGAATGCGGGCAACATCCTGAAGCCCGCCCTCTCCCGCGGCGAGATCCAGGTCATCGGTGCCACCACCTTCAACGAGTACCGCAAGTATATCGAGAAGGACCAGGCGCTGGAGCGCCGGTTCCAGCCCGTGCGGGTGGAGGAACCCAGCGTTGCTGATACGCTGGCCGTGATGGGCGGCATCAAGCACTACTATGAGGAGCACCACCATGTGCAGGTGCCCGCCGATGTGCTGAACGCCACCGTGACCCTGAGCGAGCGGTATATCACCGACCGCTACCTGCCCGACAAGGCCATCGACCTGCTGGACGAGGCCTGTGCCTGCTGCAATCTGGCCCACCCGGTCATCTCCGAGTACCTGACCATGCAGAAGGAACTGGAGGCTCTCAAGCAGGAAGAGGCCGACATGGAAAACGCCGATGTGAACGAGCCCATCGATTACGAGCGTGTGGCAGAGCGCAAGACCCGGATGGCACAGCTGGAGCGGGAATTGCCCGCCAAGCAGGCTGCAGCCGGGGAGATCCAGGTGACCATGGACGATGTGGCCAAGGTTATTGAGCTGTGGACGGGCATCCCGGCGGTGAAGATCCGGGAGACCGAGTACGCAAAGCTCGCCAGCCTTGAGACCGAGCTGAAAAAGAAGATCATCGGTCAGGACGATGCCGTGCATCTGGTGGCCCAGGCGGTCAAGCGCAGCCGCGCCGACCTTTCGGGCCGCCGCCGTCCGGCCAGCTTCATCTTTGTAGGCCCCACCGGCGTGGGCAAGACGGAGCTGGTGAAGCAGCTGGCAAACCAGCTCTTTGACGGCCCCGACCCGCTGATCCGGCTGGATATGAGCGAGTATATGGAGAAGTATGCGGTGTCCCGCATGATCGGTTCCCCTCCGGGCTATGTGGGCTACGAGGAGGCGGGTCAGCTGACCGAAAAGGTCCGCCGCCGCCCGTACAGCGTGGTGCTGTTCGATGAGATCGAAAAGGCCCACCCCGATGTGATGAATACCCTGCTGCAGATCCTGGACGAGGGCAAGATCAACGATGCCCAGGGCCGCACCGTGGATTTCTCCAACACCGTCATCTGCATGACCTCCAATGCGGGCAGCAGCGACCAGACCACCGCAAGTCTGGGCTTCAACCGCAGCGAGGAGGAGCGGAACGAGGAGAAGAGCCGCAAGGCACTGAGCCAGTTCCTCCGCCCTGAGTTTTTGGGCCGCGTGGATGAGGTCATCACCTTCAAGCCGCTGAGCGAGGAGACCCTGCAGGGCATTGCCGCCCTGATGCTGGACGAGTACAAGCCCAGCATGGAGGCCAAGGGCATTGCCTACAGCTATACCCCGGCGGCACTGGCAGCGCTGGTGCACAAGAGCCAGGGCGGCAAGTTTGGTGCCCGCGACCTGCGCCGGACCATCCGCAAGGCTGTGGAGGACCCCGCCGCTGAAAAGATCATCGACGGCACCCTTGTTTCCGGCTCCACCCTGACCGTGGATGCTGAGAACGATGAGATCGTGCTGAAATAAGTAAAGATCCCGGAGGGCAGAAACGCCCTCCGGGATCTTTGTTCTTTGAAGGAGGAGAGAAGAATGAACTTGTATCACTACCGATCAGTGGAAAGCGCACGAAAGGAGATCGAGTGCCGTACATTCCGCTATGCGGACCGGAACGAATTGAATGATCCCTTGGAGGGCTATGCTCAGATTTACTGGAAAGGCGATTGTCCGGCGTGGGAGGGACTGTTCCGGAACTATATCTGCAGTGTATACTATGCTGTAGTTGGCATTCAATTGAATGCAAGCGAGGAACTTTTGGCAGAGAGGGCAGTTATTCCGGATATTCACTGCTTTGATGATGTTCCGCTGGGGCAGGTCTGGAAAGAATTATCGGATCGTTTTGTACAGACAGCATTGGTGCAGAAGCTGATAGTAGATCTAGGAAATACGGAGACCGAAATGAATGCCCACCGCTTGAGGCAAATTTTGCGGCTCTGCCATGAGGATGCAATCAAAATTTGTCTGGACGACATGCACAAACGGAAAACGTTGCCAGGGGAGCAGGGCGGGCCGGTGGTGTCAATCAGCGAAAAGGTCGACTGGGAAAAGATGGGAGGCTTTGGAAATCTTGAAAGTCCGCTGATAAAAATGATGAAGGCAGCTTTTGAGGTTTATGAAGAAACACTGGAAAGCAGTTTTCTGAAACTGGAACAGGAGATCGAGGCAAACGAACCAAATGCCCGGAAGCGGAGGCTCTGGCTGAAGGTGAGGCTGGGATTTCCGGCCCTTTATATTGCTGGTCTGCAGGAACTGCCCTACCCCAGAATGTTTATGATGTGCTTTTCCACCGACGGAACAAACTCGGCCATGTGGGGAAATTATGCGCAAAATCACTGCGGTGTCTGTCTAGTCTACCGTGCCAACGAAGAAAATGGAAAGCAGACTCTTCGTGTAAAAACGGCCGAAAGCTGGAGTTCAAGTAGCGGATATTCCTGCGGTTTTCGGGATGACCCGGTCTACCCAGTTCGTTATACGGACGAGCAGGTAAAGCGCAACTTTTTTGAATCATTGGGACGGCTGACTTTTTCGCAGATTGAATCCTGGATGGTTTCGTCCAAAGGTGAACGAAGCCGGATTCTAGAACTTTACGACAAGGATGCGTGGCGGGTGCAGTATTGGAAAGACCAGCAGGAGAAATATTTGACGAAGCTTCCTGCCTGGAGCCATGAACAGGAATATCGACTGCTTATGAATGACAGTTTTCATCAGCACACGGAGGCAGAGCGCTATGTGGGATACGACCCAGCAATCCTGGAGGGCGTGATCTTTGGTATCAAGACATCGGAAGCTGATAAGATGCAGATTTTCCGAACCTTGCGAAAATCTATGGAGGAAGCAGGGCGGGACCCGAAGGAACTGGAGGTGTGGCAGGCGGAATATGATGACGAAACGCGGAAGATCAGCCTGAGGAAACGGCATTTTCCCATCTGGTAAAAGAAAACACATTTCCGGACAGAACAAAACCTCCCTGTGCAGAAGAATAGCGCTGCAGGGGAGGCTTTTGTCGTTAATTTCTTAGATAGAGAAGCCGATGACTACTTAACAGACACCGGCTCCTCCGGCTTGTTGGTGGTACGGGCGCTCGTGCGGCCCTCGGGGATGATCTCGCCTGCGGCGGTCAGGCTGAGCTTGGCCAGGGTCGGGCCCACCAGCTCGTACACCAGCACCGAGAAGAGCACCACGTTGCGCACCATGTGGCCGTCGGAAAGCTCCGCAGCTTCGGCGGCCATGCCCAGCGCCACACCGGCCTGCGGCAGCAGGGTGATGCCCAGATACTTCTGGATCTTCTCACTGCAGCGGGTGGCCTTGCAGCTGACATAGGAGCCGGAGATCTTGCCCAGAGAGCGGGAAGCGATATAGACGGCACCAATGAGCAGGACCATGGGGTTTGCGAGGATGTTCAGGTCCAGCTCCGCGCCGGAGAGCACGAAGAACAGGATGTTCACCGGGCTTACCCAGCGGTCCAGGCGGTCCATCAGCTCATCGGAAGTGGGGCAGATGTTGCAGAACACGGTGCCGGTCATCATGCAGACCAGCAGTAGCGAGAAGCTGCAGTGGATGGGGCCGACCTCAAAGCTGACCATGGAAAGGCCCACCGTCAGCAGCACAAAAGCCACCGAAAGGCTCATGCGCTTGGAGCGGGAATGGAAGTAGACCTCCAGCTGGTTGAGCAGCAGACCGGCCAGCGCGCCCAGACCCAGGCTGAGCACAATCTCCACCAGAGGCTCCAGAAGGATGCTGATGGGGTCGATGCGGCCCTGTTCCAGCGCGTTTGCGATGCCGAAAGAGGCCGAAAAGAGCACCAGACCCACGGCATCGTCAATGGCGACCACCATCAGCAGCAGGCGGGTCAGGGGGCCGCTGGCCTTGTACTGCTTGACCACCATCAGGGTGGCGGCAGGGGCTGTGGCAGAGGCGATGGCACCCAGTGTGATGGCGGATGCCATTGAGATGACATCCGGCCGGGCAAAGTGCAGGGCCACCAGAGCGATATCCACCAGCACGGTGGTGATAACGGCCTGCAGGATGCCCACAGTGACCGCCTGCCTGCCCATGCTCTCCAACGCGCTGAGCCGGAACTCGTTGCCGATGACAAAGGCGATGAAGCCCAGTGCCACCTGTGTGATGATACCGTAGCTTTCGACCTGTGCAAGGCTTCCGAAACCGAAGCCCCAGCCGCTCAGGCCCAGCCGACCCAGAAAGAAGGGACCCAGCAGAAGTCCTGCCACCAGATAAGAGGTGACGGCCGGCAGGCGGACCGCTTTCGCTGCACGGGATGCCAACAGGCCTGCAATGAGCGAAAGAGACATGCAGATGAGCAATTGCTCCATAAAATAAGATCCTCCTGAGAAATTAAGATACGTTAAAAAGTATATCTTATCTGAGGAGGAAAAGCAACATTTGTTAATTGAATTTAAAAATCTTCTGTGCAATGCGGTAGCCGCCCAGCACGAGCTTGTCGCCCTTGGGAATCTTCAGGTTGGTCACGCCGCCAAAGCCATAGCGGATGGAGCGATAGACCCCAGCGCTGGTGTGTGCCTTGAGGTAAGCCCACAGTTCGTTCTCCTTCTGCTTTGCGGCGGCACTGCCGTCCAGCAGAAGGAAGATGTCGCTGATGGCCATCATCATGGAGAGGTAGTGCAGCATATAGCTGCGCAGCTTCTTCTGGCCCTTGAGGGCATCCAGGTCCTGGCAGTCGATCATGTGGCGGGTCACCCGCAGCTGCTGATCCACCCGTTTGACCATCACACTCTCGTTCACGCTCTGGTCGGCCCGGCCGATGAAGTAGCGGTACAGGTCCAGATCCATATAGTACATGCTCTTGACAAAGGGCAGGGGCTGGTAGACAAAGATGTTGTCCACATAGAAGGTGTGCTTGGGCAGCACCATGCCGCAGTCCCGCAGCACCTGTGTGCGGTACATCACCGAGTGCATCAGCAGGTTCTGGTCGGGCCGGAAGTGGCCGACATGCGTCCAGTTGAACAGCCGGTTCTGGGGGAACACGTTGGTGTAGCGCACGGTGTGGCTGGTGTTGTCCTCCACATGCTCGTAGACATAGTTGCAGATCATCAGGTCAGGCGCGGTGCCACGGGCAATCAGCGTGTTCAGCTTGGCCAGCACGGTCCTGAGGGCGGCTTCGTCCAGCCAGTCGTCGCTGTCTACCACCTTGTAATACAGGCCGGTGGCGTTGCGGATGCCCTGATTCACGCCCTCGCCGTGGCCGCCGTTCTCCTGATGGATGGCCTTGACGATGGTGGGATATTTGGCGGCGTACTCGTCGCAGATGGCGGGGGTGTCATCCTTGGTGGAACCATCGTCCACCAGGATGATCTCGGCCTGCTCCCCGGCGGAGAGCAGGGTCTCGATGCAGTGGCGCATATATGCCGCCGAGTTGTAGCACGGGACGGCGAAGGTGATCAATTTCTGAGCCATACAAAATACTCCTTTGCTCTTTTCCGGCAGATGCACAAGGCAGGGGCCGGGATGGAGATATGTACCCATATTATAGCATTTTTGTGCAGGAAATGCTATCGAACGTGGGAAATGTCAGAGATGTTTTACAATTATCCGGGGAGTTGTGGTATACTGATTGGGTTATAAACCTCTCAGGCCGCTTTACGTCCAGCTCCCCTGGCAGGGGAGCCAGGACTTGCCTCTCCTACTGGGAGAGGTGGCATTGCGAAGCAATGACGGAGCGGTTTTGTACGGATAGGAGGAACCATGGAAAGTCCGCATAGTATTCTGAAAAAAGTCTTTGGCTACGACAGCTTCCGCCCGGGGCAGGAGGAGATCGTCTCCCGCCTGCTGGCCGGGCAGGATGTGCTGGCCGTGATGCCCACAGGTGCGGGCAAGTCCATCTGCTATCAGGTGCCGGCCCTGCTGCTGCCGGGCATCACCATCGTGGTCTCGCCGCTGGTCAGCCTGATGAAGGATCAGGTGGGGGCGCTGGTACAGGCCGGTGTGGCGGCAGCTTTCCTGAACAACAGCCTGACGGACAACCAGAAGGCCCTGATGCTCCGCCGCGCCCGGGAGGGGTGGTATAAGATCATCTATGTGGCTCCGGAGCGGCTGGAGATGCCGGGCTTCCAGCGGTTTGCGCAGGAGCGGGAGATCAGCATGGTCACGGTGGACGAGGCCCACTGCATCAGTCAGTGGGGGCAGGACTTCCGCCCCAGCTACCTGCGCATCAAGGCATTTGTGGACAGCCTGCCCAAGCGCCCGGTGGTGGGAGCCTTTACGGCTACCGCCACGGCCCATGTGCGGGAGGACATCCGCACCCATCTGGAACTCCACACCCCCTACGAGGTGACCACCAGCTTCGACCGACCCAACCTCTATTTTGCCACCCGCAGGGCCCTGCCCAGCGAGAAGCCCAAAGTTCTGCTCGACCTTGTGCTCAGGGAGCGGGACAATGCGGGCATCATCTATTGCAGTACCACCCGGCAGGTGGACGAGACCACCCGCCTGCTGCAGAGCCGGGGAATCCGTGCGGCAGCCTACCACGCCAAACTGGATGCGGATACCCGGCGGCAGAATCAGGACGATTTCCTCTATGACCGGGTGCAGATCATGGTGGCGACCAATGCCTTCGGCATGGGCATCGATAAGCCAAACGTCCGGTTCGTCATCCATTATAATATGCCCAAGGATCTGGAGAGCTATTATCAGGAGGCGGGCCGCGCGGGCCGTGACGGGGAGCCAGCCCGCTGCACCCTGCTCTATTCCGGCACCGATGTGCGCACCATCCGGTTCTTCATCGACAAGGAGATGGAGGCTGACAACGGCCTGCCTGCGGATGTCAAGGCTGAAGCGGCACGCAAGGCAGAGGAACGGCTCAAGTACATGACCTTCTACTCCACCACACCGCGCTGCCTGCGGGAGTATCTGCTGAGCTACTTCGGCGAGGCCGCGCCCCAGAAGTGCGAGAACTGTTCCAACTGTCTGCTGGCAGCACAGGCTGCCGAACAGGTGGAGGAGCAGGCGGCACAAGCCCGCCAGCGCGCCGCGGCCAGTGCAAAGCGGCTGGCCTCGGCCTCCCGCCGCCGTGCCGACGAAGATGCCCTCAGCGAAGCAGACGAGAAGCTGCTGGCGGCCCTCTATGCCCTGCGTAAGCGGCTGGCCGCAAAGCAGAAGCTCCCTGCCTATATGGTGTTCAATGATTCCACCCTCCGCCAGATGGCGCTGAAAAAGCCCCTGAGCGTGGAGGAACTGCTCAATATCCCCGGTGTGGGCGAGAAAAAGGCCGCCCGCTACGGGCAGGAGTTCCTGAGTGTCATTGAGGATATGGTAAGTTCAAGGTAACATAAAACAGAAAGGAAAAACCGGAAATGCCGCTCTGGGCTGAAAAGCTCGGGCGGCATTTCTGGTTTCGTCACTCTTTGACGGCCTCACCCTCTCAGTCTCGCTATCGCTCGACAGCTCTCCCGAAGGGAGAGGTGGCATTGCGCAGCAATGACGGAGAGGGCCACCCCCCATCCCAGTCAAACTACACTAAAAAATAGACTATATTTGTAACATATTCCGAACATGACAAAAACACTTGATTTATATGTAGGGGGGGGGGTATAATAGGATGTGCAAGAGCACCCCCGCAAAACAGAAGAATTGGCAAACCAGCCGGAAGGCTGCGACGCAAAGCTAAAGGGCCCAGACCGGGCAACCAGCTGCACTTCCCAAGAAGTACATCCACAGCGCCACACCAGCCTTTCGGGGCAGGTGCGGCGCTTTTTTACGTTTGCGGTGGGTGCAATACACATTTGGGGTAGACTCTAAAGGAGGAATCACAATGAAACTCAAACGACTTGTCAGCGCCATTCTGGCCGTTGGCATGGCTTTGACAATGCTGCCCACGGCGGCGTTTGCGGCAGATACGTCCGAGTATGTCACAGATTTGAATTTTGAAGCCAATGGTCAACCCGTTTTGGATGGCAAAACCACAACGGTGCCAAATACTTCTTCTCCTGAAAATCCGACCTATAAGGCAACAAATTCAACTTGGAGATGGAGTTACAGTGGCGGAAGCTATAAACTTGATTTTGTGAACAACACTATATTTGATCCAATCAATGGTTCACCCGAGACTGTGCCTTGTGCGGTTCGCAATAGCGGCACCATCGAGGGCGGCAATTTTGAACAGACCGTGTTCAACCTTTCAACTGGCGTAATAAAAGGTGGACACTTCACTAAAGTTGAGGGACGTACTACATATAACGGTAACGGCCAACCCACTGGCAGCGGAATTGTTACCGGCGGATATATTCACACTTATTTTTCCAATTCCGGTCAGTGGGGCGGTGCTGGTGCAAAGCTTAATGGCGGCATTGTCTATGGTAAAGTAGATATGCAGGAGGGCATCCTGCAAAGCGGCATCGTATGCAATATTCCTGATTCCTCGAAGGTTCAAGTCAGCGACTATCAGACCTTTACCGCAGAGGGCGGCAAAATCATCCCTGTTGTTGCAGGTGATACTGTACCAACAGATGTTCAGTTCAACGGCAAGGTTTATATCGTCGGTAATGAGAATATTATGACCCGGAAGTTCACGGTCGAACCTGCATCTCCCACATTCGTCAAATGGGATTTGAGCGAAGCTGGCAACGCAACCATTAACGAAGATTCTACTACACACGTTCTGACCGTTACCCTGCCGGAAAACAGCACCAGTGCCGGTGATGTGACCATTAAGGCGGTCGTGGAACCCGTTGACCTTGAAGTTGGTATTGTAGATGGCGAGAAGGTTCCCGTTTATGAGGGCAAATTCTACGAGGGCAGCGATCTGGACGGCTGGTTCTTTGACCGCAAAAACGAAACCCTGACTGTTTATAAAAACGGTTCTGTTGACCTTGGCAATGCAGAGGTTGACTGGGCAGTAGATAACTTCGGCAAAATCGAAGGCGGCATCTTTGATTATAAGGATGACCTGAAAGATGTACTGACCAACGAAGAAGGCGGCGTTATTGATGGCGGCACCTTCAACGTAAAAGTCCGCAACTACGGCACGATTGAAAACGGTACTTTTAACAATACTGTTTACAACAATAACATTACGAACGGCGGTGTCTTCGTGGGCCGCTTTGCCAACACTCCCACTCAGGTAACGCTGCCTGATACCAGCATTGCCATTACCGCACGAGGCACTACGAACGGTGGTATTTTCAGCCGTGGCGCAAACTTTGATACACAGGATGTAAAGGTCAGCTGGATCACCCTGAACAACTGCACTGCCAACGGCATCTCCGGCATGGTGGGCGTTGTGGGCAACCAGACCTTGAACGTGGAAGCAGATGCGACCTCCTGGACCGGCTGGGAAGTCACTGCCGACCTGAGCTATGAAGAAGCAATCACCAAGCAGGTGGGCAATACCACTGCATTTGACCTGACCTTGAACGGCGACGACGAGTGGAGCGTTACCCTGACCGCACAGGTCAAGGAAGGCTACTACCGGATGAGCCTGACCGATGGCACCGCCACCAATGCCGATGGCACAGAGATCACCTCTGCCAAGGCAGGCGATACCGTCAAGCTGACCGCTGCCGATGCCCCGGAGGGCATGGTGTTCGACCGCTGGGAGATTTCCCCTGCGGATGTGGCTCTGACGCTGGAAGAGGGCGGTTTTGATTCCCATGCCGCCACTGCAAGCTTCAAGATGCCTGCACAGACTTTGAGCATCCGTGCGATGTACCGGATGGCCGACCAGCCCGAGGAACCCAACGTTCTGGGCACCGTTGCCATGGTGGCAACCGCCGGTGTGGGCGCTGCTGTGGTTGGTTATACCGGCTACATGATCGGCACCGAGCTGTATCTGAACACTGTCCTGCCCGATGGTGTGGCCATCCCGCAGAACACCGCCGAACTGGCAAAGCTGGTCTGGACTGAAGCCGGAAAGCCTGCCCCTGCCGCTGTGATGGCTCCCGATGCCACCGATGAACAGAAGGCTCTGACTTGGGCCATCGAGAACCAGCTCATCTCCGCCGACAAGGCCGCAGACGCTTCTGTGAGCCGCTGGGAAGTTATCCAGACTTGGAATAAGGCGCAGGAGATGAAGGGGTAAGATATCCTTCGTACAACCTCTCAGTCGCCTGCGGCGACAGCGTACGGGTTGCGGCTCCCAGCGTCCGCATCGTGCAAAGTTTTGCACTCGCGTCCTGCTGGCCGCTGCCCCAACAACTCCTCCCTGCTTCCGCCACTGGCGGCGGTCGTCGTCGTTGCCTTACTAGGGGAGGTGGCATTGCGCAAGCAATGACGGAGAGGGGGAGGATGCTAACCAATCAAGCCATTCTCTGATTATATTCCCAAAACCGGAAATGCCGCCCTGAGCCGTAAAAAGCTCAGGGCGGCATTTCTGGTTATTTGCGGTTTTCTTTACATGGTGTGTGTCGCAAAGACTTTTTCGTCCTCCCACCAGACGGGGGACTTTGCGGCAAGGCTTTTGGGTACATCCAGAAGCCGCTGGTTGGAGCTGCCCCGGAAGCGCAGGGAGATATCGTGCTGGGCTTCCACAAAGCGGCCATCCACCAGAACATCCAGCAGGCTCAGCAGCTCATCGGTGACCTCACAGCGGGCCGGGCAGGGAACACTGCCGGTCAGCTGCTCCCAGGTGTAGCCAGAATAGCACCAGATGCTCTTATTCGGGTATAACGCCCTGAAGTTGCGGACAAAGGGCAGCAGTTCCCGCTGATTCTCCGGCTCAAAAGGCTCACCGCCCAGCAGGGAGATGCCTGCAATATAGTCGGGCTGGCAGGATGCAAAGATCTCGTTGCGCACGGCCTTGTCAAAGGGCTGACCGTACCCGAAATCCCATGCCACCTCGTTGAAGCAGCCCGGGCAGTGGTGCCTGCAGCCCGAAACAAAGATGCTGGTGCGCACCCCCGGCCCATTGGCAATGTCGTAATACTTGATTGTTGCGTAATTCATAGATAAAACTCCATATAAAAAGCTCCCCCTCTCGGGGGAGCTGTCAATGCGAAGCGTTGACTGAGAGGGTTACAGATGCAGCACCCGATCCTTGATCTCCTGTGTCCGGCCCTGGTTCCAGAACTGGGTGCCGATATAACCGCAGGTGCGGCGGGCAACGTTCAGCTTGTTCTGGTCACGGTTGCCGCACTTGGGGCACTCCCACACCAGCTTGCCGTCATCCTCAACGATCTTGATCTCTCCGTCGTAGCCGCAGCACTGGCAGTAATCGGACTTGGTGTTCAGCTCGGCGTACATGATGTTATCATAGATGAACTGCAGCACGCTTATCACGGCCTCCAGATTGTCCTGCATGTTGGGCACTTCCACATAGCTGATGGCACCGCCCGGGGACAGCTTCTGGAACTCGCTCTCAAACTTGAGCTTGGTGAAGGCATCAATGGGCTCCGAAACATGGACGTGGTAGCTGTTGGTGATATAGTTCTTATCGGTGATACCGGGCACGATGCCGAACCGCTTCTGCAGGCACTTGGCAAACTTGTAGGTGGTGGATTCCAGCGGGGTACCGTAGAGAGAGTAATCCATGTTCTCGGCCTTCTTCCACTCGGTGCACTTGTCGTTCATGTGCTGCATCACGCTCAGGGCAAAAGGCTTGGCACCGGCATCGGTGTGGCTCTTGCCGGTCATATACTTCACGCACTCATACAGACCAGCGTAGCCCAGGCTGATGGTGGAGTAGCCGCCAAAGAGCAGCTTGTCGATCTTCTCGCCCTTCTTCAGGCGGGCCAGTGCGCCGTACTGCCACAGAATGGGGGCGGCATCGCTGGGGGTGCCCATCAGGCGCTGATGGCGGGCCTGCAGTGCCTTGTGGCAGAGAGCCAGGCGCTCGTCAAAGATCTTCCAGAACTTCTCGAAGTTGCCGCCGGAGGAAAGGGCTACATCCACCAGATTGATGGTGACAACACCCTGATTGAAGCGGCCGTAGTATTTGGGCTTGCCGGTCTCGGGGTCCACATAGGGGGTCAGGAAGCTGCGGCAGCCCATGCAGGTGTAGCAGTGGCCTTCGCCGTTTTTGTCCACCTTGAGCTCCAGCATCTTCTTTTCGGAGATATAGTCGGGCACCATGCGCTTTGCAGTGCACTTTGCGGCCAGCTCGGTCAGATAATAGTAGGGAGTGCCGGGGCGGATGTTGTCCTCTTCCAGCACATAGATCAGCTTGGGGAAGGCGGGGGTGATCCAGACACCGGCCTCGTTCTTCACGCCCTGATAGCGCTGACGGATGGTCTCCTCGATGATGATGGCAAGGTCGGCCTTTTCCTGCGGGTTGCGGGCTTCTCCCAGATACATGAACACGGTGATGAAGGGGGCCTGACCGTTGGTGGTCATCAGGGTCACGACCTGATACTGGATGGTCTGGACACCGCGGTTGATCTCGTTGCGCAGGCGGCGCTCCACGATCTCCTTTTTGCGCTCCGGGGTAACGTCCAGCCCTTCCATCTCCGCTTCGACTTCAGCGGCGATCTTCTTGCGGGAGACATCCACAAAGGGAGCCAGATGGGTCAGGCTGATGCTCTGGCCGCCGTACTGGTTGGATGCCACCTGCGCAATGATCTGGGTGGCAATGTTGCAGGCGGTAGAAAAGCTGTGGGGCTTTTCAATATAGGTGCCGGAGATCACGGTGCCGTTCTGCAGCATATCCTCCAGGTTGACCAGATCGCAGTTGTGCATGTGCTGCGCAAAGTAGTCGGAATCGTGGAAGTGGATCAGGCCCTCATTGTGTGCCTTGACGATCTCCGGGTCCAGCAGAAGGCGGGCGGTCAGGTCTTTGGAGATCTCACCAGCCATATAGTCACGCTGGACGCTGTTCACGGTGGGGTTCTTGTTGGCGTTCTCCTGCTTGACTTCCTCGTTCTGGCACTCGATCAGGCTGAGGATGCGTTCGTCGGTGGTGTTGGTCTGGCGCTTCAGGCTCTGCACATAACGATAGGTGATATAATGGCGGGCTACATCGTGGGCCTGAATGTCCATCAGCTTGTTCTCCACCATGTCCTGGATCTCCTCTACGCTCACGGCACGGTTCAGCGCCTGGCACTGCTCCGTGACATCGTTGGCGATGGACAGGATCTGCTCCTGGGTCAGGCTGCTCTTGCGGCTGACCGAATCGCTGGCCTTGGTGACCGCAGTAATGATCTTGGTGATATCAAATGGAACTTCCGAACCGTTGCGCTTGATGATCTTCATAGTGTTCCTCCGTCGTTCTATCTGTGTGCAGTTCAAACGGGTGCCTCTTGCGAAAGAGACACCCGCAAAGCAGTCTTGAGATGCGTTCAATTGATGTGATTCTATGATATCACTATTTAGTGATATGTCAATGGAGAAACCACTACATTTTGTGTTTTGGCGGTTTCGCCAAAATTGAGCCGAGAATCTTGGAGCAAAATTTGAGGCTAAAGCTCTTGACAAACTGTGCAAGAAAAGTGTTTGCATTCCGGGGCGTAATATCCCCGGCGGTGTATACTTCTCTGGAAGTTTGGATAGAACAACACATTATTATATAGAGAAAAATGGCCCCAGAGGTCCCTGCGGCCTCCGCGTCAAGGAACGTGTAAATTGCAGTTGAAAAACTAGTCAAAAAGTCAAAGACGCAAAAAGAAAAGAAAAAAGTGAAAAAAGGGGTTGCCAAACGTGTCGGGATATGGTATTATACTTGAGCGCCAAGGGCCGCCGGAAAGAATGACTTCTGAAAGCGGC
>ENA-OUQI01000661-OUQI01000661.1-human-gut-metagenome-genome-assembly--contig:-NODE-661-length-25308-cov-19.694056_pt1 | contig 25308 bp, 19 predicted proteins | sample MGYA00237953_ERZ548840 | MGnify/ENA primary metagenome ERZ548840 (study PRJEB26490, sample SAMN05194690) | human gut metagenome | biome: terrestrial biome; feature: human-associated habitat; material... | reverse complement strand
TTTATGGTTCGTAACGATTTGCGCAACGTTGCCATTATCGCTCACGTTGACCACGGCAAGACCACCCTGGTGGACGCAATGCTGCGTCAGAGCGGCGCATTCCGCGATAATCAGGTCGTGGCTGAGCGCGTCATGGACAGCGGCGATATCGAGCGTGAGCGTGGCATTACCATTCTGGCCAAGAACTGCTCCTGCACCTACAAGGGTGTCAAGATCAATATTGTCGATACTCCGGGCCATGCCGACTTTGGCGGCGAGGTGGAGCGCGTTCTGAAGATGGTCAACGGCGTTCTGCTGCTGGTGGATGCCGCCGAGGGCTGCATGCCCCAGACCCGTTTTGTGCTGCAGAAGGCTCTGCAGCAGAACCTGAGTCTGGTGGTGGCCATCAACAAGATCGACCGCCCCGATGCCCGCATCAAGGAAGTCATCGACGAAGTTCTGTACCTGCTGATGGATCTGGGCGCTACCGATGAGCAGCTGGACTGCCCCATGCTGTTCTGCTGCGGCCGTGATGGCACCGCAAGCCTGGACCCGGATGTGCCCGGCACCGACCTGATCCCCCTGTTCGATACTCTGCTGAGCACCATCAAGCCGCCTGAGGGCGACCCCGAGGCTCCCTTCCAGATGCTGGTGTCCTCTGTGGACTACAACGACTTCGTGGGCCGCATCGGCATTGGCCGCATCCAGAACGGCGTTGCCAAGGTGGGCGAGGAAGTTGTCGTCTGTGACTGGCACAATCAGGATCTGAAGATGCGCGGCCGTCTGACCAAGCTGTACGACTTCCAGGCCAATGGCCGTCAGCCCTGCGATAACATCACCGCCGGCGATATCGTGGCATTCTCCGGCCTGCCCGACGTGACCATCGGCAATACCCTGTGCAGCCCCTCCAATGTGGAGCCGCTGCCCTTCGTGAAGATCAACGATCCTACCGTTGAAATGACCTTCTCCGTCAACGACAGCCCGCTGGCCGGCCGTGAGGGCAAATACGTCACCAGCCGCCAGATCCGCGACCGTTTGCAGAAGGAGCTGCTGAAGGATGTCGCTTTGAAGGTGGAAGATTCCGCCACCACCGATTCCTTCCGCGTTATGGGCCGTGGTGAGATGCACCTGTCCATCCTGATCGAGACCATGCGCCGTGAAGGTTATGAGCTGCAGGTCTCTCCCCCGCACGTTCTGACCAAGGTCATCGACGGCAAGACCTATGAGCCTATGGAGCATGTCGTCATCGATGTGCCCACCCAGTATCAGGGTGCTGTCATGACCGGTCTGGGCCAGCGCAAGGCTATCCTGCAGCAGATGGAATCTCTGGGCACCGACCGTGTGCGTCTGGAGTTCCGTATGCCCAGCCGCGGCCTGTTCGGCTACCGCAACCAGTTCCTGACCGACACCCACGGCGAAGGCATCATCAACCAGATCTTCGACGGTTACGATGTCTGGGCTGGCATGATTGCCAACCGCTCCACCGGTTCTCTGGTCAGCTTTGAGACCGGCGAGGCTGTCACCTACGGTCTGTTCAATGCTCAGCAGCGCGGCACCCTTCTGGTGGGCGCTGGTGAAAAGGTCTACGAGGGCATGGTCATTGGCTACACCGCTTCCGGCGAGGACGTGGATGTCAACGTCTGCAAGACCAAGCACCTGACCAACACCCGTGCATCCGGCTCCGATGATGCTCTGCGCCTGATCCCCATTAGCAAGCTCAGCCTGGAAGGCTGCCTGGAATTCTTGGCACAGGACGAGCTGCTGGAGGTCACTCCTGAAAATCTGCGCATCCGCAAGCAGATCCTGAACCACGAGCAGCGCATGAAGGCCAAGAGCAAGCTGAAATAAGCCTTTCCTTCTTTTATAATATGTACTTTACCGTCCTGCAGCGTTTCAAAACACTGCAGGACGGTTTTATTTTGCCAAAAATGATTTATTTTTTAAAAAAAGGCTTGCAAAAGGCATTCTTATGCGGTATAATATCTCTCGCAGTCACAAATGTGATCTGCCTCTTTAGCTCAGTCGGTTAGAGCACCTGACTGTTAATCAGGGTGTCGCCTGTTCGAGTCAGGCAAGAGGCGCCAGAAGAAAAGGCAATGTTCCACAGAACATTGCCTTTTTTGTTTGTCCCATACTACACCCTTTTTCTGTACAGCCATGCAGTCGTGTTTCTCCTCTGTTTTTTGGGCTTCTCTGTCCAAAAAGCACAGCATTCATGCGAAAAAAGCATCAAGCATAATGATTTCTTAAAATTTGACTACTTGAAGAAGATGTCACATTGTGGTATACTGCTTATAAGCTTTGGGAATTTGTATCTGTTTTTCCAAAGTCCGGCACACAGATCAAAGGGTAGGTGCTCCCTTCTTTTGATAGCAGCCGACCGGTGTTTTGTCATGGTTCTCCGCAGGACAGGACAAAGCACCGGTCTCTGTGCTGTTGTTTCAGGCTCCGGCTCTTTTCACGTTGTCAGATCTGCGGCAGGCCGCTTCTTCAAAACGCCTGCCGCTGTTTGAATAAATTTGTATATGATCAAAGGAAGCATCTATGCGTTATACCTATGTCCGGCAGCACGACACCACTGACTGTGCGGCTGCCTGCCTCGCAATGGTGTGCCTCCATTACAAAAAGGAAGTTACCATCACCCGCTTGCGCGATATGATGGGTACCGACCTGAAAGGCACGAACCTTGTTGGTTTGCAGAAAGCCGCTAATGAGTTGGGTTTCACCACTGCAGCGGTTCGCGTAGACCGTGAAAATTTCCTCAGCGATTTCTCGCTGCCCTGCATTGCGCAGGTCATCACCGATCAGGGTCTGGCCCACTTTGTGGTCGTCTTCAAAAAGACCACCATCAAAGATGACGGTGAGCGTCGTCGGCACATGCTGAAAGAAGCCGAAGCCGCCAAGGAAGATGAGAAGAACGGCAAAAAACACAAGTGCAAGGATTATGTCGTGATCGGCGACCCCGGCAGTGAGCTGAAAAAAATCAGTCTGGATGAGTTCTACAAGAACTTTACCGGTGTTCTGCTGCTGATGAACCCCACCTCGGAGTTCAAGGGTGGTAAGATCGAAAAGGGCGGCATGTTCAAGCGTTACGTCGACCTGTTGCTGCCCCAGAAAAAGCTCTTTGCCTATGCGATCCTGAGTTCTCTGATCGTTACGATCCTGGGCATTGCCTCCTCCATGTTCAACAAGATCCTGATGGACGAGGTCTTGCCATATGGCCTAGACAATCTGCTGGTCACGCTGATCCTTGTGTTCAGCATGGTCAGCATCACTAATACGCTGGTGGGCTTTGTCCGGCAGTGGGTTCTGATCCACCTATCCATCAAGATCGATATTCCGCTGATGCTGGGTTACTTCGGGCATATCTTCCGTCTGCCCATGAAGTTCTTTGCCACCCGCAAGACTGGTGATATCACCACCCGTTATTCGGATGCAAACACCATCAAATCCATCTTTACCAGCATTGCGCTGAGCCTGATTATGGATATCTCGATGGCCATTATCACCGGTATCATCCTGTTCCGCATGAATGCGATGCTCTTCTCGATCTCGCTGTTCATGGCTCTGGTCAGCATTCTGCTGGTGCTGATTTACAAGCAGCCTTACAAAAAGATCAACGAAGAGACCATGGTGCAGTCCGCTGCACTGAACAGCCAGATGATCGAAAGCCTGCGCGGCATTGAGACGGTCAAGTGCAACGCCAACGAGGATACCGAAATGGAGAACCTCGAGCGTGAGTATATCAAGAGCCTGAAGATCAGCCTGCGCTCCAGCAAGATCAGCACCACGCAGGGCCTGATTTCCTCCTTCATTTCCACCGGTTTCAGCATGCTGACCACCTATGTGGGTATCAGTCAGGTTCTGAAGGGGGAGATGACACTGGGCGGATTCATGGCCTTCAGCACGCTGTCCTCTTACTTTACTTCCCCGCTGAGCAACCTGATCGGTCTGCAGATGCAGATTCAGGAGGCCAGCATTTCCATGAAGCGTCTGGGCGAGATCATGGATTATCCCTCCGAGACGGTCGGCGACGAAGACCGCACCGATCTGGACAAGGTGGAGGGCGATATCGAGTTCAAGGATGTCACTTTCCGTTATGGCAACCGTGCCCCTGCACTGGATCACATCAGCTTTACCATTCCGGCCGGTAAAAAGGTCGCGCTGGTGGGCAGCAGCGGCAGCGGCAAATCCACGATCACCAAGCTTCTGCTCAAGTATTATGAGCCGGAAGATGGCGAGATCGACTTGAACGGTGTGAATCTGGCTGAATACACCAATGATTCTGTCCGCCGTGCAATTTCTTATGTGCCGCAGAATGTTGAGCTGTTCAGCAAGACCATTTATGATAACATCCGCGTTTCCCGTATGGACGCTACGATGGACGAAGTCAAGGAAGCAGCCAAGAAGGCAGATGCTCACGACTTTATCCGTCATCTGCCCTTGCAGTATAACACCTATCTGGAGGAAGCGGGCAACGGCCTGTCCGGCGGTGAAAAGCAGCGCATTGCGCTGGCACGCGCTTTCCTGAAAGATTCCAACCTCTACATTCTGGATGAATCCACCAGTAATCTGGACTTTGCTACGGAAAATCTGATCTTCAACATGATCTACGATCAGCTTGCAGATCGTTCCATGCTGATCGTAGCTCACCGCCTGTCCACCGTTCGTGACTGTGATCTGATCCTTGTGATGGATCACGGCAAGATCGTGGAACGCGGCACGCACGATGAGCTGCTTGCCAAGGAAGGCAAGTACTACGAGCTGTGGAACATGCAGCAGGGTATCTACCGCAGCAAAAAGGCAGAGCCCAAGCAGTCTGTCATGCAGGCCGTGGTGGAAGAGGATGACGACGGTGAGTCGATCACCTATTGATGTGTTGCAGCCGGGTGCGTACCCGGTTACATATGAAAGGGAGTCATTCATGATGGATAGCTTGATTTGACATAGTTTTGCTGTGTCAGATAAAAAGAGCTAGAAAGACTTTCTGTTTAGTAGAAGTAGATGGTGTTATCCTGAACAGGCCCCGCCTGCTCAGGTAACTATGCCTCACTATGGTGTGCCCGGAGGCAAAATGCCTCCGGGCACATTTTATTTGCAAGATCCCTATTACTTTTATAAGTAGTAGGCGATCGGGAGCGGAGAGGAAGCTGCTCTCTGCAGCGATTTTCTCCCCTTTCTCGATTGCCTATTACTGCCTCTTCTGAGGTAAATCTGAAAAGGAACCGAGGTATTCAACATGAAAGAGATCAAAGTAGCCGAGAACAAGACCCTGAAGCTCACCAATGTGCTCTCCCGTGAGATCCATCCGGAAGAGATGGCCAGTCTGCCCGTGGTGCTGACCCAGATGCACAACTTTATCAAGAGCAACAACGCACAGCCCATTGGCCCCATTGTGCAGGCCATGGTGGTTGGTGAGGATCGTCAGATGCACCTGTACATGATGCAGCAGGCTACCCAGTTCATCGGCCAGATGGAGCAGGACTACCATATGGATGCTGTTCTGCGCGTGAAGAACTGCCTGTATGCCCACTACACCGGCCCCATGCCCGAAAGCCAGCTGGCTTCCTACAAGCTGCAGGTCCACGCTTTTGAGAATGAGCAGAAACTGACCGGCACCTCCTATACCATCTATGTCAATCAGGACGAGGATGATGCCGTGGTCGATGTCTTTATGGAGACCAAGTAATTATGACGATTAAAGTTCAGAACCTTTCGGATCTGCAGGACCGCCGCATCATGATGGAAAAAAAGCTGCCGCCTTATGGCTACGCTTTTGTCATTCTGGTGGGCATCTTCATGCTGTTTCTGGTGGTGTGGAGCACCCATACCAACCGCATTTATGTCAGCCAGAACGCAGGCACCGTTCAGGCCAGCAATAAAACCTATATCATGTCCAGTTATTCCGGCTCCATTACCGAGATGTATATTTCGGAGGGCAGCTATGTGAACGAGGGCGACCTCGTGGCCCACATCAAGAGCACGGATATCGACATGCAGCAGGATAACCTGGAAAGCCAGCTCAAGATCTACCAGACCCAGCTGGACCAGTACAACAAGCTGCTGCAGTGCGTGCAGGATGATACCAACTACTTCAGCGAGACAAACCCCGAAGATCAGCCCTACTACTATCAGTACGAGACCTACAAGAGCCAGGTCTCTCAGAAGACCTTTGATGCCACGGCCTATCAGGCTGCCGGTTACTCCGATGCTCAGATCAAGACCATGATGGAGCAGAGCCAGAGCGAAGTAGAAGCTCTGTACTACTCCACCATGCAGTCCATCTCCCAGAGCATTACCAGCGCACAGAGCAACGTGGACAACGTTCAGGCTCAGCTCGATGCCTTGAACACCGGTGCCAACGATTACTACATCTACGCCCCCACCTCCGGTGTGATCCACATGGATACTCCTTACAAAGAGGGCATGGTGCTGAGCGCAGGCTCCCCGCTGGCCACTGTTGCCAGCGAGAACGACGATCTGGAGATCGTTGCCATGGTCACCGTGAATGACCGCCCGCTGCTTCATGTGGGTGACCCGTGCAAGATCGCCATTACCGGCCTTTCGGAGTATTCCTATGGCACCCTGACCGGCACTGTAACGGCCATTGACAGTGACGTGACGGCCAGCTCCAACGCTTCCTACTATAAGATGACCATTAAGCCCGATGCCACTTATGTGGTGAGCCGCAGCGGCGACAAGGTGGATCTTTCCAACGGCATGAGCGTTACTGCCCGCGTGGAGTACGATCAGGTCACCTATTTCGAGTACGCAATGGAAGCCCTGGGCGTTCTGTTCCGCTAAACCGGAGCTGTGCTGACTGCCAGCCGCCGTTATATCACCCAAAGAGGTACACTTACTATGAAATCAACCGCAAAAAAACTGGCCGTCTGTGCGGCAGCGCTCTGCCTGCTGGCCTGCGGCACAGCTGTGTCTGCGGCCGCAGCAAGCCCTGTCTCCGGCCTTGCCCTGAGCGGCGTTGCCATGCCGTGGGATCAGGACGTGCCTGCCGAAAGCATTGAGGCCGGCAGCTATACCGCCAACATGCTGCTGGGTTCCTCTCAGCAGCTGTCTCCTGTGGTGCGTCCGCGCAACTCTACCGACTCGGTTGTCTTTATCTCGGACGATACTTCCATCCTGACCGTGAGCAACTCCGGTGTCGTGCAGGCTGTGGGCGTAGGCACCACCCGCATCACCGCTGCCGCAGGCAACCAGATCTGTGCCTACACCATCGTTGTCTCCATGGATTCTTCCATGATCGTTACCGAGATGGACCTTTCCCTTTCCTCCAACACCATCTATGTTGGCAACTCGGTCTCGGCACAGCTGCAGGTGCGGCCTACTTCGGCTTCCAACTATGCCACCGTCGCCCTGACCTCTTCCAATGAGAAGGTCGCCACGGTGAACAATTTCGGCCGTGTTACCGGCATTGCCCCCGGCACCGCCACCATTACCGCTACCTGCGGTTCGGTGACTGCTACCACCAATGTCACGGTCATGAGTATTCCCAACTCCAGCACCGGCACCGGTACCGCCAGCACTGGTTCTTCCAACAGCGGTCAGGTCGTCACGGTGAATCCTTCCTACGTTGTGCTCAAGCCCGGTGCCACCCGCACCCTGACCGCCAGTGTCAAGCCTTCTTCCGCTTCCCAGAAGTTCACCTATAAGTCCGCCAACAGCAACATTGCCACGGTCAGCCCCAGCGGCGTGATCACGGCTGTGGGCACCGGCGCTACTTCCATTACCGTTTCCAACGGCACTGCATCCGCCATGGTCACGGTCATCGTCAACCGTTCGGCTGCATCTTCTTCCGATAATTCTTCGGACAGCAGCTCCACCGAATCGGATAACGATACTCCCATCGAGATCGATCCCGTTGTGCAGGCCATTCAGGACAGTGAGGACAACGAGATCGTTTTCACACAGGCCGAGGTGCCTACCGTGACCGGTGATATCCTCAATGCGCTGCGCACCACCGGCAAGACCCTGTGCGTGGTGGGTGATGGCTACACCATGCAGATTGCAGGCAGCGGTGTCAAGAGCACCACCAGTGAGCTGGACACCATGCTCATCCTGACTGAGTCCGATCAGGGCATCGAGTTTGAGCTGGACAAGGGCAAGGCTCTTCCCTGCTCGGTGCGCATCGATCTGGATGTGAGCACCTATACCCGCCTGTATCTGTACAACGCCGTCTCCAACAAGTGGCAGTACCTGAACAGCTACACCGACGGCATCATCACTGCCGATACTGCAGGCCGTTATCTGCTGACCAACCAGAACCTGAAATTTGCCAATATCAACTGGACCTTCTTCATTGCCGGTGGTGTTGTAGTGGTTCTGATCGGCATTGCATATGTTGTGCTGAAAAAGCGCTACTGGTTCTGGTAATTTTCAAAACCACTCTTTCATGAAACAGTAAGACCCTCTCTGAGTGTGATATGCTCCCCCTAGAGTAGACAGAGTAAAACAAAAACTCTGCGTACTCTGGGGGTATTTTTATATCAAGAAAGAACAATCACTTTTGCACAAAAAATTCGCCGTTTCCTTGTGGAAACGGCGAACAAAAACTTATATTATTTCTCTGTCTACTTGACGGAGCGCACTTCAATGGAACGCCTGGGCTTTGTTTGCATTATGATGTCTGCCTTCGTTACTTTTCAATGGGCTGCGAGGGCTTCCAGTCCTTGTAGTTCTCGTAGCGGCTCTCGCGGATCTTGGTGTGGGACCAGATCTCGTCCGCCGTGGGCTGCCAGTTGGCCGCATAGTTCTTGCACTTCTCGCACAGGTGCTCCACGCTCTCCGGCGACTGCAGGTCGGTGCTGTGGGCACCGGTCTCGTGCACCATCTTCTGCAGCAGTTCGGGGTTTTCCAGCATCGGGCAGGGACGCAGATGGTTCTTGTTGAAGGGCTGGCCGTTGTGATAAGCCATGAACAGCGGGCTGTGCAGAATTTCCAGAATGCTCTGGTCGTGGATGTTTGCATTGGAGTAGTGGATGAACACGCACGGCTCTGCGTCACCGGCAGAGTTGATGTGGAAGTAGTTGCGTCCGCCGGCAATGCAGCCGCCCACGAACTCGCCATCGTTCTGGAAGTCCATCGGGTAGAACGGGATATCGCACTCTTCCGAGCGCAGATAGCGGATGCGGTCGATCATATATTTACGCTGCTCCGGGGTAGGCATCAGTTCGGGCGCTGCGTCGTTGCCCACGGGCATGTAGTGGAAGTAGAAGCCGAAGTGTGCGCCCTTCTCACACAGGAAACGCATGAACTCATCGTTGGTGACAGCTTCGATATTATCGCGGGTGTAGCAGATGGACGTGCCGAACACGATGCCGTGCTCCTTGAGCAGATCCATAGCATGCATAACAGCGGCATAGTGCCCCTCACCGCGGCGGGCATCGTTGGTCTCCGGGGTGCCCTCGATGGACAACATGAAGGCAATGTTGCCCAGACGCACCACCTCTTTGCAGAAGGGCTCATCGATGAGGGTGGAGTTTGTGTAGATGGCAAACTGCACATCATTGTGCTTCTCCGCCAGCTTGAGGATATCAGCCTTGCGCACCAGCGGCTCGCCGCCGGTCAGCATGTACAGGTATACGCCCAGCTCCTTGCCCTCGGTAACGATCTTGTCCATATCCTCAAAGCTGAGGTTGTTCTTGTTGCCATACTCGCCAGCCCAGCAGCCCACGCAATGCATATTGCAGGCAGAAGTGGGGTCGAACAGGATCAGCCAGGGGATGTTGCACTGATACTTCACGCGGTTCTCGCGGATGGTCTTGGTGCCGCGGAAGAAAGCCTCGTAGCCCAGATTCAGCGCCATGGTGCGGGCCACGTTGGGGGCGGTCTGATCCAGCACACAGTTGATGAGCTTGGACCACTTGCTGTCGGGGTCGGTCAGGGTCTGTCTGGCGTGTTCGTAGGCTTCATCGCTGAACGAACTGCCATAGAACTGCTTTGCAACATCCACCAGCTGTCCCACGGTTTTCTGACGGTCTTTATCGGCATGAGAAAGCACCACGTCCACCATTTTGCCAACGGCAGCACGCTGCATTTTATGAGTCAGGCTCTCAACAGAAGTATTCATTATCCTTTTCCTCCAAACGGTATTTTTCGGAAATCTCTTTTTCTATTTCTATGCCATTACTCTACCATTCTATCCCACAAGTTACCATAAACAGAAAAAGCGCCGTGATAGAAAACCCATCACGGCGCGGATTATGATAAAATTTTGTCGTTCTTCCGGTTCAACCGTCCTGTTCCAGATGGATCTTATTGCTGGCAAGGCGGCATAACGCGCGGCGCAGATCGCCCTGCAGCATCCGTCCCATACGTTCTACCATCACAGCGGGCTCGGTCTTCATATCCCGGCGGATCCATTCCAGCACCACGCCCACCAGCGCATATTTGTAAAAATCCACCACAAACTGCTTGTCATCGTCCTGCACGGTGATGTCGCGGCATTCGCGATCCGCAAATTCCTTCAGCATGGGGTCCAGAAGCTTGTACAGATACTGCTCCACCTGTTCACGACCCACAGAGCGGTATACGTTCAGCACCAGTGCTTTGTTATCCCGGATCTGGTGCAGGATGTCCAGAAACGCTTCGGTCCATGTATCAAAGCTCTGGCAGCCTTCCATCGCCTTGATTGCATCTTCCGTCAGGATCCAGTCCACCAGATCGTAAATATCCTTAAAGTGGTAGTAGAAGGTCATGCGGTTCACGCCGCAGTCCTCAGTGATATCGTTGATTGTGATCTTATTGAGGGGCTTTTCCAGCAGCAGCTTTTTCAGCGATGCTTCCAGTGCCCGCTTCGTTGTTTGTGACACAAAAACCTTCCTTTCCCGACCGTAGAAATTTTTCCCGCTGCGTACGGTGATTGGCAGCTTCGTACATTATAATACCGCAAAAGCCGTCCCGATTGCAAGCATTGATTCTGTCCATTTTGTAAACAAAGAACGACTTCCTGCGTTTTCACTCCGGCAGTTTCTCGCTTCAAAAGCCGTTTCTCAGCCCTCCCAAACCCCTTCCGGCGGTGCGCAATGCCTGCAAAAGCGGCTTCTTCCGGCAAAAAAGCGGAAAAGGCCCTTGATTTTATATTCCTCTACGCTTAGAATGGGAGCAGACGGCGGTGATTGAAGTGCCGTTTTGAGGGAGGGTACAAACTATGATGGATACCATTGGTTTTCTGGGCTGCGGCAACATGGGCGGAGCCATCGCCCGTGCCGTTTGCAAAGCTGTTGACCCTAAGAAGGTTTTTCTGGCAAACCGCACTGTGGCCAAGGCACAGGCACTGGCCAAAGAACTGGGCTGCAAAACAGCCACCAATGCCGAGGTGGCCGGTGACTGCGACCTGATCTTTCTGGCGGTAAAGCCCCAGATGATGGAAGCTCTGCTCCAGCCGCTCAAGTTCACCTTTGACGAGCGCCCCAGCCGTTTTGTGCTGTGCAGCATGGCAGCGGGCCTTTCGATTGCCCGTATTCAGGAGATGGCCGGTGAGGACTTTCCTGTGATCCGCATCATGCCTAACACCCCGGCTTCGGTGGGCGAGGGTATGATCCAGTACTGTTCCAGCAATGTCACCGCTGAGGAAGAAGAAGCCTTCCTCAGGATCATGGCTCCTGCGGGCCGTCTGGATGCCGTGCCGGAAAGTCTGATCGATGCCGCCAGCTGCGTTTCCGGCTGCGGCCCGGCATGGGTGTACCAGTTTATTGAGGCTCTGGCCGACGGCGGCGTGGCCTGCGGCCTGCCCCGCGCCAAAGCGCAGGAATATGCCGCGCAGATGGTTCTGGGCAGCGCAAAGCTGGTGCTGGAAAGCGGAAAGCATCCCGGCGAACTCAAGGATGCTGTGTGCAGCCCCGGCGGCAGCACCATTCAGGGTGTGCGCGTGCTGGAAGAACACGGCCTGCGCGGTGCGGTGATGGATGCCGTGATCGCCTCGTACAATAAGACAAAGGAAATGGGAAAGGGTTAAGGATATCATGCGCATCGTTGTAAAAGTAGGCACTTCTACTCTGGCATACGCCACCGGACGGCTGAACATCCGCCACACGGAACAGCTGGTCAAGGTGCTCAGCGACCTGAAAAACGAGGGCCATGAGGTCATTCTGGTGTCCTCCGGTGCCATTGGCATGGGCGTGGGCAAGCTCTCACTGCCAACCCGCCCAAAGGACACCACCACCAAGCAGGCCTGCGCCGCTGTGGGTCAGTGTGAGCTGATGTACACCTACGACCGACTGTTCAACGCCTACAACCACACCGTGGCGCAGATCCTGCTCACCGGCGTGGACGTGGAGCACACCGAACGCCGCGTGAACTTTCAGAACACCCTGTCCCGCCTGCTGGAGCTGGGTGCCCTGCCCATCATCAACGAAAACGACACCGTTGCCACCGATGAGATCACCTCCATTGGCGACAACGACACGCTGGCGGCCATCGTGGCCTGCTGCGCCAAGGCTGACATGCTGGTGCTGCTGAGTGACATCGACGGCCTGTACACCGCCAATCCCCACACCCACACGGACGCAAAGCTCATCCCGCTGGTGGAGGAGATCACCCCCGAGGTGATGGCTCTGGCCGATGGTGCCGGTTCGGCCCTTGGCACCGGCGGCATGGCCACCAAGCTGCGCGCTGCCCGCATGGTAACGGGCAGCGGTGCCGATATGGTCATTGCCAACGGCGCACACCCGGAGCTTTTGTACGACATTGCCGCAGGCAAGCCCGCAGGCACCCGCTTTGCGGCCCGCAAGGAGGACTGAACACATGACCACACAGGAAATTCTGGAAGCCGCCCGCAGCGCCAAAAGTGCCCTTGCGCTGGCCGATAACACCGCCCGCAACGCGGCCCTGCTGGGCATGGCAGATGCGCTGTGCAGCGCAGACGATCAGGCGGCCATCCTTGCTGCCAACGCCGAGGATATGGCTGCGGCCAAGGGGCACATCAGCGATGTGATGCTGGACCGTCTGGCCCTGACCGCACCGCGCATTGAAGCCATGGCGCAGGGCATCCGGGAGGTATCTTCCCTGCCCGATCCGGTGGGCCGGGTGCTGAACCGGGTGGAGCGCCCCAACGGCCTTGTGATCGAAAAAACTGCCGTCCCGATGGGTGTGATCGCCATTATCTACGAGAGCCGCCCCAATGTGACCAGCGATGCCGCTGCCCTTGCCATCAAGAGCGGCAATGCCTGTATCCTGCGCTGCGGCAAGGAAGCATGGCGCAGTGCCAACGCTATCGTCACCGTTCTGCGGCAGGGCCTGAAAAAGGCCGGTCTGCCCGAGACAGCGGTCTGCCTGATCGAGGATACCACCCACGCTTCTGCCAACGCTCTGATGACCGCTGTAGGCTATGTGGATCTGCTGATCCCGCGCGGCGGTGCCGGGTTGATCCGTGCCTGCGTTCAGAACGCCAAGGTTCCCTGCATCCAGACCGGCACCGGCATCTGCCATGTGTACGTAGACGACACCGCCGATCTGGACAAAGCTCTGGACATCATCGAGAACGCCAAGGCCAGCCGCCCCAGCGTGTGCAACGCCGAGGAGGTGTGCCTTGTGCACTCTGCCATTGCCGGGGAGTTTCTTCCCCGTCTGGCCCAGCGGCTTGGCCCGGACCGCATTGCAAAGGGTCTGCATCCGGTAGAGCTTCGTCTTGATAAGCGCGCCGCCGCCATCATCTCCGGCACGCCTGCCGGCGAAAAAGACTTTGACACCGAATTTCTGGACTACATCCTCGCGGTCAAGGTCGTGGACAGCGTAGAGGAGGCCATCGGGCATATTGCTGAGCACTCCACCGGCCACAGCGAGGCCATCCTGACCCAGACACAGGCCCATGCCGACCTGTTCACTGCCGCAGTGGACAGCGCCGCCGTGTATGTGAACTGTTCCACCCGCTTTACGGATGGCGGTGAATTCGGCCTTGGGTGCGAAATGGGCATTTCCACCCAGAAACTCCACGCCCGCGGCCCCATGGGACTGGCCGAGCTGTGCAGCTACAAGTATATCATCCACGGCAATGGTCAGATCCGCTAAAGCCCGCTGAACCCACCTTTCCAGTGCGGAAATCGGGAGTGAGCGTTTTCTCCATAATATTCATAATTTAGAAACGAAACTGAAAAGCTTTTTCCGAAACAGGCTGGTGCGATTTGCGCCAGCCTGTATTTTTGTTTTATTCCCATGAAATGTTCTTTCAGTAAAGACAAAAACTGAATTATGTTTTCAATCTGCCTTTCCTGTTCGCTCACTGATATGGATGATTGTATCCCAGTTTTCTGCACTTCTCACAAAGATATAGTCTTACTTTCTCCATTTTGTTTTGTAAAAAGTACAAGAACCCCTTGACAACCCCTATTTCGATGCGGTAAAACTATATTGAAAAGCTTGATAACGATTTCACTTCATTTCACTTTCCAATGAGAAAGTTGTTTGTCACACGCAACACTATACTTGGAACAAAGGAGAGAGCACTATGACGATCGCCATTCTTGCACACGATTCCCGCAAAGAGCTTGCACTGCAGTTCTGCACTGCTTACAGCGCCATTTTGTCCAAAAACACAGTCATTGCTACCGGTACCACCGGACGGATGCTGGCGCAGACTACCGGCCTGCCCGTGCACTGTTATCTCTCCGGGCGCTTGGGCGGTGTGCAGCAGATTACTTCCCGCATTGCGTGCGACGAAGTGGATCTGGTGTTGTTCTTCCGTGACCCGCTGAAAGCGGATGCCGCCAGCATCACCGAGCAGAATCTGCTCCGCCTGTGCGATATGCACAGCGTACCCATTGCCACCAACATTGCCACCGCCGAGGTCTTGCTGCGCGGTATGGATCAGGGCGACCTGGACTACCGCGAGGGGATGCATCCCGCTCTTGTGGAGCCAATGCCCACCGTGCAGCGCCACGCCGTGTGATGAATCGTGTATAGAGTATCGGGAAAGAGACAACGCCGCAGGAAACTTCCTGCGGCGCTGTTGTTTTTTGTTTTGCTTTTATTTCAGTAAAGCCTGCAGCTTTTCCAGCCGGCGGACGGCTTCGTCCAGCACATCGGTGCCGCGGGCAAAGTGCATCCGGATCAGATGGTTCACCGGCTCCCGGAAGAAGCTGGAGCCAGGCACAGCGGCCACGCCCACTTCCCGGATCATCCACTCACAGAACTGCAGGTCGGTCCAGCCCTTGAACTGGGGCATCGCCAGAAAATCGGAAATATCGATCATCACAAAATAGGTGCCCTGCGGAACATTGTGCTTCAGCCCCACACGGTCCAGTCCGGCCAGAAAATGATCGCGCTTTTCGGTGTAAAGGGCCTGCAGCTCTTCGTAATAGCTGGCGGGCATCTCCAAACCGGCCACAGCGGCCTCCTGCAGGGGTGCAGCCGCACCCACAGTGAGGAAGTCGTGCACCTTGCGCGCACCCTCAATGACCTCTGCGGGTCCGATCAGATAGCCCAGACGCCAACCCGTGATGGAGTAAGTCTTGGAGAGCGAGTTGCAGGTGATGGTGTGCTCAAACATGCCGGGCAGGCTTGCCATGCAGATATGCTCTGCGGGCGCATAGATGATATGCTCGTACACCTCATCCGTCACCACAAAGGCATCGTACTGGATGGCCAGCTTTGCAATGGCTTCCAGCTCGTCGCGGCGGAACACCTTGCCGCAGGGATTGGAGGGGTTGCACAGGATCAGCGCCTTGGCACCCTCGGCAAAGCCCTTTTCGATCAGGCTGGTGTCAAACTCATAGGTGGGCGGCACCAGTGGGATATAGATGGGTTCCGCGCCCGAAAGAATGGCATCGGCACCGTAGTTCTCGTAGAACGGTGAGAAGATCATCACCTTGTCGCCGGGGTTGCAGATGGTCATCATGGCGGCCATCATGGCCTCAGTGCCGCCGCAGGTCACACAGATCTCGGTGTTGGGGTCTACTTCGTGGTGCAGGGCAGGGCTGGTCTTTTTTGCCAGCGCCTCGCGGAAGTTTTGCGCGCCAAAGGTCACAGCGTACTGGTGCGGGCCTTTGTAAGCTGTTTCGGCCAGAGCGTCCATCAACTGCTTCGGCGGGTCAAAATCCGGGAAGCCCTGCGAAAGGTTGATGGAGTCGTACTGATTGTTGATGCGGGTCATGCGGCGGATGACAGAATCCGTGAAGGTACCCACACGGTCACTTAAAACAGGCATGCGCTCTCCTCTTTTTAGTCCTTAAAATAAGCCTTCTGGATGGCCAGCAGCACGCCTGCACGGCTGGCAGCAAAGTTCAGACCGCCCTGCAGGTAGCAGGTGTACGGCTCACGCAGCGGGCCGTCGCAGGAAAGCTCGATGGTGCTGCCCTGTGTAAAGCTGCCGCTTGCCATGACCACCTCATCAGTATAGCCCGGCTCCGGAGAAGGTTCCGGGGCGGCATAGCTGTCCACGGGGCTTGCAGCCTGAATACCCTGACAGAAGCCGATGAGCGCATCCGCAGTGCCTGCATCAAAGCAGGTGACGATGTCGTTGTGGTCGTCGCAGTAGCGCGGCACTGGATTCTTGCCCAGCAGCTCCAGCATACACTGGGCGTAAATGGCGGTCTTGATGGCCTCGCACACCACGCCGGGCGCATAGTAGAAGCCCAGATACATATCACGGGGCGTTTCCAGCGTGCAGCCCAGATCTTTGCCGAGACCGGGCGCATTCAGGCGGTAAGCGCACAGCTCCACAAGGTCTTTGCGGCCCGCAATGTAGCCGCCGGTGGGAGCGATGCCGCCGCCGGGGTTCTTGATCAGGCTGCCCACCACAAGGTCTGCGCCCATCTGACAGGGTTCCTGCGTCTGGGTGAACTCGCCGTAGCAGTTATCCACAAAAATAATGATGTCCGGGTTTGCGGCGCGGGCGGTATCCGCAATTTTTCGGATCGTTTCCAGATCAAAGGCATTGCGCTGCAGATAGCCGCGGCTGCGCTGGATGTGGCACACCTTTGCACCGGGGGCCTTTTGGGCGATCAGGTCATAATCCGGGGTGAAGTCGGCTTTCAGCGGAGCTTCATCGTACCGGATGCCGTAATCCATCAGGGTGCCGGTGCCCCTGCCCTTGCCGTCCAGACCGATCACGCCTTCCAGCGTATCGTAGGGACGGCCGGTGGCAGCCAGCAGGGTGTCCCCTGCCCGCAGCAGGCCGAACAGCGCCACAGCCAGCGTGTGGGTGCCGCTCTGGAACTGGCTGCGCACGAGGGCGTCCTCTGCGCCCATCACCTCGGCAAAGATCTGCTCCAGCTTTGCGCGGCCGGTATCCCACAGGCCGTAGCCGGTGGTGCCCAGCATATCGGTGGAGGACATCTGGGTATCCGCAAAGGCTTTCAGCATTTTGAGCTGGTTAAAATCGCGGATCTCCTCCATATGGCGGAAGTAGGGCTGGCACAGCTCCATAGCCTTTTCGTCCAGCGCCAGAACTTCGGGTTTGTAATTGAAAAAGTGGTTCAGCATTGACATTATAATGGTTCCTTAATTTTATAGATTTTATAGAGCGCAGGCTTTCTGTCGGAATGACTCCTTCAGCCGCACTTCGTGCGCCAGCTCCCTCAGGGAGGGAGCTCCTGACGAAACCAGAACGTTTCACTTATGCAGAAAGCTTTTCCGTCCTGCCAAAGGCTCCCTCATTGAGGGAGCTGGCAAAACCGTCAGGTTTTGACTGAAGGAGTTTGTTCATATCTTGCATATTCCCCCAGCTTTTCAAAGCCAAGCCGGGTATAAAAGTGCACCCGCTCCGGGCTGCAGAGAAACACCGGGTGCTCCCCCTTGGCGGCAAGCTCGTTCGCCATCTGCACAATGAGCCGCCCGCCGATGCCCTTGCCCCGCAAAGGCTGGGCTGTTTGCCCGCAGGCCATGTAGGCCTGCCTGTTCGCAAGGGCATAGACCCCTACCGTGCAGATCGTTTCACTTCCCTGCCGTAGCGCCCACACAAGGGCTTTGCCGCGGGTGCGCTTTGTGCAAAGCTCGGAGTAAAAGTCCTCCTGCCTTGCCGTATCCGCCGGGTAGAGCGCCCGTGCCACATCCATGGCAGAGGGTTCTCTGTCAAGGGTCAGTCCGGCCCAGAGCGTCTCGTCTGCAGCGGGCAGCGGCAGAGCCTTGCCGGGTGCAAGGCCGAATACAGTCAGCGTTTCAGCTTTGCACCACCCGGCAGGCGGTGGGCATTCGTTTTCGTCTAAAATGATGCTCTCACACCCGCAGAAAGCCAGAAAGCTGGCCATCTCTTCCGGGTTTGCGTGCCCTGCTGCCCATGCGGTGCTGCCGCTGAGTTCCAGCGCCAGTGTAGGTCCTGCGTAGAATCGCCACGGCTGGCTTTTGCTAAAAAGGGCAAGATTCAGCGGCAGGGTCGCCCCCAGCACCCATTTCCCCCCGCAGGCATTTAAAAAGCGGGCGCGGTGGGCTTTTGTGCTGACCTGCGCGATCACTTCAGCTCGTTGACGATCTTCTTGAACTCGCGGCCGCGCACCTCAAAGTTGGGGTACAGGTCAAACGATGCGCTGGCCGGGGACAGGATGATGATGTCACCGGGCTTTGCGCAGGCACGGGCCAGCTCCACAGCGTGCTGCATATTGTCGGCGTGCTGGATGGGCAGCTCTGCTTCGTTGAAGTTCGGGTCCTCGCGCACAGCCTTTTCGATGCGGGGGCCGGTGGCACCCATCAGCACAAGGTTCTTCACGTGGGCCACCACTTCCGGTGCCAGCGGCTCATAGGGAATGTGCTTGTCGTAGCCGCCAGCGATCAGAATGACCTTCTGGTTAAAGCTGCGCAGACCGGCAATGGTGCGCGTCGGGCTGGTGCCGATGGAGTCGTTGTAGTACAGCACGCCGTCCAGCGTGCGCACCGGCTCAATGCGGTGCTCCACACCGGTAAAGGTGCTGCCCACCTTCTGGATGGCTTCCACGGGCACCTCACCCCACACGGCAGCGGCAGCAGCCAGCAGGTTTTCAATGTTGTGCAGGCCGCGCAGCTTCACGTCCTTCTGGGCCAGGAAGGGGGTCACAACGCCATCCTCGGCCATGCAGAGCATGTTGTCCTCCTTGCGCAGGAAGGCACCGTTGTCGGTATCGTGCAGGCGGGTGAACCACACCTGCTTGCCCTTGCAGTCGGACTGCATGGAACGGCTGATCTCGTTCTCATAGCCCAGTACAGCGCGGCAGGGCTGCTTCTGGTACAGCAGGATGTTGCGCTTGGCATCAATGTACTCCTGCATGTCCTTGTGGTGGTCCAGATGGTTGGGGGTGACATTGGTCACCACGGCAATGTTGGGGCTGGAATGCATGCTGATGAGCTGGAAGCTGGAAAGCTCCACCACAGCCACATCCTCGGGAGCTACCTCGGGCAGCATGGGCAGCAGAGCTGCGCCGATGTTGCCGCCCAGATGCACCTTGCGGCCTGCGGCCTCGTAGAACTTGGAGATCAGGGTGGTGGTGGTGGTCTTGCCGTCGGAGCCGGTCACGGCTACGATCTCGCAGGGGCAGAAGTCGAAGAACAGCTCCACCTCACTGGTGACCATGGTGCCTGCGGCCATGGCATCCTGCAGGGGCTTTTCAAAGTAGCCCACAAAGCCCGGGGTGCGCATGATGATATCCTGACCTTTGAAGCCATCCAGATAGTTTTCGCCCAGGCTCAGGTCGATGCCCAGCTCCTTGATGGTTGCAGCGTAATCGCCAAAGTCCTCCACGCTCTTTTTCTGGTCGCACAGGGTCACATGGGCACCCAGCTCCACAAACTCCTTGATCAGGGTCTTGTGGCTGACACCGGCACCAATGAAGGCCACTTTTTTGCCTTTGATGAGTTCAATCAGTTTCTGCTGATCCTTCTGCATAAAAACAGTTCCTCCTCCATAATATCGTATTCAGAACGCACCTCAAAACGGGTGCAGAGATGTTTCGCTGTACCATTATAGTCCATTTAGCCGCAATTGGCAACGGAAAAACGCCCTTTTTGCCCCAAAAAGCAAGGTAAATTCACAATTCTGCAATTGTATTTTGCCGCTGTTTCTGCTACACTTGTCGAAGCAGAGTGCTTTTTGTATACAAAAAGCCTTTTTCGCAAATACCATAGAATGAGGTCATCCCCTTGAAACAGTTCTTCCGTATTACCGCAGCATTGCTTGCTGCTGCGTTCCTGCTTGCGCTCACCGGCTGCGGCAGCAGTTCCAGTGCGCCAAGCTTTACATGGTTCGTGGATACCATCCCCGCAAACCTCGACCCGCAGGTGGCTTCTGCTGCCCCGGACGTGATCGCCTGTGAGAACCTTTACAGCGGGCTTGTCCGCAAAAAAGCGGATGGCGAGATCGTGCCCGATCTGTCCGAGAGCTGGACGATCTCCTCCGATGGCAAGACCTACACCTTCCAGATCAAGGACGGCCTGACCTACAAGGCCGTTAAGGGCGCTTCCACGGATCACACCATCACTGCCGAGGACTTTGTGTTTGCATTCCGGCGCATCTTTCAGGTACAGACGGGCTCTCCCTATGCGGTAGAGTTTTCTGCCCTTGAGAACAGTGCTGCCGTGCTGGCTGGCACAGCCGATGCCAGCACGCTGGGCGTTTCGGCCGCCGGCCCGCTGACGCTGGTGTTCCGCCTGAGTGAAAAGGACGACAACTTCCTTGCCAAGCTCACCCTGCCCGGTGCCATGCCCTGCGATGAAGCATTTTTTGAGAGCACCCGCGGCACCTACGGCCTGACCGCCAAGACCACCCTTTCCAGCGGCAGCTTCTATCTTTACAACTGGACAGCCAGCGGCCTGTTCCTGCGCCGGGATGTCTCCTCCCCCATGATCGGCAGCCTGCGTCTGGTGCAGAACACCGGCAGCACCGGCAAGAGCGCCGCCCAGCTCATTGCAGACGAAAAATGCTCCGCCGCGCTGGACGACACCGGCGAGGATACCTCGCTGCAGTCGGTGGATTACTCCGACACCACCTGGGCACTGCTGTTCAACAGCGCCGAAGATTCTATGTTTGCCAATCAGGAACTGCGGCAGGCGCTTGCCGGCATCGCCCGGGAGAATGTGGATGTGCCCTCTTCCGGTCTGTACACCGCTGCCGAGGGTCTTGTGCCCACCGGCCTTTCCGTGGACGGCATCGATTACCGCAAGTCTGCCAGGAACCCGCTGCCCACCATCACCGACCCCCGTACATTGTACCTGAATGCACGGCAGGGCATGGCCAGCTCGGATTTTTCCGGCGTGACCATCCTGCTGCCGAAGGAAGCCGGCCTGACCGAACTGGCCGAGCAGATCAACGGCGCATGGCAGAAGGACTGCTCCCTTTTCTTCTCGGTGGAAGAGGTTCCGCAGGAGGAGTTCGACAAACGCCTTGCAGCGGGCAGCTACACCATTGCGCTGGCTCCCATCCGCGCCGAAGGCGGCAGCGTATACCAGATGCTGCAGCAGTTCACGGCCGAGGGCGGCGGCCTGACCGGCTGGTCCGACCCCATCTATTCTCAGCGTCTGGCCGAGAGTGCCCAGCAGACCGGCAACGCCCGCTGTGCCCTGCTGGCCGATTGTGAGCGCCAGCTGCTGGAAGGCTGCGCCGTGGTGCCGCTGCTGGGCCAGAACAGGCGTCTGCTGGTGGCGGACGGCATCACCGGCCTTGTGTTCGACCCCTTCACGCCGGTGCTGGACCTGACCGATGCCCAGAAAAACTGACATTCTCCGGCCCTTGACAATCCCGTCCCTCTTTGCTACAATAAATGAGCAACTTGCAGGGTTAGCTCATCCGGTAGAGCGGCTGCTTCCCAAGCAGCAGGCGGCGGGTTCGGGTCCCGTACCCTGCTCCAAAAACAAACGGCAAACCGTGGAATATCGGTTTGCCGTTTTTGCTTACAGCCGCTCCCTGCAAAATACGAAAGGACTCTGCCATGATCTTTGTTCCCCTGCTGCATTACTTCAAATGCAAAAATTCCTACAGCGGCAACGAATACGGCCTGCGATACCGGATGATCCCCGGCAAGCGCACCGTGCCGGACCCGGACGGCGGCGAGGGTGCCGCAAAGGAGGAAAGCATCCTCACCGTGGACTACTGGCCGGACCCCTGGACCATTGAAAAGACCGACCCTGCCCTGCGGGTGCAGAAGGTGTTTCCGCTCACCGACGAGGGCCGGGAGGCCACAGCCGCTTTTTTGCAGGACGCGTTCAATGCCGATCCTGACCGCTGGAAAAACTGCCCCAGCATGATGGACAGCGACCCGTGGGAGCCGCCTGCTGCCGAAGCCGAGCCGGACAAGCCGAAGGAATAAAACATGATCTATCGTTTAAAAGAACTCAAGGGCGATACCATTGCAGTGCCGCAGCTGGTGTTTTCTAAACTGGGCATCGCCGAAGAATACAATGTGCGCGTGGCTCTGTATGTGCTGGCGACCGGCATCACCGACCCGGACAAGATCTGTGCCGACCTCAAGTTGCGCAGCCGCATCAGCGCCGAGAGCGCCCTCTCCTTCTGGGCGGGCGCTGGCCTGCTGGAGCGGTACGAAGAGAACGCTGCACCGGGCGAGGAACCCAGCGCCCCCGCACCCATGACCTGGGCCGAGATCGCTGCGGCCAGCCGCACCGACCCCATGATCTCCAGCTTGATCGACTGCGCACAGACCGGCTTTGCCCGTCCGCTGACCCACAGGGAGATGGAAAAGCTGGTCAATCTTTATATGCAGGAGGGCTTTGCGCCGGAGACCGTGATGCTGTGCACCGCCTACGTTGCCAGCACCGGCCGCAGCACCATGGCCGCCGTAGTGCATGAGCTGAAGGTGTGGCGCACCGAGGGCGTGGAGACCGGTGAGCAGGCCGATGCCCACCTCAAACTGCTGGCACTGCGCCAGAGCCGCGAGCAGTATGTCAGCGGCCTTCTGAACATCCCGGAAAGCGAGCTGACCCTTGGCGGGCGCAAGGCCATCGCACGCTGGTACGAGGTTTACGGCTACGACGATGCCATGGTGCAGGAAGCTGCCGTGCAGGCCGGGGCCAAGCGCGACCTGTGGTACTGGAACAGTATCCTCAAAACATGGAACGCCAAGGGCCTGCGCACCGTGCACGATGTGCGCAGCCCGGTGGCCATTGCGGGTGCCAGCCGGAACCTCCGGGTAGACCGCGAAGCCCCCAGCGGCAACGATTTCCTCAAGAACGCTGCCCGCCGCCGTCCGTTGAAAAAGAAGCCGGAATAAGGAGGAGCCATGCGTACCAAAAACGAACTGTATCAGGAAGCCATGCGCACCGTGGCCGCCCGGCGGCAGATGGCCAGAGCCAGAGCCGAGGATGCCCGCGCCGAAGCCGAAGCCGCCATTCCCGCCCTGCGCCATGCAGAAGAAGAGGTGCGGGTGCGGGGCATCCGCTGCGCACTGGCCGGTGCTGCGGGCAAGGACCGCACCGAAGCTGCCGCCGCCCTTGCCGATGCAAAGCAGAAGCTGACCGCCCTGCTGGCACAAAGCGGACGGCCCGCTGATGCACTGGAGCCGCGCTTTGTCTGCCCCAAATGTCAGGACACCGGCAGCGTGAATGGCCGCACCTGTGAGTGCGTGCACAAGGTGATGCAGCAGCTGCGCCGCAAGGAGATCGAGGCGCTGTCCAGCCTGTCCATTGCAAGCTTTGACACCATGGAGCTGCACTATTACCCGAACCGTGCTGATGAAAAGGTGGGCGGTGCCATCCGCCCTTACATGGCCGATATGCTGGCAGACCTGCGCAGCTACGCGGAAGAGTTTGACCACCACAGCGAGAGCCTGATGCTGTTTGGCAATGCGGGCCTTGGCAAGACCCATGCGGCCCTTGCCATTGCGGGCATCGTGCTGGAAAAGGGCTACGATGTGATCTATGTTTCCAGCCCGGACTTTTTCTCCAAGCTGGAAGGGCTGCACTTTGGTGCAGACCCGGCAGGCGAGGAGGAAACGCTGATGCAGACCGCTGCCGGGGCCGATTTGCTCATTCTGGATGATCTTGGCTCGGAGTTCAACTCCGCCTTCCTCATCAGCAGCCTGTACAGTCTGCTCAACAACCGGCTGGGTGCAAAGCTGCCCACCATCGTCACCACCAACATCACTGACGGTGCTCTGCTGGAAAAGCTGTATACCGAAAAAATTTCCAGCCGCCTTTCTGCCTTTGTCCCCTGCCTTTTTGCAGGCGATGACATCCGCACACAGAAAGCAGCTGAATAAAACAAACGGCAATGCAAATGCATTGCCGTTTGTTTTATTTAAAACTCTAATACCGGACTCATTTCGTTGCGGCGCTGTGCCTGCACGATGCAGTCCTTCTCCGGCACAACGCCCGCCGCGCCCAGCGTGTTGAACACGGTCTGCAGGGCAAGCGCAGGCGTGTTGTTCTCCTGTGAAAGATGGCACAGCGCAAACTTTTTGCACCCTTCCTGAATGAGTTCCAGCAGCTTTGCCGAGCACTCGTCGTTGGAAAGGTGGCCCCGGGTGCTTTCAATGCGTGCCCGTAAGTAATAGGGGTACGGCCCGCTGCGCAGCATGTGCAGGTCGTAGTTGCTCTCCAGTGCCACAAGGTCGCAGCCGGAAAGCGCCTCGTGCACCGGCGGCGTGAGCACGCCAAGGTCGGTTGCAATGGTCATGGTCTTGCCGTCCGGGGTGTGGATGCGGTAGCCCACACAGGGCACATCGTGGCTGGTGGGAAAGCTCTGCACGCCAAACGCGCCCACGTCCTCTTCCCTGCCTTCCAGCTCGTGCAGCTCACAGCTGGCCGGTACGATGCCGTTGCTGTCCAGAAAATCCAGCGTTGCCGCTGCACCGTACACCGGCAGCGTGTTCTTTTTGAGGAAGGTGGAAAGCCCCTTCACATGGTCGCTGTGCTCGTGGGTGACAAGGATGCCGTCGCAGTCACTGACGGCAAGGCCCAGCGCCTTGAGCGCCGCCGAGGTAGTGCGCACGCCCTTGCCCATATCCACAATGAGATACCGCTGCCCACAGCGCACCACACTGCTGTTGCCGGAGGAACCCGAATATAACGAGATGAATTCTGCCATGAAAAACCTCTGATACACTCAAAAACAGCCCGCCGCATATGCAGCAGGCTGTTTGCTTTTTATAAGTTACAGTGCCTGATCCAGTGCAGCGGGCATACGCTCCACCTTGCTGATGTCTGCACCCAGACCGCGCAGCTTTTCCACGATATTCTCGTAGCCGCGCTCGATGTGGCCGATTTCCTCGATCTCACTGGTGCCGTCTGCCATCAGCGCAGCCACCACCATGGCAGCGCCTGCACGCAGATCCAGTGCGCGCAGCGGTGCAGGGGTGAGCTTATCCACGCCCTCAAACACAGCCACCTGACCGTCCACCTGCACGTTGGCACCCATCTTGCGCAGCTCGTCCACATAGCGGAAGCGGTTATCCCACACGCTCTCGG
>ENA-OUQI01000656-OUQI01000656.1-human-gut-metagenome-genome-assembly--contig:-NODE-656-length-25379-cov-11.476149_pt1 | contig 25379 bp, 18 predicted proteins | sample MGYA00237953_ERZ548840 | MGnify/ENA primary metagenome ERZ548840 (study PRJEB26490, sample SAMN05194690) | human gut metagenome | biome: terrestrial biome; feature: human-associated habitat; material... | reverse complement strand
TCTCGGTGGATGCCACCGGCGAGCGGGATTTCAGCTTCTACCGCAGCGCCAACGCCGATGTGATGTTGAGCAAAGAGGATATTTCGAACGAGGCTCTGAAAGCCGCGAAAATCGTCCACTTTGGTTCTGTCAGTCTGACCGCCGACCCCTCCCGTACTGCCACGCTGGACGCTGCTGCCCGTGCTAAAAAGCTGGGTGCTGTCATTACTTATGACCCGAATTACCGTGCCAACCTCTGGAAGAACAAAGAGGACGCCATTGCTCAGATGAAAGCACCCCTGCCTCTGGTGGATATCCTGAAAGTTTCCGATGAAGAGCTGCCCCTGCTCACCGGCACCACCGATTGTGCAGAGGGCACAGCCCAGCTTGCCGAGAACGGCATCCGGCTGATTTTTGTCACCCTGGGTGCAAACGGCGTGTTCTACCGTTTTGGGGAGAAAACTGGTCATGTGGCAGGTGTCCCCTGCAAGGTGGGCGACACCAACGGCGCAGGCGACACCTTCTTTGGGGCGGCTCTGTCCAAACTCTGCAAGGAGGAGCTGGACACCCTGACGGTGGACAAACTGGAAAGCATTCTGGCCTTTGCCAATAAAGCTGCCAGCATCACCACCAGCCGCCACGGTGCGATCCCTGCCATGCCTGCATTGGAAGAAATCGAAAAATAACAGAACCGGCCACCAACCTGTAGCAAATCATACAGGCTGGTGGCTGGTTTGCGCTATGATATCCAAAGTATAACAGGAAAACCGCAGACAGTACGGATGAAAAGTCGTGAAGCAAGATGAATTTTTTGGATTATCATAAATAGCACGACTTTTTGACTGACAACACAAATTTTTGCACCCTTATTCCGTGGGATTCCCTTTATAATTAAGAGCAGAAATCAAACGGAAAAAAGGAGATGTGGATGATGCAAGCAACAAACCTGAAAACGAATCATCTGACCCAGCCTCTCGGCATAGATGCCGGGATGCTGTTTTTATCGTGGCAGTGCGCCGAAGGCGTGCGCCAGACCGCCTACGAAATCGAAGTGACCGCCGGAGCTGAAACGCTGTGGGCAAGCGGAAAGATCTTGAGCAGTGTGATGCACACCGAAACGCCCACCCCTGTGCCGCCCAAGACGCAGGGACAGTGGTGCATCCGGCTGTGGGATGAAAATGACCAGCCCGGTGCGTGGAGCGAAGCCGTCTTTGAAACGGGTCTGCCCTTTGCCGACTGGCAGGGCGTGTGGGTCTGCCCGGAAACGGAAGAGCCGGATATCGACTGCACTGATGCCATAAACGCCTTTGCAAAGCCCAACTGGGAGCAGAAGCAGGCTGCACTGGAAGCCTCCGGCAAAGGCACGGCGCAGCCGTATCAGCCCCACCGTCCGGCAAGCTATCTGCGCAAGCTGTTCACAGCCCCGGCAGGAGAAAGCAAACGGTTGTATATTACCGCCAAGGGTCTGTATACGGCATGGCTGAACGGCAAGCGGGTCGGCGATATGGTGCTTGCTCCCGGCAGCTTTACCGCAGACAAGCACCTTGGGGCACAGACCTACGATGTGACAGTGCTTGTTCATCCCGGCGAGAATGAACTGCTGATCGCGCTGGGCGATGGCTGGTACCGCAGCACTTCCGGCGTGGATGGTAACCGCGACCTGTTCGGCAAGGAACTGGCTGTCCTGTTCCAGCTGGAAGTGGATGGAACGCCCGTCTGTGTTTCGGATAATGCCATGGAAGCAACCCAGTGCGGCCCCATCCGCCAGAACGATCTGCAGCAGGGCGAAGTGTACGATGCCCGGCTGGAAGGAAAACTGACCGGCTGGCACGGCGTGAGGACTGCGCCCAACACGCTCCCCCTCGTTGGCATGAACACCGTGCCCATCCGGGAACAGGAAACCTTCACGGGCAGGCTGCTGCGCACCCCCAACGGCGAGACCGTGCTGGACTTTGGCCAGAACATGGCTGGCTATGTGGAGATGAAGCTGACTGCCCACGAAGGTCAGAAGATCAATCTGCTCTGCGGCGAAACGCTGGACGAGAACGGCAACTTCACCCAAGAGAACTTTCAGGACCGGAACCGCCACAAAGAGGGCGGCACGGCACAGCTGCTGGAGCTGATCTGCAAAGAGGGCGAAAACCACTATAAGCCCAGCTTTACCATCATGGGCTTCCGGTACGCAAAGGTGGAAACGGACATCGACCTGACCGGCGCAGAGTTTACCGCCCATGCCGTCTATTCGGAGATGCCGGTGACCGGCAGTTTTGGGTGCGGCAATACTGATGTGAGTCAGCTGGTGCGAAACAGTGTGTGGAGCCAGAAGAGCAATTTCTGTGATATCCCCACCGACTGTCCTACCCGTGAGCGTGCCGGCTGGACGGGCGACATGGGGGTGTTCATTGAAACCGGTCTGACCCTGATGGATTGCTACCCGGTGGTGGAAAAATGGCTGGCAGAATGCCGCCTGAACCAGTACCCGGATGGACGCATGGCAAACATTGCCCCGCCCACCAGCCGCCCCGGTTATATGACCCCCATGCTCTGTATGTCGGCGGGCTGGGGCGATGCCGCCATTCTGGTGCCCTACGCTCTTTATCAGCGTACCGGCGACCGCAAGATCCTGGCAGACAACTACGAGATGATGCAGAAGTGGTATGCGTTCCTGCTGGGTCGTGCCCAGCAGACCACCGAGGAGCAGCAGACCGGGGCATACGCCAAGTACACGGTGCTGAACGGTCTGGACTACGGCGAATGGTGTGAGCCGGGCATTACCCCCATGCAGGCGATGATGAACCCGCGCAAAAGCGTGGGTACGGCGTATCTGGCTTATTCCGGGCGGCTTCTGGCAGAAATTGCACAGGCGCTGGGCAAGGCAGAGGACGCAGCGCAGTACCGTGACACAGCAGAAAAGGCGGTAAAGGCATACCGCGCTGCCTTTACGGACAACGGAACCATCACTTCTGACCGCCAGTGCGAATATGTCCGCGCCATTGCCTTTGCACTGCTGGGCGAGGAGGAGAGCCAAGCCGCTGCGGATACCCTGAACCGGATGGTGGCGGAAAACGGCTACCACCTGAACACCGGTTTCCTTTCTACGCCCTTCCTCTGCGAGGTGCTGGCAAAGTATGGCCATGCGGACACCGCTTACAAGCTGCTGCTGCAGGATACCGCCCCCAGCTGGCTCTATGAGGTCAAACAGGGCGCTACCACCGTCTGGGAAACGTGGACGGGCATTGACACCAATGGACACCCCAGTGAATCCCTGAACCATTACTCCTACGGTGCTATCTGCGGCTGGCTGTTCGGCGGTGTGTGCGGCATTCATCTGGCGGGCCAGACCCTGACCATCGCTCCCACCCCGAACCCTGCACTGGGTTGGGCAAAAGCGGTGTACGATTCCCCGGTGGGGCGCATTGAAAGCGGCTGGCAGTATGCAGGCGATGCCGTGACCTACACCATCACCGTGCCCTGTAATCTGACCGCAGAGGTTGCCCTCCCGGATGGCAGAAACCTGACCTTGCAGCCGGGAACCCATACCCTGTAACGCAGAAATATTCCCCGCAAAACACAGCGCCCCACACCGGAAGGAGTAACCGGTGCGGGGCGTTGCTTTTATGGGGTAATGAAGAAGAAAATGATGAGAAAATGGCAGATCAGAATTTTTGTGCAAGGTATTTTGCACTGAGCTGGAAGCTCTTGACAGGGGAATTGTCCACCCAGTTGCGGTGGCTTTCCAGAATGACGGCATCCACACCCGTGGCAAGAGCCTGTGTCATCAGGCTGTCCAGATCCATGTTGCCGGTGCCCAGCTCCATACTGTCGGTTTTCAGAATGGGGGTAATGGCGCTGCCAGTGATGCGGGTGCCACGGTCGTTGATGTGCCACAGCTTCATACGCGAGCCAAGCCGCTGCATCCACGTCAAGGCGTTTGCGCCGCCCTCGGTGAACCAGTAGCTATCAAACTCAAAGTTAACGAAGGCTGGATCGGTTTCCTCTAAAAGAATATCGTAAGCGCGCTTGGCTGCGTTCACATGCCGCAGCTCGCAGTTGTGGTTGTGGTAGAGCAGGTGGATGCCCTCTTTTTGCAGGGTCTCGCCCGCCTTGTTCAGACGTTTGGCCAGTTCGTGCATCGTGGTTTCATCGCCATAATCAAAGCGGTACATCCCGGTGATGACCACATACTCCGTGCCAAAACTTTTTGCTTCCTCGGCCACTGCATGGGCATCCCGTTCCAGACTGCCAAGGTCGGTGTGCAGGCTGACTACCTTCAGACCGGCTTCCTGCACCAGCTTGTGCCAGTCCAGATTACCGCCCTTTCCCACCGGCATTCCGGCGGCTTTGGTCAGCAGCTTTACCACAAAGCCAATGGGATGGATCATAAATCCACACAGTTCAATGCCGTCGTACCCGGCGGCTTTCACGGCGGCAAGGGTCTCTTTGGCCTGCTGCTCGTTGTTCAGTACAGTGCCCAGCATAAATTGCTGCACGGCTTTGATGGGCATGATTTACCCCTCCAGTTTGAATGTCTTGCCCGGCGTGATGCCGTTTTCGTTAAAGCTGTCCACGCAGATGTAGTATTCCTGCCCGGCGGTCAGGGTGGAAAGGGTCACTTTGTCTGCATCGTAGACCAGCCAGCTCAGATAGAGCTTGTCGGGTGCAACGCCATAGCGGACATTGCAGCCCTGCGCGTTTTCGATATGCTGCCAGCTGATCTTTGCGTCCAGTGCATCCACACGAATCCCGGCGGCTTCTGCCTGTGGGGGCTTTGCGCCTTCGCCGTTGCCGAACACCCGCAGGCCGCTGATGCGCAGTGCCTGTCCGTAGGGCAGCGCACCGCCGGTCACCCGGACATACCGTGCCCGGATGCCGTCCGCAAACTCAAAGTAGCCGTTGGAACACTCCCGGTCAACCGTTTCGCAAATCGTCCAGTCTGCTCCGTTCACACTGGTTTCTACCGTGTAATGGGAGATCCGCGGTCGGGTCTCGATGTGGCGGGTCTTGCGGGTATCGCCGTAGCTGTCGGCCGGGAAGTCCACCACAAGCTTTTCATCTGCCATATTTACCTGAATGGCGCGGATATCACTCTCTTTGCCAAGGTCCACGCAGAGCCATTCGCCCGGCTCTGTACCAGCGGCGCTCCACCAGCTGCGGCAGTCCTCGTTGACGGCCAGTGCCGGGCTGCTGCCCTCGGCAGTGCTGGAAGCCGTGACCGGCTTTTTGTAGCTCAGCAGCATCCATTCCGGCTGCTGGCTGGCGGCATCGAATTTGCCAGCCGGGATGCGGTGCGGGTAATCGGCAAAGTTCTGGTTGCAGTAGAGAACCCCGTCCTTGTCGAACCCGGCAGGGAACAGCCCCACCCGGCGCTCAAAGTCATAGTTGACGGAAATGCGCATGGTAGAGGCGTGCCACCAGTTGCCATAGCGGTCGGCAATGGTGCTGCCGTGGCCTGCGCCGGTGATGAATCCGCCGGGTTTTGCGGAAAACGGGTTGGATGCCTGCCGCACAAAGGGACCCAGCGGAGAAGTGGAGGTGTATACACCATCGGCGTAAGTGTTGTACTGGGTGCCGGGGCAGGCGTATTGCAGGTAATAGAGGCCGTCATGCTTCGTCATAAAGGCACCCTCAATGTAGGGTTTGCCCACGGCGTTGAACATGGCAGTCAGGCTTTCGGCGCTCAGGCCGGGGATGTTTGCCATCTGCGGCGGAAGATCCAGCTTGCCGGTTTCCGAGTTATAGAACTGCTTCATGGACTGGTACAGCACGCTGGCTTCCCGGTCCACAATGCCGTTGTCGCCGGGGCGTTCGTAGCCCAGTACGGTTTCATTGCCGAAGATCAGCTCCTGCTTTTCACCGATGGGGGTCATGGTGTCCGGGTCCATCTCCACGCCGTAGATGGGCGTAGTATTGGAGCAGCCCCAGTAGAAGTACACCCGGCCATCATCATCGCAGAACAGGTCCGGGTCCCAGAAAGCAAAGGGCGCAGATACTTCGGTAAACGGCTCGGTCAGGGGGTCGGCGGTGCGCAGGATGGGACAGTTGCGCCCCTTGCGGCTGGCGCAGAAGTACAGGTGATCGCCCACCTGCCGCACATCGGGGGCATAATCGTAGATCAGCAGATCTGGGTCTGCATGGAAGTCCCAGTGCAGCAGGTCGTCCGAATACCAGAAGCCTGCCGACATGGAAACAAAGAGGTAATATTTGCCCTTGAAGGATACCAGCGTGGGGTCTGCACCCTCCCGGAAACCTGCTGTACGGGGACCTTCCTTCATGTGCTGGTAACGGTAACCCAGATCAAGGGGGTTACAATAGGTTTGTTTCATCGAATCACTCCTTGGAAATGCCCTGCAATACACGGTTCAGCTGCTTGATATCCTCTTCCGAAGCGCCGGCCTGCATCAGCATGGATTCAATGGTCATCCGCCGCATGGCACGCTCCATCATCGCCACCAGAGCCGGGTTGTCCTTCACGGCGGCGGCAACATCTCCGCGGGCAGCGGCGGCTTTATCGGAGATCTGCTTCAGAATGGGACCAACTTTCGGGTCTGCCGTGGCGGCAGCCATGTTGTCCTTGACCGACCAGCAGCTTTCGTCCAGCTCGCCGTCAAACCAGTTGGCCACGTTCTTGCGGTTGTCCATGGCGTAATCCGGGTTGGGGGCGTCCACCTTGTTCACCAGGATCACGCTGCTGTGCTCACCGGAGCGTGCCTCAATGCTGTGTTTGCCGGTGATGGGCAGCTGGAAGGTGAACACCTTGTCGCCCTTACGGGTCTCCACCAGCTGACCGTCCTTGTACAGCGAGACCTCCGGCAGATTGGAGTATACCTTGATCTCGGTCACATCCTCGGCGCGGTCCACATAGCGGCTGCCGCACAGGTGCACGAACGGCTCTTTGCTCCAATAGGCCTTGTAGAGATAGAAGGGGTCTTTTTTCAGCTTGCGGTCAAAGGTGACAAGGCCCTTCTGGTTCTCGCCGTGCTTGCCGCCCTCATCACGGCCATCGGCGGCAAAATCAAACATATTCCACGCATGGGTCGCCCACAGCCACGGGCGGTCGGCGATCATCCTGGCCATGTGCTCGTGGTAAATGCACTGGTAGCTCTCGGTGTAGTCGCCCTTTTCCGGGTGGCTGTTCTGGTACTGGGGGTTGGCATCTGCGCCGTACTCCGATAAGCCGATGCAGCGGTCAGGGTAATCGGCATGGTACTTATTAAAGAACTCGTCGTTCTGCTCCAATTCTCCCAGATACCAGCCAAAGTAAAGGTTGTAGCTGTTTACGTCCGGGATCTCCAGAATGGGGCTGGTGGTCTCCAGCATGAACACGTTTGCCATGGTGGTCTTGCGGGTGGAGTCCAGCTTGTGCGCCAGCTCGTTCAGCAGACGGTGGTTTTCCAGCAGATCCTCGTTGACAGCAGAAGCAGCGGTGATCTCGTTGGACAAGCCCCACACGGCAATGCAGGGGTGGTTGTAGTTCTGGACGATCAGCTCTTCCATCTGGGTCAGGGTGTTGGCACGGCCGTTGGGCATGTGCATGGTGATGTAGGGGATCTCTGCCCAGATGACAAGACCCTTTTCATCACACAGGTCGTAGAAATACTGTGCGTGCTGATAGTGTGCCAGCCGGATGGTGTTGGCGCCCATTTCCAGAATGATGGAGATATCCTCCTCCATCATTTCGTTGGTCAGGGCAATGCCCGCACCTTTTCGGTCCTGGTGGCGGGAAACACCGCGCAGCGGATATTCCCTGCCATTCAGGATAAAGCCCTTCTGGGGGTCAATCTCAAACTTGCGGCAGCCGAACCGGGCGGAGGTCTCCTCGCCATTGTCCAGCTTGGCAGATACGGTGTAGAGGAAGGGGTCGTCCACGCCATCCCACAGATGGGCGTTGTTCAGCGTGAAAACAACCTTTGCGGTGCCCTTTTCCACCGGGGCGGTGAGGGTTTGACCCTCCAGTGCAAAGGTCACGTTCTGTGCGTCCACCACGGCGGCTTCCACGGTGATCTCAGAGGTCCTGGCAGCGAGGTCTGTGACGATGGGGGTCACCTTCAGTGCCGGTGCGCCATTAGCGGGCAGGGCAAAGTGTTCTGCCGGGACGATATGCAGGGTCACATCCCGGTAAATGCCGCCGTAGAAGGTAAAATCGGCTTTCTGGGGATACACGGTGTCGTTGTCGCTGTTGTCCACGGAAATTGCCAGCAGATTTTCCTCTTTGAGGTGGTCGGTCAGGTCTACCCGGAAGGTGGAGTAGCCGCCCTTGTGCTCGGCCAGCTTTTCACCGTTCAGGTAAACGGCGGCGGTCATGGCTGCGCCGTCCAGCTGCAAAACAGCCTTGCCGCCTGCCGGGATGGTGGGCTTTGCCAGGGCCAGCGTATACCAGCAGGTGCCGCGGTAGTAATCGTTGCCGCCGTCCTGACCGTCCACTGCGTTCCAGGTGTGGGGCAGGGCAATGGCCTCACCCATAACAGCGGTGGGGATGCCAGGGTTCTCCTTGGTAAAATGCCAGTCGCTCTGATTCAACAGGATGGTCTTGCTCATGGTAAAAACTCCTTTATATTTATAAAAGATGGATAGAATCAGCAAAAACCGAAAGAGCGTATGAGCCCTTTCGGTCTTTGCAGGGTGTTACTGCATCTGTTCTGCAATTACTTCATGACGAAGGGCTTCTTTCTTATCTGCGATGCGCTTCTGGACGTTGACCATTTCTTCCTTGGTCAGCGGGCAGCCCAGCATGGCGATCAGGGTGATGACCCAGCCCAGCATGGGCAGACCGAACTTGATGGCAAGGGTCATCCAGAAGATGCCGCTGGTGTAGGGATCCGTGGGCTGGGGCATGGTGGTGGTGTAACCCAGAAGGGCGACCGCACCGGTGGCGATGACAGCAGCCACCGAGGTGATGAGCTTGTCCACCAGACTGTAAGTACCAGAAACGACAGCCGGGATATAGCGGCCGCTGCGGTCCAGCTCGTAGTCAATGGTATCGGCCATGTAAGAAGTGTTGGAGGTGGTAATGCACATCATGGAACCATTCTGCAGCAGAGTCAGCAGGACGTAAACGATCATGTTCCAGCTGCCGATCACACCGATCTGACGAGTGTCGGTAAAGATGAAGAACAGGAACAGCACAGAGGCGATGGCCATGCTGACGCAGGTCCAGGTCACGATGCCCTTCTTGCTGCCATTTTTGCCCACATACTTTGCACCGAAGGCCGCAAAGAAGATGGAAGGCACCATGCTAATCACGCCAAGGGTGGTAGCAAGACTCATGTTGCCGATGAGGATGCCGTTCAGCATCGTGTTGATGATGGCCTGGCTGCCTACCTGCTGTGCCAGCTTATCGGAAGCGTTGGAGGCGATGTAGCACTGCAGGGGCTTGTTGTGCTTGAGCACCTCAAGAATATCCGCAGTTTTCAGCGGCTCGTGTTTTTTGCTGGTGCCCTCGAAGTTTTCGGGCTTATCGTAGGCGGAGATACCGGCGCAGACGATCAGGGTGCCGATACCGGCAATGATCAGCACGATGGTGCAGACCGTGCTGAGGAAGTCCTGATTAAAGGTGCCGCCGCACTTGGGCAGGATGACGGTGTAGATCAGCATGCTCATGCCCATGGGCACGGCGTAGTTCAGTGCAGTGGTCCAGACACCGATGGTGGGACGCTGGCGGGGATCGTTGGTCATAATAGCCGGCAGGGTCTGGGCGGTCATGTTGGTGACGGTATAGCCGATGATGTAAATAATGTAGGTCAAAACGAACACCGGCAAGCCGAAGCCCTTGCTGGAGCACAGGTTGAACATACACAGCAGGCCGACAGCCTCGATCAGGTAGCCGCTGATCAGCAGAATGCGCAGCTTGCCGAAACGGGTGTTGACGCGGTCGTAGACGAACGCCAGCATCGGGTCGGTAAAACCGTCCAGAATGCGAGCCAGCATCAGGATGATGCCCACGGCTGCAGTGGTGATGCCGTAGCCGATGCTGGCAGAATAACTGGCCATACCGATCAGGGAATAGATGCTCATGCCTACAAAAGCGTTGCAGGCGTAACAGATGATCTGCCAGAGCTTTGCACGGCGGTACTGGACGCCGTCTACTTCACTGGCACTGGGTTTCTTTTGGAACATAATGATTTTCCTCCTTTTTGTGTGAACTGAGTTCCGCTTTCTCTGACACCAGAATAACAGAATGCAACAGCCACTGCCGGATGAAAAACGATAGTTAAGGATAAAAATTCGTGCAATAATTTGTGGTGCGTGAATTTACATCCGCCTTCGCGATTTATTGTCCCATAGGAGAAAAACAGGTCTGCTACAATAGTCTCAACAAGCAACACGCAGGAAGGGAGAACCATCATGCAGAAATTTGAAAAAGGCTTTTTCATCGGTGCTGCAACAGCAGCCCATCAGGTAGAAGGCAACAATACGAAGAGTGACTACTGGGCACAGGAGCAGCTGCCCCATTCCAGCTTTACGGAGCCCAGCGGCATTGCCTGTGACCATTATCATCGGTACGAAGAAGATATCAAGCTCTTGGCTGATGCCGGGCTGAACGCCTACCGCTTTTCTATCGAGTGGGCACGGGTGGAGCCGGAGGAAGGAAAGTTCGATCCGGAAGCTATCGAGCATTACCGCAAGGTGATCGCCTGCTGCAAAGCGCATGGCGTAGAACCCATCGTCACCCTGCTGCACTTCACCAGCCCGAAATGGCTCATCTGCAAGGGCGGCTGGGAAACCGAAAGCACCGTAGAGGATTTTAAACGTTATGTGACCTATGTGATGGAACAGCTGGGCAGCGAGCTGCGCTATGTCTGCACCATCAACGAGGCCAATATGGGCTTGCAGCTGGCCGCGATCTCCAAGCGGTTCCGTCTGATGGCAGAACGGGCTGCCCAAAATGCCGCATCAGCCGGAAAGTCTGCCGAGGGCACGGTGCAGGTGGGCATGAACTTCCAGAAGATGATGGAAAACATGAAGTATGCCGCCATGGAGAATACACAGGCGTTCGGCACACCCCAGCCGCAGATCTTTGTCAGCGAGCGCACCCCGGAAGGCGATCTGCTGGTGATGCGTGCCCATGCAGCCGCACGGGATGCCATCAAAGCCCTCTGCCCGCAGGTCAAGGTGGGTCTGACCCTCTCGCTGCACGACTTGCAGGCACTGCCCGGCGGCGAAGCCTTTGCCGAGGCCGCATGGCAGGAGGAGTTCACCCATTATCTGCCTTATATCAAAGACGATGATTTTCTGGGTGTGCAGAACTATACCCGCACCCTTTATGGCCCGCAGGGGCAGCTGCCGGCACCGGAGGGCGCAGAACTGACCCAGATGGACTACGAGGTCTATCCGCAGGCACTGGAACACGTCATTCGCAAGGTGGCAGAGGAATTCAAGGGTGACCTGATCGTGACTGAAAACGGCATTGCCACCGCCGATGATACCCGCCGTGTGGCGTTTATCCGGCAGGCACTGGATGGCGTGCAGCACTGCATCGCCGACGGCATCCCGGTGAAGGGATACTTCCATTGGAGTCTGATGGACAACTTTGAGTGGCAGAAGGGCTATGCCATGCAGTTCGGACTGATCGCCGTGAACCGTGAAACCATGGAACGGACCGCAAAGCCCAGCCTTGGGGTGCTGGGTAGTTACGCAGAAAGATAAGCTGCAATAGCAAAAAACAGGCTGCGGAAGATGCTTCTTGCAGCCTGTTTTGGCTCAGTGGGAAAGATGCAGACCGTGGACACCATTCGCAACCACGGCGGCAATTACGTTGATGTGCTTTTGCGCCAGTTTTGCATCGGTGTTCAGAAGCCCGGAAAGACCGTTCATTACAAAAATCAGGATCGCACCGACATTTTCATATTGAGAAGGCTCGATGTTATCGCTTTTGATCTGTTCCAGAACGGCATCCCGCAAATGCTGTGTAAAGCGGTTCATCGCGGATGCAGGAACCACACCGAGATAATCGGTCGCCTGCTGGAGATTAGCAAACATCTCCCGCACAAAAGCCTCCGGCGTATCCAGCAGCTGCTGTGCGCCGCCCATATTGTCGCAGACGAGCTGGACCGTTTGCCGCTCCATTTCGGCGGTGAGGGCATCCAGCGTTTCATAGTGGGAATAAAAGGTCGTTTTGTTGATCTCGGCCCGTTCGGCAATTTCTTTGACCGTGATCTTTTCGATCGGCTTCTCCCGCAGCAGGGCAACAAACGCTTTCTGAATGGCACGCTTCGTTTTTTTGACCCGGATATCCATAGAATTCCTCCATCAATTGATTTCATAAATGGTGCTTAACCAACGCTTTGAACGTGATTCGTTGCTTAAACACCGGATACGCCGGAAACTGCTGATTGCGGCCCCTGCGGCGCAGTGCTATTATAGCACCACAGAGACGGATAAGCAACTAAGAGTTGCAAATCTGATTCGTAAATACGATAAATCATCGGGAAACCATCCACGATGAAGTGGAATGGCTGAAGCAGAACAATATGATCTGAGAAAAAGGAGAGTATATAGGATGGATTTTAACAGTGTCAAAGGCAAAGTGGCCATCGTCACCGGCGCAAGCCGTGGCATCGGCCGGGCCATTGCCGAGTGCTTTGGCGAAAACGGCATGAAGGTGGTCTGTGCAGCCCGCAGTGCAGAGCAGGGGCGGGCTGTGGCAGACGGCATCTGCGCCAAGGGCGGCGATGCCATCTTTATCCAGACCGATTGCAGCAAGGCTTCTGCCATCAAAGAACTGGTGGATAAGACGGTGACGCACTACGGCAAGCTGGATGGCGTTGTCAGCAACGCAGGCATCGGCATGGGCGGCACACCGCTGCATGAGTATGAGGTAGAGGATTACGAGAAGATCTTCTCCCTGAACAGCGAGGGTGTCTTTGCCGGGATGAAGTACGGCGCAGAGGCAATCCTCAAGAGCCACAGCGAAGGCGGATTCCTCATCAATGTGGCATCGGTGGCGGGTCTTGTGCCCCAGCGTGGACAGGCGCTGTACAGTGCCACCAAGTTCGGCGTGGTCGGCATGACCCGCGCAGCGGCGCTGGATTACGCAGAATACGGCATTACCGTCAACGCCATCTGTCCCGGCTACACCAGAACCAGCATTTTCGGGGATGCACCGGCTGCGGCCATGGACTTCTTTGCAGCCGACTGCCCGGCAAAGCGGATGGGCGACCCGGAGGAGTGCGCTGCATTGGCACTTTTCCTTGCCAGCGGTCTGGCACGGTACATCACTGGTGCAGCCATCCCGGTGGACGGCGCACTGTCTGCCGGACACCAGAGCATCAGCAGCTGGAAGCACCCGGAAATTTTGACCGGCGGCAAGCTGAACAGCCAGAGCACGATTGCAGCACTGATGGAAAACGAGGCCGCAAAAGCCATCGTGGAGCAGTACCTGCCCGGTTTTGCCGACAACCAGCAGGCAAAAGCTGCCTACGGCATGACATTTGGCAAGATCGGCCCTATGCTTGGGTTGCCGGAAACGGCGCTGAAAGCACTGCTGGATGCGCTGGACAACCTGTGACCGAAGCAGCTCGGAAAGCCTCTTTGACAGGGGCTTTCGTTCTGCCTGCGTGCGGTTGATTTTTGGGAGGAGACCATGAAAAACGAAGCACTTTTCCGTACCGGCTCTGTCTGGAAATCCATCATTTCCATGGCGGTGCCCTCCATTATCATTATCCTTGTCATGGTGCTGTACAACATGGCGGATATGTTTTTTGTGGGCTGTCTGGGCGATACCGCACAGGTGGCGGCGGTCTCCGTTGTGGGACCGGTGTTTTCGATCCTTGCGGCAGTGGCGACCATGCTTGGCGCAGGCAGCAGCGCCATCATTGCACGCTGCTTTGGCGCAGGCGAGATCGAGCAGGGCAAGACCTGCTCCTCGCTCTGCTTCTGGAGCAGCTTTTTTCTGGGCGTTCTGGTCAGCATCGGTCTGCTGGTGAGCAGAGTGCCGCTTCTGGGGGTGCTGGGCTCAAATGCAGAATTTTTTCCCTATGCAGAGCGGTATCTTCAGGTCCTTGCACTGGGTGCGCCGCTTTTTATCCTGTCCAACAGCATGGCGATGCTGGTGCGTGCAGAGGGCGCAGTAAAAGAAGGCCTGATCGGCAATCTTCTGGGCACGCTGGTCAACTGCATTTTTGACCCGCTGTTCATTCTGGTGCTGAACTTCGGCGTCAGCGGTGCGGCTGCTGCCAGTGTGCTGGGCAATCTTGTGGCAACGGGCTGCTATCTGCGCTACATCGTCAAACACGGCACGGTGCTGACCGTTGATTTCCGTCCTGCCCTGAAAAAGCCGCAGATGCTGGGTGAGATGCTGGCCATTGGTCTGCCCAACGGGATCAGCAGCCTGCTGGCAGGGTTTGCCTCCTCCTTCAGCAACCGGCTGCTGGTGACCCACGGCACGGCGGCGGTCGCAGCCATGGCGGCAGCGGGCAAGACGACCATGATCATCAGTATGATCGCCATGGCGATCTGCATGGGGTGCCAGCCGCTTCTGGCGTACAGCTACGGCGCAGGTGACATAAAGCGCCTGAAGCAGCTTTTGAAAGATCTGATCCTCCTGACCGTTGTTTTTGGTGTGCTTGCCGGGGCAGCCAGCTTTGCCGGACGCAATGCCTTGATCGGGATGTTCATCAAGGAAGAAGGGGCGTTCCGTCTGGGGACGCAGTTGGTGGTCTATCTGGTGCTGGGCAGCCCGGTGATCGGTCTGACCTATCTGGCAACCAGCCTGCTGCAATCCGTAGGCAAGGCAAGTGGTGCGGTGGTGCTCTCTCTTTTGCGGCAGGGGCTGCTGCTGATCCCGCTGCTGTACCTGATGAATGCGCTTTGCGGGGTGCAGGGCATTGCGGCGGCGCACCTGATGGCAGACGTGGGCGCTGCGGTCATCTCCGCAGGCATTCTGCTGCACTGGCTCCGGGCATCGGTAGAAAAAACGGCAGAAGTATGATATACTGTTTCCATCAATGAGCCGGAGGGATTAGGCATGGATGTTCTCCAGAATATGATGCTGTTTTCCGAACTTGTCCAGTGCGGCGGAAATGTATATACATGGTGCTATGATGCACAGGGAAAGCTCTTGCGGAGCAACTGCCCGGACGAGGCATTTCTTGCCAGTGCATTTGAACTGTTCGGCTGCAAACAGCGGATGCTGGAGCATGGGGATCGGGACGATGTACCTGTTACCTTGGGGACGGCATTGGGTCTTTTGTGGGGCGCAGCCTTTGAAAAGGAAGAGGGAAAACTGAAGCGTGTCTGTGTCATCGGGCCGGTGTTCTATCAGGATGTGACAATGCGCGGGATCGAGGAAGGGCTGAAATATTACAGCAAGCTGGAGATCAGTGTGGCATGGACGATCCAGCTTTACAAAGCCCTTGAAAAAGTTCCTACCCTGCAAAACACCATTATGAACCGCTATCTGCTGATGATGCACTACTGCCTGACCGGGCAGCGGCTGGAACTGAGCAGTGTGAACAGCAGTGCAGCACAGGACGAACGGCTGAAAAGCTCTGCCATCCCACACGACCGGCATAAAATCTGGATGGCAGAGCAGGGAATGCTGCAGATGGTCCGCACCGGAGATATGAATTACAAGCAGGCACTTTCCAACAGCATGAGCATGAGTGCAGGTGTGCCGGTGCAGAGCAGCGATGTTCTGCGCCAGAGCAAGACTTCCATCATCGTGTTCACCTCGCTGGTGTGCCGTGCCGCCATTGAGGGCGGCCTTTCCCCGGAGGAGGCGTACTCGCTGGGGGACAGCTACATTCAGGCGGCAGAATCCGCAAAATCGTTGGATGAACTGAACCCGCTTGCAATGATGATGTACGATGATTTCATTCGGCGTGTCCACAAACACCGGACGAACCCTAACCTCAGTATGCAGATCCAGAAATGTGTGGATCATATCGAGATGAATCTGGACAAAAAGATCGTGGCGGAAGATCTTGCCGCTCTGGTGGGCTACACGGAATACTACCTCACCCATAAATTCAAGGAAGAAACGGGTCTGAGCGTCACGAACTATGTGAAGTTTGCAAAGGTCGAACGCGCGAAGGTTCTGCTGAAAAGCACAACGCTCAGCGTCCGGGAAATTTCCGAGCAGCTTGGCTTTGCCACCCGCAATTATTTCAGCGCAGTCTTTCAGCAGGTCACCGGAAAAACACCCATGGAGTTCCGGGAAACATAAAGCAGAACAGGCATCCTGCGTTACCGTTTGGCGGTATCGGACAGGATGCCTGTTCTGCTAGGATGAAGAAAAATGGGGGAGAGTGGCTCAGTTAAGGAACTTCTCGTTCAGGGTCACGCCAAAGTCGTGGGCAATGGCGCGCAGGTCATCGTCGGTGATGGTCTGCCGGATGATGCCGCCGCCCATGGAGAGCACCTTGACGTAGATCTCGGCGCTCTTCTCGATGGTGTGGGCCAGACCAAAGGTGATGTCAAAGTCCGGACCGGAGGCAAACAGACCGTGCTGTGCCCAGATGGCTGCCTGATAGTGCTTCATCAGTTCGCTGGTAGCAATGGCAATATCTGCCCCGCCGGGCACCATCCAGGGGCAGACACCCACGCCCTCCGGGAACACCACCGGGCACTCGGTGGCGCTCTGCCACAGGGCACGGGTGAAGTCCCGGTCGGTCAGGGGCAGGATGTAGGTCAGGGCAATCACGTTGGTGGCGTGGCAGTGGTAGATGACGCGGTTTGCGCCATTGGTGGCAGCCTTGCGGACGCTGTGGTTCATAAAGTGGCTGGGAAACTCGCTGGTAGGCTTTGCGCCGCCCTCCAAGCCCCAGACGATGCGCCAGCTGTCGCCCTTTTCGTTGATCTCCACAATGCCGATGCTGTGGACAGGGTCTGGCTCCACGTTGCGGAAAAACTTGCCGGAGCCGGTGGTGATGAAATACTCCCCCGCCAGATTATCTGCCTGCACCCCCATGTTCACCCACTCCCGGGGCTGCGGATCAAAGAAGGGGCGGCACTGTGCCACTTCCTCCTCCTTCATGCGGTAGGTCAGGTTGCCGCCGTTGCGCTCGTGCCAGCCCTGCAGCCAGCCATCGTTGCACATCCGCATAAAGCCTTTTACAATCTCAATATCCAGAATACCCATCTTCAAAAACCTCTCTCATTCAAATGCGCTTGCTCAGCACGTTCTGCTCGTACTTTTTGACTTCCTCAAACCATGCGCCGTCTACCGGCACACCGTTCCGGCGGCAGTATTCGTCCCAGACCTCCCCAAAGGGCAGGGTCTTCAGCTCCTCCTGCCGCACCATCAGCTCGGTAAACTGGTTGGTGTCCTGCAGCTCCTTCAGTGCCGCATGGGGGGTACACAGGGCAGACAGCAGTGCCTTTTCCACGTTGCGGAAGCCCACCGTCCATGCGGAAATGCGGTTGATGGAGGCATCAAAGTAATCCAGTGCAATGTTCACCCGGCCGTCCAGACCGCCGCAGCGGATGATCTCCTTGCAGATCTCCTTCGTTTCATCGTCGAACAGCACTACATGGTCGGAGTCCCAGCGGATGGGGCGGGTGATGTGGAGTGCGATCTCCGGGAAGAAGGTCAGCAGGGCAGGGATCTTATCGCTGACCACCTCGGTGGGGTGGTAGTGGCCGTTATCCATCAGGGGAATGCACTTTTCCCGGTTGAAGGCGGCGTAGCTCAGGGCAAACTCAGCGCTGCCCACGGTGTACGCCTCCACACCGATGCCGAACACCTTGCTCTCGATGCAGGGCTTTACCAGCTTGAAGTCGTAAGGTTCGCTCAGGATCTCGTCAATGCTGGCCTTATAGCGGTCCCGGGGACCTTTGCGGTCCGCCGGGATGTCCTTGAAGCCGTCGCCTGTCCAGATGTTCATGGTGCAGGGCTGCCCCAGCTCCTCAGCCAGATACTGGCTGATGCGGATACAGGCCTTGCCGTGCTCCACCCAGAATTTCCGGGTCTCCTCGTTGGGGCTGGCAAGGGTCAGAGGATCGCACTTGGGGTGGGAGAAAAAGGTGGGGTTGAAGTCTGCGCCCAACCCTCTTGCCTTGCAGAAATCCACCCATTTTTTGAAGTGCTTCGGCTCCAGCCTGTCCCGGTCCACCCATGGGTTTTCCTCGTCAAAAATGGCGTAGGAGGCATGGAGGTTGATCTTTTTGGTGCCGGGGCAGAGGGACAGCACCTTGTCCATGTCGGCCATCAGTTCTTCCGGGGTGCGGGCACGTCCGGGGTAGTTGCCGGTGGTCTGGATGCCGCCGGTCAGGGGCTTGGTGGGGTCGGTGTCAAAGCCCCGGACGTCATCTCCCTGCCAGCAGTGCAGGGATATGGGCACGGTCTTTAACCGGGCAATGGCGGCTTCGGTGTCCACACCAATGGCGGCGTAGCGGGCTTTTGCTTCTGCGTAGCTCATAAAGTTCCTCCTTCAGGAATGCTCATCTGAATCTTCAAATTGCCGATGGCGGTGGCCTCAATGGGCAGCGCCACCACCTGTTTTCCGGTATATTGGGCGGTCAGCTCGTTCAGGGTGGCGTTCTTTGCGCCGCCGCCTGCGATGTACAGCTTATCCCAGTGCTGCCCGGTGAGGGTTTCCAGCTCCCGGAATGCTTCCCCGTAGCAGTACGCCAGCGAATGATAGACGCTGTTGATGAGGTCGGCATCCGTGGCCGGGGCTTCGCCGGTCTCGGCAAGGGCGGCTCTGATCTCTGCGCGCATATCCTGCGGGGCAGAGAACCGGGCTGCGTTCACATCAAAAATGCGGGTGTAGGTGCTGGTTTTTGCCAGCTCCACCATCTGGGCAAAGGAGATGCCCAACTGCTTTTGCAAGCACTGGATGATCCACAGTCCCATGATGTTTTTCAGGTAGCGGATGTACCCCACGCCGCCCTCGTTGGTAAAGTTTGCACGGCGGCTCTCCGGGCTGGTGATGGGCGTTGCCAGCTTGACCCCCAGCAAACTCCATGTGCCGGAGGAGAGGAACGGCGCAGCCCCCTGTTCCATGGGAATGCCCTCCACGGCACTGGCGGTGTCGTGGAGGGCGCACAGCACCACCTTGGTCTGCCCGCCCACCTCGGCGGCGATGTCTGCTTTCAGAGGTCCCAGCACCGTGCCGGGTGCGGTGAGCTTGGGGAACATCGCCTCCGGCAAGCCCAGAGCCTGCAATATTTCCGGGTCGTACTCCTTGGTCTGGGCGTTCACAAGCCCGGTGGAGGTGGCGTTGGTGTACTCCCGTGCCTTTACGCCGCACAGCTTCCACAGCAGGTATTCCGGGATCATCAAAAAGTCCTCGGCCTGTGCCAGCCGCCCGGCTGTTTTGTCGGCATACAGCTGATAAATGCTGTTGAAGGGCTGGAACTGGATGCCGGTGCGTGCATAAAGCGTTTCAAACGGCAGAATGCTGTGCACCTCATTCAGCACTGCCTGCGTCCGATTGTCGCGGTAGGCGTAGACCGGGGAGAGAGGCTGCCCGTCTTTCAGCAGCACATAGTCCACCGCCCATGTGTCGATGGAAAGGCTCTCAATTTCCGGGTACTTGGCAAAGGCTTCCCGGATGCCCTGCTTCACGTGGACGAACAGGCTGTCGATATCCCATTCCAGATGACCGTCCACCCGCCGGACGCTATTGGGAAAACGATACACTTCCTCGGTGCGGAGAACGCCGTTCTCCATCCATCCCACAATGTGCCGCCCGCTGGATGCGCCAATGTCGATGGCAAGATAGTTTTTGTGCATAATGAGCCTCCTGTGTGGCTTTGACTGCTACCAGTATAGCCCCATGATGCCGCCAATTCCATCCGCAAAGGTGACGCATTTTTTGTGAAAAGTCTACTCTTGCACGGCAAAGGCTGGTGCGCTATACTGAACACAGAAAGAGAGGAATCGGAAAATGCTGACCTACAACATGGATGTGACCCAGGAAAGCGTTTGGAAGCGCACCACCCCCAGCGAAGCAGAGCTGGCACAGCCCTATTACTGCACCGAGGCAGGGGTGTTTTACGCTCAACAGCACTTTTCCACCGCCCGCACCGATAAAGAAAGCTACCTTCTGTTTTACACCCTCCGGGGTGCAGGGCTGATCGAGCAGGGGGAAAGCCATGTGGTACTCAGCACCGGGCAGGCGCTGCTGCTGAATTGCCGCACGCCGCAGAGCTACTGTACCGCCCCGGGGCAAAGCTGCTGGCATCATTACTGGGTGCATCTGGACGGCGCAGGGGTCGCCGCTATGGAGCCGCTGCTGCTGTCGGGCAAAAAACTGACCCCGGTGCAGCTCACCGGGGTCAAGATGCAGGAATATTTTGAGACGCTTTTAGCGCAGATGGAGCGCAGCACCGTGGACAGCATGGTGACCACCGGCTTGGCGCTCCACGAGATGCTGGCCCTGTGCGCCCGTGGCATCCTTGCACAGGCCGAAACCACCAGCGCGCGGCAGGTGATTTTGCAGGCGGCGGAGACCCTGCGCAAAAATTACCAGCAGGAACTTTGCCTTGCCGACCTGCTGGCAGAGGCGCACATGAGCAAAAGCTATTTTCTGCGGCTGTTTCGGCGGTATATGGGCACGACACCGTATAATTATCTGGTCAACTTCCGCATTACACAGGCAAAGGAACTGCTTGTCCTTACCGACCACAGTGTCAGCGAGATCGCCCAGGAAGTAGGCTTTGGTGATGCCAGCAACTTTTCCACCCGGTTTGCAAAAGCCGCCGGGCAAAGCCCACTGCAATACCGCAAAAGTGCGCTGAAGCCGGTGGAGGGGGCACGGTGAGCGGAGGAATTGTGTCAAAATGACACAATTCCTCAGAGTGCTTTCATAGAACCATGGAATGTGAATATTCTGCCTTCAGGGGAGTTCATTTTTTGTGCTGAATCTCGTGAAAAGCGTATAAAAAGCTTGCAATCTTCTGCAAAATGTGATATATAGATTATACGAAACATTGCTTTGAAAGAACGTTCCACCGTTCAATGATGTGTAAAGTGAGGTGCCTGCCATGACCGCCGTGATCTATGCCCGCTATTCTACTGACAGTCAGCGCGAAGAATCCATTGAAGGCCAGATCCGCGAGTGCACCGCCTATGCGGAGAAGAACGGCTTCACGGTGGTGAAGCATTACATTGACCGTGCCATCTCCGCCAAGACCGATAACCGCCCGCAGTTCCAGCAGATGATCAAGGACAGTGAGCGTGGCATCTTTGACATCATCATTGTCTGGAAACTCGACCGCTTTGCCCGAAACCGCTACGACAGTGCCCGGTACAAAACTCAGCTGAAGCGAAACGGCGTGAAACTGGTATCGGCAACGGAAGTCATTTCGGCTGGCCCGGAGGGCATTATTCTGGAATCGGTGCTGGAAGGCTACGCCGAATACTACTCGGCTGACCTGTCTGAAAAGGTCGTGCGCGGCATGACCGAGAACGCTCTCAAGGGCATTTATAATGGTGGCACGATTCCGTTCGGCTACATGATTGATGAGACCCGGCATTATCAGCCCGACCCGTTGTTGGCTCCGTATGTGGAGCAGACGTTCCAGAAGTATGCAGACGGTGCGACCATGACTGATCTGCGGGATTGGTTAAAAGCACACAACATCAAAAATTCGATGGGCGGGGAGATGTCCTATAACACGATTCAGCGGATGTTGAGTAATCGCCGGTACATCGGCGAATTGCGTTTGCGGGATGTGGTGCAGTCCAATGCAATCCCGGCGTTGGTGTCAGGCGAACTTGTCGGGGTAAGACCCCTCCATCTTGCTACGCAAGACCGTTCTGTCGCTTAAAAGCCCCACTGGGGCTTTCATTGCTCCGCTTCGCTGCGCAAACGCGAACCTGTTCAACAAGGTGCAGGAAAAGCTGGCGAAAAACAAAAAAGCCCCTGCCCGTCATAAGGCAGAGGAAAGCTATCTGCTCACCACCAAGCTGTACTGCGGCAAGTGCGGTGCGCTGATGTTCGGAGAAAGCGGTGTCAGCCACACCGGGAAAATGTATACCTACTACAAGTGTGCTGCTGCCAAGAAGAAAAAGACCTGCGATAAAAAGGCCGTGCGGAAACAGTGGCTGGAAGATCTGGTGGTCAACGAAACCATGAAGCTGGTGGAAGATGACGCTTCCATGAATGCCATCATTGCCAAAGTCATGGAATTGCAAAATCAGGAAAGCACGGATTTGCCCATCTATGAAAAGCAGTTGAAGGAAACGGAAGTCGGCATCACCAATATGCTGAATGCCATCCAGATGGGCATTCTGACCAGCTCTACCAAGGAACGGCTGGAAGCTCTGGAAGATCAGCGAAAAGAACTGCAAGCCCGCATTGCAGAGGAACGGCTGGCTAAGCCAAAGATGAAAGAGGAGTTCGTCCGCTTTTGGCTGCTTCGCTTCCGCAAGCTGGATATGACCCAGCCGGAGCAGCGGCAGGCACTGGTGGATACCTTCATCAATGCCATCTATCTCTACGATGATAAGGTTCTCATTACCTTTAATTATAAGGAAGGTACGGAAACGGTCGCTTTCGGGGAAGCCGTGAAAGCAGAGAAAAGTTCGGATATGAGTGCGCGAGGTGCACCACAACAACAAAATCCGAACTTTTTTCCGATAGGAGAAGGGTTCGGATTTTTTGTATTCTTCGGAAAACAGAACGAATCCCTTGCTTCCATCGAAAAACGTCCTAGACCTTATCATAAATTGTTAAGATGGATTACCACAAAAATCGAGCCGTGTCAACAAAAACTTTTGAAAACACGCCACCTTCGTCAGCTTGCAAGAAAACACAAGGGAAACTTTGGTAAAAAGAGAGAGGACAGACGGAAAAAAGGATTTAACTACAAAAAGGAGAATCTGATGAAATAAGAGCAAAACAAGATGGTGCAGAAAATGATTATGGCTAGGCACATTGAAGTTTGTCGTAGGTTATATAATAAAGATAACCGTTCGATAAAATTGTGGATTTTGCTTGGAAGTGAGTTGATTCAGTATGAGTTTAGTGCCTGCCACAACGCATCTGAAGCATCGAACACCGCCACGCTGTACCCGGCAAAGCGGCTTTGAACATCCACAGTCTGGCTGCCGTCGGCGGCAGTGGCATAGCTGCCCAGTTCCAGCGCGGAAAGGGCGGGCAGATCGCTCCACGGCATGAGTTTTGTCTGCCAGTCGGCGCCCAGCTTTTCGCTCAGCGCCCCATAAGCCTGCTCAAAGCCCTCTGGGTCTTCGAGGATCCAGATTTTGCTCTCGCCGTTGGCAAGGTCGGTGTTCAGTTGGGTAGCACCTGCCATCTGGCCGTTCATGTCGGTCAGGGAGGCGTTGGCGCTCCAAGTGTAATTGTTCACCTGCACCACCACAGCACCATCACCGTTGGCATCCTCCGCATAGTCTGCCAGTGCAGTCTGCAGGCGCTGCACAGCCTCATCCGGCAGAGCATCTGCCGTGACCACGGCCACGGTGTAATCGGGGTCTACGGTGGTCAGCAGACCGTGCGCTACATACACCACGCCCACAATGACCAGCGCCGCCACCGCCACGATGCCCCAATTATAATACCACCAGTTGGCGCGGGAGCGCTTTTTCTGCTCCTGCACGGTCAGGGGCTTATCGGGCGCTGCCGGGCGCGGAATGGTGCGCACCGGTACGCCGTACTCCTGCCGCAAAACAGGGAACAGGGTCTGCATGGCGGCCAGCCCCGGCAGCCAGAAGCCGAACAGCACCGCCCAGAACACACTGACCGGGAACAGTAGAATCATGCCGCCGATGCCCGCCAGCAGGATGACGCCTGCCAGTACGCAGCGCGCCGGGGCGGCGGCCAGTAGTCTGCCCGCCCGGCGCAGCAGGCTGTCCGGGGCGGGCAGTTGCAGCGGCAGCACGGCAGCGTAAAGCGTAGTCAGAACCGCCAGCACCAGAAAGTCCAGCGCCAGAAACACCAGAACTGCAAGCCCGGGGTAATACCCCTGTTGTGCGGCGGCTTCAAATACAAAGGCCGATACAAAGCACAGCAGCCCCAGCACCAGCGTGCCAATGCAGCCAAAGGCACCGGCGGCTTTCCAATGGGCGGCAAGGGTCTGCTTTGCCCGGGGCAGCCACTGGGAGGGGTCATTCTGCAAGCTGCGCAGGGCACAGTCGGCAAGCAGCACCATGGCAGGGCCGACCAGCAGACCGGTGACCGCGCTGCACACCACCGTAATCGGCAGCGAGAACAGGGTGACACCCAGCGAGACGCCCAGTGCAGCGGGCAGGCAGAGCACGCAGACCATCAGGTTCGTGCCCAGCAGCTGGCCGAGGTCGCGGCCGACCATCTGGCAAAAGCGTGCAAAGCCTTTTTTCTCCGGCTCGTTTGGGCCTACGCCGTGGCCGTCCCGCCCATAAAGGGCATTGTAGATGCTCATATCACTTCACCTCGGTGCCAAAGGCTTCGATCTGGGTCAGGGCAGGGAAGGGGGAAGTCCCTTCAGCCTGAATCAGGTCTTTCAGCACAAGGCTGTGCACCCGCTTGGGCTCAAAGGTCACGCTCTGGGGTTTGGCACTTTTCACCAGCGGGATGTCCAGTTGGCTGCCGTCGGAAAACTCCACCGTGGCCTTTACCCAGTAGTTGTCGTGGGGGAAATCTGCCCGCTCGGTGATGCGCAGTTCATCCAGCAATACCTCCCGGCCAAAATCCAGCGTCAGGGCAGCGTTCGGGTCGCGGTTGATGCCCCAGCTCTGATAGGGGTACTCGCCGTGGGCACTGTTCTCAAAAATGCCGTCGATGGCGTTGCGGGCGGCAAACACTGCTTCGCCGCGGGTTTCCACGTTGGCGCTGGCGTGGGGATAAAAGCCGGTGTCGCCGTGCGCATCATAGCAGTTGAAGGCCAGATTCCGCCGGGCAGCGATCTCCTCCGACAGCGCAAGGCGCGCCCGGATGACATGACGGCTGCCCACAAAGCTCTTGGGCGAGTAGGTGATGGTCTGCTCCCCGAAGGGAATGTGGAAATTGATCTCCCGCTTGACCACATACACAAGGGCTTCGGGCATGGTGTCCTCGAACTGGATAACGCAGTACTGGCCGGGATGGTCGATCTCCAGCGCCACCCGGTCGCCAGGCTTATAGCAGTTGGTGTAAACAAGGGATACGGCGGTGTCGGCGTCACAGGTCATCAGGGTGTGACCGACTTCGTCCAGAATTTTCAGCTTGATGGTTTCCATGGTGGTTCTCCTTAGTACAATTCGAGACTCAGCATTTTTTGGAAATGCAGGGTGATCTTATAAATCGTTTCCGGCCATGCAGTGCGCAGGCGCGGGTCGGTGATGGGTACGGGTGTGACCTTGGCAGCGGCTTTTTCCGTGTCAAACCGGATACCGCCCAGCGCACCCACCGCAAAACCATCTGCGGCGGGGGATGGCTTCTGTTCGGTGAGCAGGGTCAGCTCCACCGTGCCGGGATAGTCTGTTTCGTCCCGCAGGGTGATGCCCTGTTCGCTGACAGATACGCTGCGGCGGTAGG